>JADHED010001837.1_pt1 | contig 16331 bp, 18 predicted proteins | sample 8952041 | NCBI WGS metagenome assembly JADHED01 (sample SAMN16124423, study PRJNA663239) | bioreactor sludge metagenome | isolation source: sludge (control) | place: India:Bengaluru | collected 2018-09-08
CCCCGGCCACGGCCACGGACACGGCCGCGGACGGGACGAACAGGGCGCAGGCGGCCGACATCAGCAGGAACCGGAGGAGGGCAGACCCGCCCCCGCGCGTCGCCCGGAGGGCGGCGGCAGGGAGCACGCGGCGCGACCGGCGGGGGAAACCGCCGAGGGCGCGGGGGGTGGACACCAGTGCGATCCTCCGCGGTGCCTGCGATCCGCGCGCGACCGGGCGGTCGCGCGGACGGTCGCCGTGCACCGCGCGGCCGGAGCCCCCCGCCTCCGTGTCCGGCCGCAGCCCGTCGTTTCGTGGTTGTGGCGAATCCCAGACGCGAAATTACGGTCATTACCCGCGTCGGCAACCCCGATCGGTCCGGGCCGGGCGCCCGGATCGTTTACCCTTGGCGCGCATGGACCGGGTGCGGGCGCGCGTCCTCGTCACGAACGACGACGGCATCGAGGCGGACGGGCTGCGGGCCCTGGTCCGGGCGGCGGAGCGTGCGTTCACCGAGGTCGTGGTGGCCGCGCCCCGGCTGGAGCAGTCCGGCGCGTCGCACGCGCTGACCCTCCGCCGCCCGGTGCACGTCGAGACGGTCCGGCCGGGCTGGCACTCGATCGACGGGACGCCGGCGGACTGCGTGAACCTGGCCGTGTTCAGGATCCTCGACGGGCCGCCGGACCTCGTGCTGTCCGGGATCAACCGCGGCTACAACCTGGGTGAGGACGTCACGTACTCCGGCACCGTCGCGGGCGCGCTGGAGGGGCGGCTGCTCGGCGCCCCGGCGATCGCGGTGTCCTGCCCCCACGACGCGACCGGCGCGGTCTTCGCGCACGCGGCCGCGGTCGGGATGAAGCTCGCGCGCGAGGTGCTGGCCCGCGGGCTGCCGCTGGACGCGTTCCTGAACGTCAACGTGCCGCCCGGCGCGACGGGGTTCCGCGTGACCCGCCAGGGCCGGCGCGCCGCGCGCGAGGGGCTCGAGGCCACCCCGGCCCCGGGCGGCGAGAACGTCTACTGGGTCGGTCTGGCCCCCTCGGACTGGCTGCAGGAGCCGGGCGCGGACCACTCCGCCGTCGCGGACGGGCTGGTCTCGGTCACGCCGCTGCACGCGGACCTGACGTTCCACCGCGCGCTGCCGATCCTCGAGGCCTGGGGGCTGCCGGGCGGACCTGACGTTCCACCGCGCGCTGCCGATCCTCGAGGCCTGGGGGCTGCCGGGAGCGTCGGTCACGGGCGCGGCGCGGACTGGCGACGACGAGGAAGACGAGCACGAGGACGAGGGAAGCGGCGACGCCGTACGCCGGAACGCCGATGCGGGCGGCGGGCCGGACGAGCCGGGCCACGCCGCGCACCAGGACGCCGGTACGGGCGGCGGCGGGAAGGGCTGATGCGGGCTCGCGACGCGTTCCTGCCCGCGCGCCTGCGGCTCGTCGAGCGCCTGCGCGGGCAGGGGATCGCCGACGCGCGCGTGCTCGACGCGATCGGCGCGATCCCGCGCGAGCGCTTCGTGCCCGAGGCGCTGCGCGGCCAGGCCTACGAGGACGTCCGGCTGCCGATCGGCCTCGGCCAGACGATCAGCGCGCCCTGGACCGTGGCGCGGATGTCCGAGCTGCTCGCCGCGCCGAAGGGGAGCAAGGTCCTCGAGATCGGCACCGGCAGCGGCTACCAGGCCGCGGTGCTGGCCGCGATGGGGCTGATCGTGTTCTCGGTCGAGCGCCACGCGGACCTGGCGCGCACCGCCGCCGAGCGCCTGCGCGCGATGGGGCTGCTGAACGTTTCCGTGCACCACTTCGACGGCACCTACGGCTGGGCCGCGTGGGCGCCGTACCGCTCGATCATCGTGACCGCGGCCGGGCCCGAGATCCCCGCCACGCTGGTCAAGCAGCTGGACGACGGCGGACGCCTCGTCATGCCGCTCGTCCGCGACGGGCAGCAGCGCCTCGTCGTCGCCAGCCGCGGCCTCGCCGGCGTGCTCGCGACGCAGGACCACGGCGCCGCCGACTTCGTCCCGCTCGTCGGCCGCTACGGGTTCCCCCAATGACACCTTGGTCGTCACGCTCCGAAGGGACGTCGCCGATGCCCGTAGGGGCGGTGCGATTTCCCGTAGGGGCGGTGCCTCGCGCGCGCAGCGCGCGATGGTCCGCCCCGGTCTCCATCCCCGCGCCTCCCCGACGAGGACACGCCCACCTGTGAGAAAGCGCACCGGCTGCCTCCTCTGCGGCGCCCCGCTCGCGTACGACGCGCGCCCCGACCTGCGCCCCTGCACGTTCTGCGGCCGCGAGATCCCGAGCGCGATGTCCTGCGTCGAGGGCCACTTCGTCTGTGACGACTGCCACGGCGCCGGCGCGATCGAGGCGATCGAGCGCATGTGCCTGACGAGCACCGAGACCGACATGGTCGCCCTGATGGCGCGCACGCGGCTGCACCCGTCGATCGCGATGCACGGCCCCGAGCACCACGGTCTCGTGCCGGGCGTGATCCTCGCCGCGTGCCGCAACGCGGGCGCGATCGTCTCGGACGAGATGATCCGCGACGCGATCCGCCGCGGCGCCAAGCACCCCGGCGGATCGTGCGGCTACGCGGGCACCTGCGGCGCCGCGATGGGCCTCGGCATCGCGTTCTCGACCGCGCTCGCGGCCAGCCCGATCGTCGGCCCGCTGCGCGGCGAGGTCCTGCGCCTCGTCGGCACGGCGCTCGCGCGCCTCGGCGCCCTCGACGCGCCCCGCTGCTGCCAGCGTGACTGCTGGTTCGCGCTCCAGGTCGCCGCCGAGCGCGCCCCCGACCTCCTCGGCGTCAGCCCCACCGCCCACGCACCCCACACCTGTCGCGAGTTCGAGTCCAACCGCGAGTGCACCGGCACCGCCTGCCCCCTCTACCCCCAACCCACCTAACCCGTCATCCGTAGGGGCGGGCCTCGCGCGCGAAGCGCGCGATGGTCCGCCCGCGCAGCGCGCGATGGTCCGCCCGCGCGTCGCGCCCCAGGTCGCTCGTCCTCGGCGTGAAGACCCGCCAACAAGTCCCCCTCGAACGCAGCGACCCGCCAACAAGTCCCCCCCAATTGCAGCGCCCCCACCGCCGCGCGACCTCCCCGCGTCCGATTGACGCGGTCCGCCCACCGGGACCGCCCCCACGAAAGGACGCTCTCCACTGCCAGACCTCACGTCCGCATCCCTTCGACCGCCTCCCGACCCGCCCGACCCGCCCAGCCGCTGCAATCGAGGGGGACTCGTTTCCGGAGCGCTGCATTCGACGGGGCCTTGTTCTGCCGATCCCCGCCGGGCACCCCGAAGTCGAGACCCAGCCGCTGTTTGCCGACCCCCGCGTTGACACGGCGCGCAACCTCGGCTAAGGTTTCGCGGCTTTGCGGGACCCCTCGCGTCCCGCAGGCGTCATCACACAGGTCGGGGTGTAGCGCAGCCTGGTAGCGCACCTGCTTCGGGAGCAGGGGGTCCCGAGTTCAAATCTCGGCACCCCGACCAGCTAAGTCCCTAAAGAACAGGTCCTTACGGCATCGGCGGCCCCTGCCTGCGCGGAGCCCCGTCTCGACTTCCACACAGAAACCACACAACCCTCGTCCAACCGCAGTCTGCCCCGCGGTCCAGACCTGATTGAACGCGCCGTGTCCAGGCGAGAAACTCGGGTCGCCGAACAGGGGGCGATGTTGATGGATCGCGATCTCGACGTTCGACTGGGTCCGACAGGCGCGCCCGTCCTCGATCAGTTGAGCGAGGAGGGATTCGTGGACTGCATATTCCGCACGTGCCGATTCCCGCTCGCGGATGACAGAGCCAGGCTCACCGCGATCGCCGATCACGACGGCGAATCGGTCGGGTTCGCTCTCGATGTTCTTACTCAATTCGGCGGGGAACTGACTCCCGGACTCGACCACGTGGTCGTCGATCATGTCCATCGTTCGGGTGTTGTCTTCTCGCGCTCGGGTCCTGAGAGTGATCGTCTGATCACGGTCTTGGCGGGGCTACACGGGATGCCGCCCGCGACGCTCCGCATGGTCGACGGCTTTCGATTCACCGCAATCGCGCTGCATGAGGATGACGGTCAGCCTGACCCTGTGCCGGTTCGCGAGGACGGGAAGAGTCCGGGGCGCGGCAGACCTGCGCGGGAGTGCGGGGCGTGACGGCATTACTGGCGCTCCCGGCGTTCGCCGCGTGCTGGATCGGGATGAGCGGCGTCCTGGCGCGGTTCGAGGGATGGCCTCGCCTCGCGCAGGAATACCGGCTTACGAACCGGTTCCCTGGGACGCTGCACCGCTTCGCGAGGGTCCGGATGGGGTCCTCTCCCGGGCACGCGCCAGTGGTTCTCGGCTCCAGCCCGGAGGGGCTCTACCTCAGGGGGTCCCTGCTCCATCGCGTGGGGCGCCCTCCGATCCTCGTCCCCTGGAACGAGATCCACGGCGAGCGCTCGCCTCTCGGGCCGTATTCCATGGACGCGGACCTGCGCTTCTTCACGCTCGGTTCGTCCGCCCGCATCCGCATCGGGGTCGCCGTGCTCGACGCGGTCGCCCTCGTCGCGGAAGCCGGACTCGGGTGGCCGCTTCACGGCGAGCACGTGGATGACGACGCCGGGAGCGCGGACGAGGTCGGAGCGCGGGAACGGCGCTGGGATGCGTCCGGCCGCGAGGCGCCGGACGGATCACGACGGGAGGGAACACGATGACGAAGACGCGTGCCGGGGTCGCCGTGGCCGCGCTGTCCCTGCTGTGCACGCTCGGATTCGTGCTGGCCGCCGACGCAACCGTTCCTGTGGCCGGCGCCGCCGCGCCGGACCCGTTGGCCCAATTGTTCGACTAGCTCTCGCAGGTCTCGGGAATCAAGGTCGTGTTCAAGAGCAAGGGCGCGGACACCGCGGGTGCCACCGCGAAGCTGAAGGAGAAATTCTCCTTCAGCACGAACCAGAGCACGCTCAAGGAAGCGCTCGGCATGGTCGCGCTGGAGCGCGGACCGGACTACGAGGTGCCGGAGGCACGGAAGCTGGTCGTCGTCGTCCTGGAGTAAGGGCCACGGGCATGCCGGGCTCGGCCTCCGCGATCCCGGCCGCCGCGGCGGCGGCCCGGCCACCAATCACCTAGAACTTGGTGTTCGGCCTGCCGCGCGCGTCGCCGGTCGTGGAACGGCTCACGCGCTGCAGGGGAACCTGCTCGAGTATGTACAGTTTCCGGTGGCGAACCATCAAGAGGCGGAAGCCGATCGAGTTCCGCTCGGTCGCCAGCTCGAATCGGTTGTGACCTTGCGATCCGTCGACGTGGTACGTCGCCGAGTACTCGCCGCTGATGTCGATCAGGATCCGGCGCGGCCGGCACGGCGGGAATCGAGCCACGCCCTGCGCGTCCGTAGTGGACTCGTGCTCGCCGCCTTCGGCCTCGATCCATACGGCCGTCCACGGGACGACAGCGTCCTTCCCGATGTCGCGTACCGTCACGACGACTCCCGGAGTGGACTCGTCTGCGGACGAGGCGAGGAGGACCGCCTCGTCCGGTATGGGCTCTGCCAGGATAAAGTCGCCGCGGGATTCCCAGCGACCTTCGTAGTACTGCGGGGCACCGACATCGCTCATCGGCTGGTACCGGAGCGTGTGATCGGGCCGGAGGATGATCTCCTGGCACGCGATCAGGCACTGCCGGTACGTACCGACCGGCCCGGGCGAGACACAGCCGGGGCAGAGCAGTCCCGACGAGAGGACGAGGATCGAGAGGTGGATTCGCACGCCCGGATCTTACGCGCGTGCACGTGCCGTGGGTGCCGTACCGGCTCGCCGTCGGCGCTCCCGCTCAGGCCGCGCCGGCACCCGGACGCGCCGCCAGCCGCGCGGCGAGCCGCTGCGCGTCGAATGGCGGGCGGCGAAGGGGCGGTCACGGCTCTGCGGCCTGCTCCAACCATGTCACGGCTCTGCGACGTGCTCCCGACCGTCGCCCTGCCCGTCCTGACGCGCCATGCGGATCCGACTCCGCTGGAATCGCGGTCACCGACCGCCGCCGGTGCGCCGCGCGGGCGCCGCGCCGGTATCCTCTCGACAAACCCACAAGGAGGTCCGGCGATGCGTGCCCTTCTGCTGGCCGCGGTCCTGCCGCTGTTCGCCTTCCCGGGTCCCGTCCTGGCCGCCGACACCGTCGCCGCCAATCCTGGCGCGAATCCGCCCGCCGTGGCGGGCCCGGTCACGGTGCCGCAGGGCACCGGGGCCGTGGTCATCACCGACGGCACCTTCAGCGCCGGCGAGTGGGACGACGCCCTTGCGGTCGCGGTGGCCGATGGGGTCACGCTGCTCCTCAAGGAGCAGCGCGGGGTGGTCTTCATCGGCGTAAGGGGCCCGCAGAAGAACGGCATCGGCCCCAGCGAGATCTCGCTGGCCGCCCCGGGCGGCCCCATCGTGAAGCTGCACGCCTCGTTCGGGCTCTACGAGGTCGTGCTTCCGGCCTCCGGCCCGGAGCCCAAGGCACGCCTGGGCCTCACCGAAGGCTGGTATGCCAACGAACTGCGCCGTGACGAGGCCGAGGGCAAGCGCCTGCGGAAGGAGGGGAAAGACCCGATCTCCATCATGCAGGCGACGAGCTACCCGACGGACGGGCTCGAGTTCGCGATCCGCCGGTCGAAGGTGCCCGGCCAGGTCTGGCGCCTGCGCCTGTGGGCCTCCGCGTTCGTGGCGGGGAAGCCCGGCATGGTGGCTTACCCGCCGCTCGCCGCGGAGCGCGCCACCGACGGCTGGCTGGAACTGCGCCTCCCGTAAGAGCGCCATGGAGCCCTGATCTTCATCAGCCGCGGTTCGGCTCAATCGGCCTCTGAACCTGCGCCGCCGTCGGCGAATGCCGGCGGCAGCCCGGGTGCTGGCAAGCCGAAGCCGGGGAGCCCGAGCGCCGACCAGGACGTCCGCCGGAACGCCCCCGAGGGTGGGAGGGACCATGAGGCTGGTCGGGGCACTCGTCGTCGGCTGCACCGCCTGTGTCGCGCTCGGCGCCGAGCCGACACTCGTCGATGTCGTCCTGAACGTGAGGGTCTGCGAGGGGCCGAAGTTCAAGGTCTTCATGAACCGCCAGACGGAAGGCAAGACGTGCGAGACGCCCGTGGCCGGCGTTCCCCTGTCGATGAAGGCCGAGGAGCGGGACGCCCACAGCAAGGAGGTGATCACGGGCAAGGACGGGCGCGCGCAACTGGGTCCGCTCGCGCTGCAGGACAAGGAGGGTTTTCGAGTCCTCATGGCCTGCACGACGCACATGTGCATGACCCTGCGCGGGCTCGCCGTCAACGACGAGATCGTGAAGCCGGGAGTGAACGAGCTGCTGATCTACACCGTACCGCGTCCGCAACCCCGAGCCGAGCCGTCGGCGAGGTGACGCCGCCTAGCCGTCGGCGAGGTGACGCCGCCGAGCCCTCACCGAGGTGACGCCGCCGACCCGTCGGGGCGGGTGCGTGCGGCCGGACAGGGAGCCCCTCGAAGAGCGGCGCCCCGACCGAGCGTCGTAACGTTTCGCCGGCCCGTCTATCCCGTCCGCACCGAGAATCGTCGCCGGTACTCGCCGGGGGCGAGGCCCATCACCCGCTGGAAGACCTTGCGGAACGCGCCGGCGTCCTCGTAGCCGACGCGCCAGGCGATCTCCTCGATGGCGAGCGTCGACAGCTCGAGGAACTCACGGGCCTTGCCCACGCGGAGGTGCTGCAGGTACTCCGTGGGTCGCAGGCCCGTCGCCCGCTGGAAGCGGCGCAGGAACGTGCGCTCGCCGAGCCGCGCCTTGGCCGCCATTTCCGGCAGGCCCACCTTCGACGGGGCGCGCTTCTGCAGCCAGTGCTGCACCCGCAGCACGTCGGCGTCGCCGTGGTCCAGCGTCGGCGCGAACGTCGTGTAGAAGCGCTGCTCCCGGCCTCCGGGGTCCACCAGGAAGTGCCGCGCGGTGGCCAGCAGGGTGGACGTCCCCAGGAAGCGGTGGACCAGCCTGAGCCCCAGGTCCACCCACGCCATCAGGCCGCCGGCGGTGACGATGTCCCCGTCATCGACGATCAGGCGATCCGTGTCCAGCAACACGTCCGGATGGCGCGCCAGGAAGGCGTCCTTCAGCCCCCAGTGGGTCGTGGCGGGGCGCTCGGCGAGGAGCCCGGTGTCCGCGAGCAGGAAGGCGCCGGCGCACACCGAGCAGAGCAGCGTCCCCTCCGCATGGCGCGCGACGAGCCACGCGGTCACGGACTCCCATCGCCCCGGAGGAGCCCCCTGCCCCAGGCAGGGCGGGAGGACGACGGCCTTCAGGCCGGCTGCGCCCGCGGCCGGAAGACCCTCCGCCGGATCGAGGATCCGCACCCGGAGCCGGAGCCGGCCCCCGGCCGGCGCGTCCGGCCCCAGGCGGTTCGCCGTCTCCAGCAGGTCCTGGAGACCCAGCACCGCGGCCTCCTGCGCGCCGGGGTAGCGGAGGATGCCGACGACGGCCGTGACGGGCGCGGAGGTCTCAGCGGGCATGTGTCGGATGTGACGCCGAACTTGTCACTTCTGCCCCTGACCGGATTCGGCCGGTTCGCTTCCAATGCGGGGAGGCCGCCACCCCCTGACGGGAACGCGCCGAGGAGCCGCGATGAGCAAGGCCCTGCTGGTCATCGACCTTCAGAACGACTACTTTCCGGGAGGCCTGTTCCCGCTCTGGAATGCCGCGACGGTGCTCGACGGCGTCGAGCGGGCCATCGCCGCGGCCACGGCGAAGGGCATCCCGGTCATCCACGTCCAGCACCTCGCGGACCCGAGCCATGGGCCGGCTCCCTTCTTCAACGTGGGCAGCGTCGGGGCCGAGATTCACCCGCGCATTCTCGCGGCCGCCCCGACGGCGCCGGTGATCGTGAAGCACTTCGCCGACAGCTTCGAACGGACGCCGCTCGACGCCACCCTGCGCCAGCTCGGCACCACCGAGCTGCTGGTCTGCGGGATGATGACCCAGAACTGCGTCACCCACACCGCCATCTCGAAGGCGGCCGAGCGTTATGGGGTGACGGTGCTCCCGGATGTCTGCACCACGGTGAGCGAGATGCTGCACCGGATCGCCCTGCACGCGCTGTCCACCCGGGTCGGACTCGTGCCCTCGGGGCAGGCCATCTGAGCCTCCGGGCGCGCCGCCTCCGCAGTCCGTGCCGCCGCCGCGGCCTGTGCGCGCCGCCGCAGTCCGTGCGTGCCGCCTCGACGGTCCGTGCACCGTGGTCCGTGCACCGTCGCTGTCACGCAGCTGCCACACCGCCGTGACGCGGGCTCCGTGGTCGCCGGTCACGCTCGCCGTCTTTCTCAACAGACGGAGGCAGACCCGCATGAGACTGCACAGCCTGAAGTTTCCCGCCGCGCTCGCCGGCGCGCTGATCTCGATCACCGCGGCCGCCGCCGCGGCTCCGGCCTTGAAGCCGGTCGCGACCTACGACACGCGGCTCGGCGAATCGGGGGCCGAGATCATCAGCATCCGCGAGACCGACGGCATCGCCGCCTTGTCGAACGTCGCGGGCAGCATCGACGTGCTCGACCTTTCGAACCCGGAACAGCCCGGGCTGCTGCGCCGGATCCAGCTCCCCGCCGAGTTCGGCGCGCCGAACTCGGTCGCGGTCCACCCGCGCTGGGACTTCCTGCTGGCCGTTTCCGGCAGCGCCGGCTCGGTCGGCACCGTGGCCGCCTGGCGCGTCTCCGACGGCACGCTGCTCGCGCAGGCGGCGGTCGGCATCCAGCCCGACTCGATCGCGATCGCGCCGAACGGCCAGTACGCCGTCGTGGCGAACGAGGCGGAGTCGACCGGCCAGGGGCAGAGCGGCGGGCCGGGATCGCTGTCGATCGTCGACCTGACGCGGCTCGACCGCCGCTCCGATCCGGCCCTCCTGGTCACGCCGGTCGCGCTGCCGTCGGCGGCGGGCCTGCCGAACTTCTCCACCGGCCGCACCGACGACCTCGGCCGGCTGCCGATCGACAACGCGCCGGACACGCTCGAGCCGGAGTCGGTCGCCTTCAGCACCGACAGCCGGTTCGCGTACGTGACGCTGCAGGAGAACTCCGGCGTCGCGCGCCTCGAGGTCAGGTCCGGCGAGGTGACCTACCTCGGCGTCGGAAGGACCGCGCACGCGGCGGACACGAAGGCCGACGGCGCCTACGACCCGGCCGACGCGATCGACCTGTACCGCGAGCCGGACGGCATCGGGCTGAGCCAGGACGGGCAGCTGTTCTTCACCGCGGACGAAGGGGACACGCGCGACGGCGGCGGGCGGAGCGGCGTTCGCGGAGGCCGGACGGTCAGCGTGTTCGACGCGCGGACCGGCGCCTTCCTCGGCGACACCGGCCGCCAGATCGACGACGCCACCGCCGCCGCCGGAATCTACCCGGACGGACGCAGCAACCGGGGCGGCAGCGAGCCCGAGGTGCTGGACGTGACCCACGACGCCGGCCTGACGCTCGTCGCCGTCGGTCTCGAGCGCGGCAACGCCGTCGCGCTGATCGACGCGACGGTTCCGTCGGACCCGCGGGTGATCGCGGTTCAGCCCGTCGGCCTCGCGCCCGAAGGGACGAAGTTCTTCCGCCGCAACGGCCGCCTGTTCGTCGCGACCGCGAACGAAGTCTCGGGCACCGTGTCGATCGTCGAGGTCGTGCGCTGAGGTCTCCCGCGGAGGCGCGCGCTCGACGCGGGCGCATTCGCCGAAGTAGTTCCGCCTCTCCTTCTGATCGGCCTCCGCTGCGAGCATCTGCTGCGCAGCGGAGGCCAAGACTCGGGACGACCGCCTGCCGTCGAGCGCTGCGCCGCCGGTGTGCTCGGGGCAGGCCTCGCGCGCGGCAGGTGCGCGGTGGTCCGCCACGTCGCCGGGTCGCCAGGTCGCCAGGTCGCCAGGTGAACCCCGCCCCGCACCCACGGTCACTTGCCGCACGATTCGACCGAACACCAGCGGACGCGTCCTCGCGCCCTCCGGGACGCGTGGGTCGCCGGCGTGAACCGCTCCCACGAAGCCGCGCCGGAAACCACGCGGCGCCCCGCGCAAGGGCGTCTGGCGCGCGACGAGGCTCTCGGGGGCCGCTCCGAATCGTCCGGCAAGTGACCGCGCCACTCGGGAGCCCCCTGTCGCGCGTTCGACGGCGTGGCCGCGCGACCGAGCCGTAGCGGCGGCGGGACGCCCGCGGGGGGTGCAGAACGGCGGTAGGATCACGCCGCAGGTGACCATCCGCCCGCGAAGCGCGGGAGGGGTCGCCGAGGGGAGAGGAACGATGACGAAGAGCCTCGCCGGTGCCGTCCCGGCCCTGCTGGCCCTGCTGTGCGCCCTGGGATTCGCGCTCGCGGCCGACGCGACCGTTCCTGCCGCCTCCGGTGCCGCCAGCCCCGCAACCACGGCGGACGCCACCGCTCCCGATCCGAAGTTCGCGGTCCTGGACGGCCTCCAGGAGGCACCGCTCCCGCTCAGCCTCAGGTTCCCGGACACGACACTGACGGAGCTCTTCGGTTCGATCGCGCAGGCCTCCGGGATCAAGGTGTCCATGAAGAGCAAGGTCCCGGGCTCGGCCCGCGCCGCGGCGAAGGTCAAGGAGAAGTTCGCGTTCGGCGCCGAGCACCGCACGCTCAAGGAGATCCTCGTCCTGATCGCGCAGGAACGCGGCCTCGAGTACGAGGTGCCCGAGTCCCGACGGCTGGTCGTGATCGTCCTGGACTGACGAGGCCGACGAGCACGTCGTGGGTCGACGCCGCAGCCGAGCGCGGTCATGACGTCGTTTCCGTCGTAGGGCCGCGGCCTCCTGCGCGCAGCGCAGGATGGCCGCCCCGGCCCGGCCGGCAGGCCTCGCCGATCGAACCCGTCGTGTCGAGACGTCCCGCGATGCTCCGCTCAGCCTCGATTCTGCCGGCGACGACCGCGACCGCAGCCGTCGCCGCGACGCGTCGTCTACAGCGGCGCGTAGCCGCTCTCGCGAATGGCGGCCTGCCCGCGCGGCGTGAGCAGCCAGGCGCGCAGCCGCGCGGCGCCGCTGTCGGTCCGGGTGCCCGCGCGCAGGACGGCGTACACCGGCGAGATCAGCGGGTAGCGGCCGCTCGCGATGGTCTCCTCGGAGGGGGCGACGCCGTCGACGGCGAGGGTCACCACGGCGGGATTGGGCGCCATGTTGCGGACGTAATAGAAGACCGAGAAGGCGATCGCGTTCGGGCGCATCGCGACCTGCATGATCGGCCCGCGCATGGTGTACGCGATCGGCACCTCGTCGGTGCCGCGGGCCGGTGTGCCCTTCAGCACGAGTTCCTCGAGGATCTGCTGGCTCCCCGACTCCGGCTCGCGCTGGAACGGCTCGATCGGGGCCTCCGCGCCGCCGAGCGCGCGCCACGAGCGCTCGCCGGGGCGGCCGAAGACGGACCGCGCCTGGGCGGAGGTCAGCCCGCGCAGCGGATTGCGGGCGTTCGCGAGGAACACCAGCGCGTCACGCGCGACGGGGACCGCGTCCAGCGCCACCCCCGCGGCGCGGGCCTGTTCGAGTTCCGCCGGGGACGGCGCGCGCGCGACGAGGGCGAGGTCCGCGCCGCCCGCGATCAGCGCGACGTACGCCTCGTGCGTGCCGGAATGGTGCCGCACGCGTCCGGGTTCGCCTGCGAGTCCCGCGTCGGGGACGACGGTCCGCTCGGCGCCCGGGGGCATCTCCCAGCGGTACGGCACACCCTTCACGACGCACTCGACGAGGGCGCCGAGCGGCTCGGTGGACGTCGAGCCGTCCACGCGCGGGAAGTCCGCGGCGAGGCGCTCGAGGTCCGGGTGCTTGTCCTCATGGGGGCCGCGCTCGCGCTCTCCCTCGCGTGTGCGATCGCCTTCGGGGCCGTCCGGGGCGCACGCCACCAGCAGGGCGGCGGCGATCGCCAGCCCCGCCGCGAACCGCAACGCACCTGCCGCAAACCGTAAGACACCCACCGCGAACCGCGCGGCAAGGGCGGCGGCATGCGTGAGTCGTGCGGCGGCTCTGGATTGTGCGGATGCGGCCCCGGACCGGGACATGTCGTGGAGCATACTACGGCGGTGAGCGACCGCTCCCGATCGCTTCTTCCCACACGCTTGAACGGGCCGTGGCCGGTGTTCGTCGCCGGCGGGGCGGTGTTGGCCGGCGTGCTCGCGCTGGCCGGGCGCCCGCTCGCGGCGCTCGGTGACGCGGCGTGGTTCGCCTTCACCCTCACGGCCGCGCCCGCGGCGGGGGGCCGCCATTCTGGCCGTGCTGTGGCGTGCGCGGCGCCGGGATGCGGCCCGCGTAACGAACGAGGGCGGCGCGGTCGGCACGCCCGCACCAGCCGGCCTAATCGGGGCCATCGGCACGGCGCTGCTCGGACTGCCGCTGGCCGTCCTGCCGACCGTCAACCACAACTGGTCGGCGCGACCGTCGCTCCGGGGTTTCTGGGTCTGGGCCCTCTTCTGCGCGGCCTGCGGACTCGCCCTGTCGTTCGGCGCGGCCCGTGCGATCTGCGCGGGCAAGGCTGCCGCTCCGGCCGAGGGACGGGGTCGCCGACCCGCCTTGGCCCTGGCGCGCGACGTGGTGGTGGCGGGGCTGGTCGTCGGCTTCGTCGCGTGCGTCCCCGGGGTGAACGTCGCGTACCTCGTCGAGCGCGGCAAGCAGCGCGTGACGGGGTACCAGATCCGGCAGGCCGCCCTCGCGATCGAGGCCTACGGCGCGGATCACGGCCGGGTCCCCGACGCGCGTGACATCGGGGAACTCGCGCGCGTACTCGCGCCGAAGTACATCGCGCAGGTGCCGGTCACGGATCCGTGGGGATTCCCGTACGAGTACACGTGCGTCGGCGAGACGAACTTCGTGCTGCGCAGCCCCGGGGCGGACGGGATCTTCGATTACGCGGATCCGACGGCGTACTCCCGGCCGGAAACGGCGGAACACCAGGCGTCGCATGGCTTCGACGTCGACATCGCGTTCGACACGAGCGGCTTCTCGGCCGTCCCCGAAGGTGAGATGAGGTTCTGACGTCGCAACGGACCTGACGGTTCGTGAAGAAGGGGGAGGCGATGCGAAAGGTCCCGGCTCTCGTTGTCGCGCTGACCTGTTTGGTGGCGCCCGGACCGGCGTTCACGACGACGCTCCCGGTCCTGACGTGCCACCAGCTGCTCGACGCGGCCGATGTCGTCGCCGTCGTAGAGATCACGCGCGGGGAGATGCTCGTCCTCGATGGCGCGACGTGCGGCGCCCGGTACACCGCGAGGGTCGTCAAGCGGGTCAAGGGCCTCGACACGGCCACGCAGGAAGTCATGTTCGGTCCCTATCAGGGCCACAAGCTCGGCGGGACATACCTGGTCTTCCTCACGGACTCTCGCCGTTTCGATCCGGTCACGAGCAGCTTCGTCATCGAGGGCAGCGTCGACCCGGAGTTGGAGAAGCGTTGCGACGCGCGGCTGCCTAGATATCGCGAGATGCACACCGGGATGGGGACGATGGAGGTCCACTGGACCGCGAAGTTCGACCAGAGCGACGCGGTGAGGTTCATCCCGCACTACGTTCGTCTCCCGGACGGACTCGACGCCCGGCTGGTGGAACCCGGGGACGACAGCGTCAGCAGCGAGAAGTACTGGGTGCGGCTCGACGAGGTGCTCGCCTACCTGAGAAAGCCCGCCCCGAAGCCGTCTGCGACCCCCACGAAGAGCGCGCCGCGATGAACGGTGACTGGGACTTCTACTCGTGCCGCGTCGATGACGCCCCCGCCTGGAACTTCGCGGACCGGGAGTCCCGGGACAGGTTCGTCGCGGACGTCGCCTCTCTCGGGTTCTCTGTCCGCTCGGAGTGGGAGGGGGAGGGAGCGCGACCGTTCGGCGTGCAGTTCCAGCGCCGCGATGTTCCCGCGCTGGATCGGATCGACGACCTGACACTTCCCCTGTTCGACGCAGCCCGTGCGCGGGGCGGCGAATGCGAAGGCTGGGAGTGCGCCGTCTTGGGAGATCGGGCACCTTGAACACCGGCGCGCTCACCGGACTTCCCGTTGTCTCCCAGATCGTCGTCGGGGCCGGGCTCACGTTCGGGGGTCTCCTCTTCTTCGTCCTCGGCCGTCGGGCTGGGACTCACGCCGAGGAGAGCGCGCGGTGGCTCTCCGTCGTCGGCACCGTTCTGTCGACCTCGACCCGTCGCGACGGAACACGGTCGTCCCTGTGGTCACCTATGAGTACGACTTCGGCGGGCAGCGGTACACCGGCTCGAGGCTGGCCATCTTCGAACGCGGGTTCCAGTTCCGGAGCAGCGCCGAGGCGGCGGCGTCTCGGTTCTCGATCGGACAGCGCGTCAACGTGTTCGTGAATCCCGCGGCCCCCGCCGAGGCCGTGCTGCGGCCCGGACCCCAGACCGGTGCCGCCGTGGGGTTCCAGTTGGCGGGTGCCGTGCTCGCGGCTTCCGGGCTGTGGCTGCTCGCCGCCGCCATCAGCAGCCTGTAGCGGCCGGGCAGAGGATGACCACGTTCCTCCTCGTGCTGCACCTCTCGGACGTTTTCCGCAGCCGGGGGCCGACGGATCTCGGCATTCCGCTTCGAAGGCGTCCCGGTGATGGCGCCGCGTAGAGGACGCGTGCATTCGAGTGGTTGTGTTGGACGCAACGCCGTGAGTGCACGCCGGGGAGAACGGAGAGCCGCGAGTGCACGTTTACGGCTTCCGGATGCCGCGCTAACGCCCATGGATGGTGCATTCGGCCGTCTGTCTCGACGGGATCCGTGCACTCGAGCGTTTCCGTCGTCGCGTTCGTGCACTCAGGCCGTTGTCTTCGACGCAGCGCGTCGAATGCACGTCGTCGAGGTGCGCCCGACCACAAGGTCATGGCCGCCGCGGCGGCCGGGCCCACCCGCCCCGCCCGGCGCCGCGGCAAGCGTTCAGGGAGTCGCAACCCGGGACCAGCACGGCGCGTTGGCTGGCGCAGTGCGCGCCGGATGCCCTGTCCACGACGGCCGGTAGCCCTGACCAGACCCCGATGTCGCGACAGCTGCCCCGGCGCGCGTCGAATATTGTGTGCGCGCGGCGCCCACGGCGCCCGCGGGCGGACGTACCACCCGGCCAGCCCAAGGCGGGGGCGAGGGCGGCGGGGATGGCGGTGGCGCGCGAGTCGTCTCACGCCCGGCGCATGCGCGTTGTCGCGTCCGATCCGGAGATCGAGGGTACCGTCGCGGCGGTGGTCCGGGATTCGGCGGGCGACGAGCCCGCCTCGCGTCCGGAGCGGCCCGCGCCGACCGGTCGGCACGCCGCGCGATCCGCTCGCCGCGTCGCGCCGCGGCGCTTCCCTCCGCGCGCGCGCTCGCGCTCTACAGTCCCGTCGAGAGCGGCGACGACGCTCGCGCCCGGACGTCGACGACGGCCGCGCCGGAGGTCGACGTCGGGCGCCGCGCGGAGGACACGAGCCGATGAGCGAT
>JADHED010001838.1_pt1 | contig 16328 bp, 12 predicted proteins | sample 8952041 | NCBI WGS metagenome assembly JADHED01 (sample SAMN16124423, study PRJNA663239) | bioreactor sludge metagenome | isolation source: sludge (control) | place: India:Bengaluru | collected 2018-09-08
GTGGCGCTGTTGTTCATTGACCTCGACGGGTTCAAGCACGTGAACGACGCCGAAGGCCACCGCGCGGGCGATGAGGTGCTGCGCATTGTGGCGCAGCGCATTGCCAGCACGGTGCGTGCGGGCGACACGATGGCGCGGCTCGGGGGCGACGAGTTTCTGGTGATGCTGGACCGCGAGGTAACCCGCGAAGCCACCGATACCATCGGCCACCGCATCATCGACGCCCTGCAGCAGGGCATGACGGTGGACGGACGCGAGCTGCGCATTGGCGCCAGCATTGGTGTGGCGGTTTACCCCCCGCTGGAGGGAGACATCGACGCGCTGATGAACCGCGCCGACCAGGCCATGTACGCAGCCAAGCGGGCAGGCAAGGGCCGCCTGCATTACGCGCAGACGTCCTGATCTACCGGGCCTCTTAGCGTGCCCCCTCGGGGCAGGTGCATCAACTCACCGCATCACCGCATTGGCGCGTTACGGCAGCCGAATGCTTTGCTGGAAGTGGAAGAAGTTGCCAGGGTCGTAGGCCGCCTTGACCCGCTGAAGCTGCGGGTAGGCAGGGCCCCAATAGGCCGAGGCAAAGTCGGTCAGCCGCGCATCCGGGTAGTTCTGGTACACGTGGCCATTCAGGAACGGCCGCACCAGTTGCATGAAGCCGTCAAGCCAGGCTTCCATCTGGGCGCGCTCCGCCGGGTTGCGCCAGAACACATCCACCACCAGGTCAGCGTCCACATTGCGATGCACAAAGGCGCTGTCGCCCACCGGGTAGCGGTTGATGGCGCCGCCGTAGGGCTCCAGGTAAGCCAGCGACCAGGGGTTGGGCGAGGTCTTGAAGTAGTCAATGATGCGTTGCCAGTGGGCGGGCGAGAGCCGGGTGTTGATGTATCCGCTGGCCTTGGTTTCGGCGATCCCGTCCGGCAGGTTGTCGGGCAGGGTGTAGGGGTGGTCCTCCAGCCACACGTTCATGTCGGGGTAGGTGCCGGTCTTGTCCACCAGCAGCTGCGCGCTGGGGATGGCCATCAGCGGTGCAATGGCTGCCAGCCCGTCCTCGCGGCTGCCGCAGAACATGCCCTGCACCATGTACACCGGCACACCGTTCTGGAAGCCCAGGTTCATCATGTAGCCCAAGGCGTCGGGCGCACCGTTCTTCATGTAGCCCGCCTGCATCAGCGTGAGTACCTGGGCCGTGTGCACGGCATCCTAGCTGATGGCCCAGGCCCAAACCTGGTCCAGCCGCTGCATGCGGTAGGTCACCTGCAGCACCACGCCAAAGTTGCCGCCCGTGCCGCCGCGCAGGGCCCAGTAGAGGTCGGAATGCTCCTGCGCGCTGGCGGTGACGATGGTGCCGTTGGCCAGCGCCACACGGAAGGAGTCCACCAGATCGCTCTGGATGCCGAACGCGCGCGAGGTGTAGCCGTAACCGCCGCCTTGCACAAAGCCCCCCACGCACACACTGCCACAAGCGCCCGTGGGCACATGCCAGCCCGTGTGGTTCATGGCGCCGTTGAAGTGATCGAAGTCGGTGCCGGGCAGCACGTGCACGCGTTCGCGCGCAGGGTCCAGCACCACGCCTTGCAAGTCGCTCCGGTCCACCACCATGCCGCTGTTGACCGAGTAGTCGGCCGTGCTGTGTCCGCCACAACGCACGGCCACCCACACGCCGTAGGTGCGGGCTACGGCCAGACACTCCAGCACATCGTTTTCGCAGGCGCAAAAGACGATGATCTCCGTGTACGACTGGAAGGCCGGGTTCGACTCCTGCCGCGCTGCGTTGTAGCCGGGGCTGGAGGGCAGCACGATGCGCCCTACGATCCGCGCCTCCAGTGCGGCCACCGTCTCTCCCAGATGAGTACGGATGCGCTGGCCGGCGCAGCGCTCAAGGCCGGCTGTTTTGCCGCCAACGATAAAAAGTGCGCGGCGCGTGCGTCTTTGGCCGGGCGGGCCGAACTTTTGCGAAGGGCCATGGCGAGCGATCCTTCCTGAAGTTGGGGAGCCCCGGGTGTACCGGAGCTGGATCGCTTTGACCAGAGGGAAATGGCAGGCGCATGTTGTCGGCCTGCATCCGTGCCTGCGGGGCTGGGCCGTCAGGTAGAGGACAGTGCGAGGTCGCCCGTGTTGCGCCGCAGGCAGAACTTGCCGCCCTGCTTACCGCTGTACATGGCGGCGTCGGCCAGTTTGAGCAGGCCGATGGCATCGGTGCTGTCGTGCGGCGCGATAGCGTAGCCAATGGTCAGGCCGATCTCCACCCGCACGTTGTTCAGCGAAAACGGCGAACGGAATGCTTCCAGCAGCTTGTGCCCCAGCTCCTGTGCCTGTTGCATGCTCTGCAACTGTCCGGCCATCACCACGAACTCGTCCCCGCCCAGGCGCGCCACCAGGTCGCTCTGGCGCACATGTCCCTGCAGGCGCCGTGCCACGGCCACGAGCAGTTCGTCGCCCACGTCATGGCCGTGCTGGTCGTTGACGGGTTTGAATCCATCCAGATCCATCATGTACACCGCGAGCATTTTTTCGGCACTGCACCGCGAGAGTGCGGATGCAAGTGCTATGTTGAGTCCGCGCCGGTTGGGTAAGCCGGTAAGGGGATCGGTGTGTGCGAGGGAGCGCATCACGTCGCGTTCGCGGTTGGCGTCCAGCGCCTCCAGCCGCAGAGCCTTGGTGCGCAAGCCCAGCACACGCATGAACAGCAGCATGTCCAGCGTGGCGCCGAACTGGAACGAGTGCAGCGTCCAGAAGTTCACCGGCACCCAGCCGCGGATCACGCCGATGACGGTGGCTGTGGCCACGAAGTAGACCAGCCAGGCCAGCAGCAGGCTGGCGCCTATGGGGTCGGCCTGGCGTGCTTTGCGGATGGAGCCTGGAATCCCCATGAGCGCGGGCACCAGCCCCAGGATGCTCACGATGCCCGCGATGGCTGCGGTGCTGAGGATGTCGAGCGCATGCATGACGCCCAGAACCGCGCACAGCACGGCGCCGCCGCGCATGGCGCGCAGCAGGCGGCTGCGGGGGCGGTCGCCGACCAGGGCCTGGCTGATGAAGAGAAACGATCCGCAGGTCGCGGTCAGCGCCGCGAGGCCGGCCGCATGGACCTCGAACCAGGGGTATTCCTGCCACAGGTACTGCGTCCCCAAGCCGAAGAGGTGCATGGAGAACAGCAGGCTGCCCGTGATCAGCAGGGCGTACTGGATGAAGAGCGCCTCGCGCAGGTTGATCCACTGCGCGAGGCTGTAGATGAGCAGGCACAGCGCCAGGCCCGTCTGGATGCCCTGCAGCATCTGTTTATCGATGGCCGTTTTGTGCCACGCCGTGGGCTTGCTCAGCGTGATGGGCAGCACCATGGCGCCACGGGTCTCCACCCGCAGCAGCAGGTCGTAGTGGCGCCCCGGCTGCATCTGCAGGGCGAGCGCGTGCGAGCGGCTGCGCAGCGGCCGCTGCGAGAAGGCCTGCAGGTTGCCCAGCGTGGCTTGCTGGCTGACGTAGCCGCCGGTGGTGAGGTAAACCTCGACGCGGTTGAGCACCGGGTAGTCGATGTCCAGCACCCAGATGCCGTCCGAAGTCGGCGCGGCCATGACTGGGATGCGCAGCCACACGGCGTCCTTGCGCACGCCCAGCGTGCCGCGTGTGCCGGCGTGGGGCTCGAACCGCGAGGCCTGGGCCAGGCCGTCCTGTACCGACAGCGTGCGCGAGGGGTCCGCCAGCACCGCCACGACGGGCCACACGTCATGGATGGGCGTGCCGTCCTGCAGCAGCAGGGGCTCCGCTGCGGCCCTGGCCGTGCCGCCCGCCAGCAGCGCCAGCAGCAGGCAGCCCGCCAGCCAGCGCGCGAGCCAGGCGGGGAGGGCGGAAGAGGTGCTGCGCATCATGGTGTGGCCGTTCGACGCTCAGGCATTGTGCCGGAGCGTTCCCTTCCCGCCCTGCTTGCCGGCATACATGGCCGCGTCCGCGAGGCGGACCAGCCCCTGGGGGTCCTCGCTGTCCAGCGGGGCGAGCGCATAGCCTATCGTCAGGCCCATGCGCAGGCGCAGGTGGCTCAGCGCGATGGGCTCTCCGAACGCGTGCAGCAGCGCCAGGCCCAGTTCCTGCGCCTGCGCGGGGTGGTCCAGGCCCTGGGCCATGATGATGAATTCGTCGCCTCCCAGCCGCGCCACCACGCCGGCGCGGTGGCGCATGCAGGACTCCAGGCGGTGGCCTACGTCCACCAGGAGGTCGTCGCCCACGTCGTGCCCATGGGTGTCGTTGATGGGCTTGAACCCATCCAGGTCCATCAGGTAGAAGGCCACCATGCGTTGGGATTTGGCCTGTGCCAGCGCCGACTGCAGCGCCATCTGCATACCGCGCCGGTTGCACAGCCCGGTCAGCGAGTCGGTGTAGGCCAGAGAGCGCATGGTGTCGCGCTCGCGCAGCGCCTCGGCCGCCGCGTGGCGCAAGGCAGCAGAGCGCTGGCCCAGCACCCGCAGGAACAGCAGCAGGTTAGCCGCAGCGCCGAGTTGGAAGGAGTGCAGTGTCCAGAAGTTGACTGGCAGCAGGCCTTGCGCCAGACACACCATGGTCACGGCTGCCGTGAAGTACGCGACCCAGGCTGCGAGCAACGTGGTGCTGACGGAGTCCCCCCGGCGTGCACGTGCTACGGCAATAGGCAGGCTGATGAGCGAGGGCAGGGGGCCTAGCACGCTCATGATGGCGGTGGTGGTCCGGGTGTTGATCAGATCGACCAGGAAGGCCGCAAGCAGTAGGAGGCTTAGCACTGCGCCCGCCTGCATCACCCGCAGGAACCGGCTGTGGGGCATGTGGCCCATGAGCGCATGGCCCATGAAGAGGAACGAGCCCGCAATGGCCAGTAGCCCTGCCGCCCCCGCCGCGTGAACCTCGATCCAGAGCTGGTCGCTCCACAGGAATTGAGTCCCCACACCGAAGAACTGCAGCGAGAACCCGGCACTGCCCACCACCAGCATGCAGTAGTAGAGGAACAGCTTTTCGCGCTGGCTGGCCCACTGGGTGACGCTGTAGACCACCAGGCACAGGGCCAGCCCTGCCATCACGCCCTGGAACATCTGCTCGCGCAGAGACCGGTGCACCAGATAGGGTGCCTTGCTCAGGGTGATGGGCAGGATCATTGCGCCCGAAGTCTGTACGCGGATCAGCAGCTCATAGGGCGTGTCCGCCGCAAGGTCCAGCGTCAGCGCCGGGGTGCGGCCGCGCAGCGGGCGCTCGGAGTATGGCCGCAAGTTGCCCAGCGCTGCGTGCTGAATCAGCTGGCCTTGCTTGGTGAGGTAGATGTCGACTTCATTGAGCACCGCAAAGTCGATGTTCACGATCCATTCATTGCCCGACGCCACGCGCGACATCAGCGGCACCCGCAGCCAGATGGCCTCCTTGCGCACACCCAGGCTGCCGCCGCGGCTCGGGGGCTCTGCAAACTCGGGCAGACGTGCCAGCGCGTCCTGCACGCCAAATTGCTGTGAAGGGTCGGCCAGTAGGGTGGCTACGGACCAGACGTTGACCGGGCGCGCATCGGCGGGCAGCACGAACGGGGCGAGGTCTGCGCCACGCGCGGTGGTGGGCAGGGCCAGCACCTGCCAGCGTGCCGGTAACAGCAGCCACACCAGAGGGTGTGGGAGTGTGGGCCGACCAGTGGGCCGATTGGTAGGCAGGGCGTTGCGATGCATCGTCGTCATGCCAGTGCTGCCGTGGCGGGGATGCGCTGCACCGAGTGCTTGCCCCGTTGTTTGCCTGCGTACATCGCGGCATCTGCATACCGCAGAAGGCCCTGCGGATCGTCGCTGTCCAGCGGCGCGAGCGCGTACCCGATGGTCAGACCCACCTGGATGCGCAGTTGGCTCAGCGTGAACGGGTGCTCAAACGCCCGCAGCAGCGAACGGCCCAATTCCTCGGCCTGCTCGGGCGTGGCCAGGTCGCGGGCCATGATGATGAACTCGTCCCCGCCCAGCCGTGCGACCAGGTCTGTCTGGTGCCGCACATTGGCCTGGAGGCGGTGGCCCACTGCCACCAACAGGTCGTCACCCACATCATGGCCGTGCGCGTCGTTGATCGGCTTGAATCCATCCAGGTCCATCAGGTAGACCGCAACCAGCCGCTGGGGTGAGCAGTGGGCGAGCGCGCCGTGCAACGCGTGCTGGAGGCCGCGCCGGTTGCTCAGGCCGGTGAGCGGATCGGTGTTGGCCAGCGACTGCATCAGATCGCGCTCGCGCATGGCCTCCTGGGCCTGGACCTGGGCCGCCCGGGCGCGCAGGCCCAGTACGCGGAAGAACAGGAGCATGTCCAGGGTGGCGCCGATCTGGAACGAGTGCAGCGTCCAGAAGTTGGCCGATACCCAGCCCTGCACCAGGCACACCATCACACCGGCAGCGATGCCGAAGGCGACCCAGGCCACGAGCAGGGTGGCGCCAATGGGGTCTTTCTGCCGCACGCGCGCCAGAGCTGCTGGAAGGCTGATGAGCGAGGGCAGGGCCCCCGCCAGACTCATGAACGCAATCGCCAAGGGCACACTCAACCAGCCCAGAACCAAGGCAATGCACACCGTTGCCGTGATGCCTGCACCCACGCGCATGGTGCGCGCATACCGGCCGTTGGGGTTGTCTCCAGCCAGTGTGTGGCCGAGAAAAAGGAACGACCCGGTCAGCGCCATCAGCCCGGCTGCTGGGCCGGAGTGCATGTCCATCCAAGGGTTGTTGGGCCACAGATACTGCGGGCCAATACCAAAGAACTGCAGCGAGAAGCCCGCACTGCCCAGCACGACCAGTGCATAAAAGCCGAACATGCGGTCACGCTGCGTGACCCACTGAATCAGGCTGTATGCAAGCAGGCAAAAAGCCAGTCCGTTGAGGAGCCCTTGTAGGATCTGCTCATCCAAGGCGTGGCGCAGGTGAACGGGCATTTCGCTGACCGTGATGGGCAGAATCAGCGGGCCCGTGGCCTGCACGCGTACCAGCAGGTCGTACTGTTGTCCGGGCTGCAGGTCGAAGGCCATGGCGGGCGTTCGGCCTGCCAGCTGCGCTGGATCGGATTGGCGTGCGCGGGCCTGCTGCAGCACCTTGCCTCCCTGGGCCAGATACAGGTCGGCCCTCAGCGAGCTGTAGCCGAGGTTGACAACCCAGGACGTGCGCTGCGCCTCGCGCGCAACGATGGGAATGTGCAGCCACATGGCCGCCTTGTGCATGCCCAGCGAGTTGCCAGGGCGCACCGGCGGTTTGAATTCGCCCAGGCGGTTCAACATGTCCTCGACCGAGAGCTGGTAGGTGGGGTCGGCCTGGAGTGCGATGGCTTCCCATGCGTCCACTTCCGGCCTGTCGTGCGTGAGCACCAAGGGCTCGCCTGCCTGCACTTGCCCGGGCAATGCGGTGAGCACCAGCAGGCACAGCACCATGCTCGCCACGCCGCAACCCGCACGCCACAGGCGGGCCAGCATCGGGAGGTTGCGCAGCGCGGGAGGCATGGGCGATGTGGCTATGGCGTGGTGGCTTGAGGTGCCTGGCCTGCTGCACCTGCTTGTGTGGACTGGGCCTTGCTGGCGAGGCCGCGACTCCAGCTGCCGGAGATGGTCAGCCGGTCCTCGATGCGGTTGAGCCAGCCGGGGGCGTTGGGGTCGTCGCTCCAGCTGTGCACCACGGTGTCCACCTGGTTGAGCAGCTCGGTGGGCAATTGCAATGGGAGCGTCTGACTCATCAGCACCCGACTCATGAAGTGGTAACCGAGGGCCCGGGTCAGCATGCGCACGATGGAAAAACGCGGCAGCAGCATGCCGACCACGGTATCGATCAAACGTGCCAGCAGGAGCACACCCCAGAACAGCAGGGCCGACAGCCAGGGCACAGGCTGGTTCAGCCCCAGGTCCTCCGCAGTCTCGCGCCCGCACAGGTAGCGGGTCATGAGCTGCGGGAAGGGTTTGACGATGCGCCAGGGCAGCGTGTTGGCCATGGGCTGCATCAGCGCCCGGCCCAGCGCCGGGCGCGGGTCGGGTGTGACCGGCTCGGCGTGGCCGCGCGCCTGCATGAGCGCCATCAGCGCATCGCCCTGGGCCATGGTCTCCACCATCAGGGAGCGGTCAATGCCCAGCACGTGGCCCACCACGTTCCAGGCATGCAGGTAGGCCTCCTCGTCGTGGGCTGGCAGCCCGAGACCCAGCCGGCGCAGGCTGCGCAGGAACACGTAGCCGAAGGTCAGCAGCGTGTAGGCCAGCTCCTCCTGGTTGCAAGGGAGGCCTTTGGCGGCGAGGTTCCAGCCGCGTGCATAGAGCGTCTGGTACATCATGGACCGACCGCCGCCAGCGGGGGGCACACCAGGCACGACCAGGCCGTCTCCACCCGCCTGCCATTGCGCCATGGCATGCTTGGGGCTGCCGTGCAGGATGAGATTGCGCACCGTCGCGTGGATCAGCCGCACCTTGAGCACCTGGGCCACGCGGGCGCCGCGATGGCTGAGGCCGCCATGCAGCATCACCGGGAAGATCATGGCGGCGGTGGAGCGGATGCGGTACTCAGTGTTCTGCTCCAGCTGGCCGGTGTGTGCAGCACGCTCGACAGGTCCGGCACCACATAACACTCGGGCAGGCTGGCGCACAACAGCAGGATGCACGATAGCGCACTGTGGTCCATGAAGAGTTTTTCAGCGCGCTCGAACTTGCGGGCATCGGCCCAGGGCTGCAGCACCTGCGCCGCCTGCACGTAGTGGTTCAGCGCCTCGGCCATCTCCGCAGTCACATAGCCTTTGGCGGCCTTGTCACCTTCTCCCACCTGCACCGGGCCTTCTGTTGCTTGCCAGTGGGGCAACGTGGCGTTGTCGGCCCACTGGCTGAAAAGCAGGTTGACCGTATTGATGTGCGCCCACTGCGGGGCGTCGGCAGCCACGTCGCCGGGGGGCCACGGCCCCAGGATCTTGGCGATGGTCTCGTCGGCCAGCGGATCGGCGTGGTGCTGCATGGGGGCCAGGTCAGCGGCTGGCAGGTGCGGGCTGGAGTGGGTTCCGGTCATGGCGCGACCTGACCCGGAGCGCGCCAGCGTTGGAAGCCTGCCAGCGCGCACAGCAGCAGAATTCCCATGGCGAAAGCGGCGATGGTCCGGATCTCCACGGGGTTGCCCAGAATCATCTGGAACACCATGCCCGCCGCGTAGATAGATAGCAGCACCATGGCGTGGCGCCGCAGGAACGGGCTGGCGGGCCGCAGCGGGCGCTGGCGCACCGATATGCGAAAGCCGAAGACGATCACAAAAGCCACAAACACCCAGCCGAAAAAGCCCTGCACGGTTTCTCCAAACCAGGCGCCATCGGTCTTGGCCATGATCCACGCCTTGAGGGTGTACACAAAGTAGGGGTCTGCGCCCAGGTCGAACGCAGTCACGATCATGGCCGCCAGAAATGACAGCATGGCGGCATTGCCCAGGCCGGGTGCGCCGTCCACCGCCGATTGCCAAACGATGAGGTTGCTGATCACGTAGCCCGCGTACGTCAGCGCAAACCACATCATCGGGATCACCAGCGGCACATCCAGCAGGCGGGGGCCCAGCACGTCGGTGTAGGTGTAGTGCCCGAAGAACTATCCCCGGCTGGAGCCCATCTGTTCCGCAAACCACCCCAGGCTGACCGCAATCAACACAAACTGCAGCGCTGCGCGGGCGCCCGGCAGGTGGGCAGCGCTGGCCCAGCAGCAGGCAAACATCAGCACCGAGGCGATGACGATGGCGATGGTGGTGTCGTTGTGGGTGCGACCGGCGGTGGCGATGACAAAAGCGGCAAGAAGCGCAAAGCTGAGCGCGGGCAAGCGCCCGGCCGTCGAGGGCGGTGCAGACATGTCGGGCGTATCACGCTGTAACAATTTCGCCAGTGTAGGGGATTGGTGCGTGGTCTGTGTCCCCTGTTTCCCCTGATCCAGGGGCGCTGGCAGCTGCTTATCCGCCCCCCAACGTCTGAATTTGGTGGTAGGCAGCACCCGGCGACCCTGGCCGGGGCCTCTTTGAGCAGGTTCTCGGCAACGGCTTAGCGCTGTTGGGGCGTGAGCGCGGCCAGGTTGAGCAGGGCCGCCTCGATGGCGGCCCCTGTGGCCATTGGCTGCTCCATGGGGAACAGGTGGCTGCCGTCCAGCATCATGGTGCGGCCCTCGGTGATGCGTAGTGTCATGGCCATCCCGACCTGCTTCATCTCGTCCGAGTCGCGCCCGCCGATGAAGGCGGCTGGGCACTGCAGCGGGTGCTTGCTCAGCAGCCGGCCCAGGTTGTGGGGCAGCGTGTTGTAGATGGCCGTTTCTACCGCGCGGTCGAAGCCCAGCACACGTTTGCCGTCCTGGTCCTGCAGGCCATGGGTGATGTAATCGCGCAACACCTCGGGGTGCCAGCGGGCAAACGCCTTTTTCTTTCGGAAGTGCTCCAGCGCTTCTTCGTTGCTGGCCCAGCTGAAGCGGCGCTGGCGGCTGACGCGGCCTGGCGATATCGAGCCCACCACCTGGGTCCGCTTGGCCACGCCCACCACATTGGCCTTCCAGCCGCCAATGAGCGGTGAGTCGATCAGCAGCACGCCGCGCACCAGCTCGGGGTGGCGCGCTGCCGCCATCACGCTGAGGAAGCCGCCCAGCGAATGGCCCACCAGGAACACCCGCTGGCCGAGGCGCTGCACCTCGGGGCCGGCAAAGTCGGCCAGTTGCTGCACCAGGTGGGGCCAGTTGCTGGTCACCGGATATTTGGGGTCGTGGCCATAGCGCTCGACCGCGCTGACTGCAAACCCCCGGGTCTTGAGGTGCTGGAACAGCACGCGGTAGGTGCTGGCCGGAAAACTGTTGGCGTGCGAGAAAACGATGGGCAGCATGGAGGTGGTGGCAGGGCAGCAGGGCCGACCGGCAAAGGCGTGTGCGGCCGGGATGCAGCGGGCGCGCAGGCCCGCAGGAGGGCGTCAGATCAGCCGGTCGGTGGGGTTGGTGATCTTCTTGAGCGGCTTGCTGCGCGAGGGGGTGACCATGATCGGCACTTCGGTCGCGCCGCCGCTCCAGGCCGGGTCTTCGATGCTGTCGAACACCTGGCGCAGCTTCTGGCCCCAGCTGTCGTGCAGCATGCGGAAGTAGGGGTTGTTCTCGTCGATGCAGATCACCTTGTCAGTGGCAAAGCGGTCGGCCTCGTACACCACCAAGTCCAGGGGCAGGCCCACCGACAGGTTGGACTTGAGCGTGCTGTCCATCGACACCAGCGCGCACTTGGCGGCCTCGTCCAGCGGGGTTTCGGGCGTGAGCACGCGGTCGAGCACGGGCTTGCCGTATTTGGATTCGCCCACCTGGAAGTACGGAGCAGCACCATGAAGCGGTCGCCCGTCTTCTCATAGACCATCATCTTGCGGAACGAGCTGATCTGGTCCAGCCCGGCATTGGTGCGGGAATCGGACAGGAAAACCAGCCCGGCGTTGAGTTTGATGGCGACGCAGTACGTCATGGAGCAATGGGGTTCGTTGGAAGGAGAGAATCCGCGAGTTTAGTCGCCCGCGAACCCGAGGCCTTGCGCCCCGCCAGGCGGCCAGGCAACACAGAGGCTTCAGAAACACCGGAACGAGGCGCTCGTAGCGTCTACTGGGTTGTCGTGGTCAATGCGCCGCACGGCGGTGGGGGCTCCTCCTGTTAAGGAAGGAGATACAGGTTACGCCTATGATCCAGCGTTCTACTTCCTTCCCAGAGGACATACCGTGTTGAACACCTTGATTTCCTATGGAGTGCGTTGTGCTCCGACCTTCGCCCTGACGGCTGCACTGGTGGGCTGTGGTGGTGGCAGCGACAACATCGGAGGTGGCCCTAATCCTCCCGTGTCCCCCCCTGTGACCGAACGCGCCGGGCGACTTGAGTCGGCAGCATTGCTGAGTACAGTTCCCGTGACTGACATCAGTGCAGCGCTCGCTGCCAAAGAGTCTCTGGCACAAAACGTGGTACCGCGCTATGCCGTCACTTCGTACCGGTTGGACTATTTGACTACCGATGCCGATGGCCGGGAGGTACGCGCGTCCGGCATGGTCAGCGTGCCGCAGAAGCCGGCGGGCGCTAAAAGCCCGCTGCTGAGCTACCAGCACGGCACCATATTTCGTGACGCCGAAGCCCCCAGCAACAACGCAGTGGCGTCCGAGGTGGCCGTGGTGCTGGCGTCGCTCGGCTACATCGTGCTGGCCCCTGACTACGTGGGGTTTGGCAGTTCCAAAGGCACGCCGCATCCGTACCTGCTGTCGGCGCCGTCCGCCGCTGCTACGCTGGATTTTTTGACCGCTGCCCGCACCTGGCGCGGCAACGCCAGCGTGGCGGACAACGGCCAGCTTTTCCTGACCGGTTACTCGGAGGGCGGTTACGTGACGATGGCCGCGCACCGCGCCATGCAGGAGAGCGGTTCGCCCCACCTGCAGCAGCTGCGTATGGTGGTGCCTGGCGCGGGGCCTTATGACGTACAGACCACCATGGACGGTCTGGTGGACTTGGTTCGGCAAGAGCAGCCCGTGCTGGGCGCGCTGATCAATCCGGGCTTTCTGCGCTACCTGGGAGGGAGTGTGCAGCGCGAGGTAAGGCGCCTGCTGCTGCGTGCCCTGATTCCTGGTGATGCGGACGTGGTTTACGACACCCGCTTCATCGATCGGTACCTGGCGGACGACACCGGTTATGTTGCCGACGTGAGCAGCGTCCACGACTGGAAACCCGACGTGCCTGTGCGCCTCTACCACGGCCGAGATGACCGCACCGTGCCCTATGCGAGTTCGGTCAGCACCCTGCGTGCCATGCAGCAAAGGGGCGCGGGTGATCTGGTGAGCTTGACCGAATGCCGCGCACAACCCGTGGCCGGGCATGTGCAGTGTGTGCCGCCGTTCATCACCTTCATGCTGGGGCAGCTGGCGCCGGTGGTGCAGGATTTATAAACCCGGTCACCGCACGACTCACACCTCCCAGAACGCCTCGATCAGTTCACCCTGCGCGTCCAGCAGCCACCACTCGATCACCACATCCCGCTGGCCCACACCCAGAATGCCCAGCACCCCGCGTGGTGCCGACAGGCGGGGGCAGCGCCACAGCTGGTCGCCGGGCTGGGCCATAGCCAGCACCTGGGTGCGGATGGAGTGCGGCACCTCGGGGCTGTGGACATCCACCAGCCGGTCCTCGCCGTCTCCAACTTCCTCGGGTGTCGCAGGGATGGGGTGCACGTCAGACTCCTTCAGATGTGCTGCGTTGCAGGTTCAGCGCCAGGAGGCGGCGCAGGATTTCATCATCGGGCATGTTCGCCGTGTAGTCGGCCCAGCCGTAGGCCGCTGCCACGGCTGCGTCCAGTTGCGCGTGCGCAGCGGCCAGCCAGGCGGGCCGCAGGTTATAGAGGTTGGTCAGCGTGCGTTTGGCCAGCTCTTTTTCGAACCCCGGCTTGGGCACGATGCGGTCGGGGTAGGGCGATGTGGTCATGCCCAGCGGCACCACCTCGGGCACAGTGTCCGTCCACTCGGGCGGGTTCAGCCAGGCCTGGCGCAGGGTGTTGAGGCGCTGCGCGGCCTGGGCGATGGCCATGGCTGCTGGTCGTGGCGCTATGTTTGTAATAGCTACTTGCGCTTTATGGACGGGCGCTGGAGGCTGATTTGGCTTGAAGTTTTCGGCAGACAGGGTGTCGGGCAGGTCGGCCGGGATGAGCGCGCCGCCCTCCAGTGCTTCGGTGCGCTGGTGTGCGGTGTCTGCCGGGGTGAGGCCTGCGGGGAAGGGGAAGGTTTCGAAGCAGGTGGTGGGGGTGTAGCGGGGCCGGTCTTCCAGCGAGGTGCCCATGCGTAGCGCCCAGAGTTCGTGGAAGCGGCTGTGCAGGATGCCGAAGGTGGTGTCGTCGGCGCGGGCGATGGTGATCAGCGCCTGGTCCGGCGATGTAGTTACCGGGAGCCAGACAAAGAACCGGTGCTTGGAATGCGCCACGGTAGCGATAAAGCGGGGCAGGTTTTTGAGCGCAGCGCGCAAACCGGGTCTTGCCTCGGCAAAGCGCCACCAATACTTGCGATACGACTCCCGATTGTTCTTTAGCCGCTCGGGCTTGATGTGTTCGGAAACATATCCAAAAGGCAGTTCGTAGAGGGCGGCTTCTGTTTCGGGCATTTCGTTGCCGAAATCAATGATCCACTGGTGCTGCGGCCCCCGGCTCAGTTCAAAGCCGTTGGCCCAGGGCTTGAGCACTTCGCTGTTCGGGCGCCCGTGGGGATTGGGCTGGCGCAACCACTCGCGGGCCAACGTGGCGTCGATCTCGAACTTGGCCTTTTTGGACGCGCCCTGAAAGCTGGCCGCCGAGTTGGTGGGCAGCACCTGCGCCAGCCCCAGATTGAGCGAATCGCCTGCGGTGGCTGGTGCGGTCAGGTCGGCATAGATTTGTGGCACTTCGGCGCCGTTGAGGCGCGCGCCATCTCCCACGCCAAAGCACACCAGCGACACGCGCACGGCAGCGCCGTTGTTGATCCACGGCTCATCGCTCCAGGCCTCGAAGATTCGGGTATGAGCACAGATGGCATCGAGCACCTTGCGGTTGGCTCCGCCGCGAATCGAGTTGGTCGTGACCAGCCCGGCGCGCTGCAACTGACCTGCCGCTATCTGTGTACGGGCCTTGTCGAACCAGTAGCACACCAGATCGGCAGCGCCGGGAACCCGCGTGGCGTACACCGTGTCGAGTGCTTGGGTATAGGCCTCGCCGAGTTCGCCACGCTTGCGGCTCACGCCCAAAAACGGCGGGTTCCCCACCACCACATCCGCCGCAGGCCAGGCGGCTTCGGTACCGCCCTCGGCCAACAGCGCATCGCGACATTCGATGTGCTCCAGCGTGTCGAGCACGGGGTTGGTCTTGAACTCGTAGCCGTGTGCCAAGCGCCATTGCAGTTCGCCAATCCACACGGTCACGCGCGCCAGTTCGGCGGCGTATTCGTTCAGCTCGATGCCCAGCACGTTGTGCGGGCCGGTCACCAGGTCGGCTTCGCGGTCCAGGCCCAGTTCGGCGGCCTGCAGGTGGCTGTGGTGCTCCACATCCTTCAAGCACTTGAGCGCAAGGTACAGAAAGTTGCCGCTGCCGCAGGCCGGGTCGAGGGCGCGGTAGTGCTTCAGCTCATCGAGCCAGGTGATGAACTGCGCGTGGGCTGCGCGGTAGTGCCTGTCACCTTTCTTGGTGATATTGGCCGCCAGAGCTTGTATTTGTTGCGCTACCAGCTCCCATTTTTGTAGCAATGGGCGGCGGATGACAGGGTCGATCAGGCGCTCAATGGTGGCCGGGTCGGTGTAGTGCGCGCCCAGTTGGCTGCGTTTGGCGGGGTCGAGCCCACGCTCAAACAGGGTACCGAAGATGGAGACGTCGATGGCGCTCCAGTTCAGGTCGGCGGCACGGCGCAGCTCGGTCAGGTCGGGCGCGCTCAGGGGCGGCACGGCAATGGTCTGAAACAGCCCTCCGTTGAACCACGGAATATCGTCCACGCCATACAGGCCACCGCTTTGCATGGTGCCAAAGAGCTGCGTGAGGCCCTGGGTCAGTCGCTCGGGCGTGACTTGTTTGTTGTTCACCAGCCGCTCGAACATGCGACCGGGCAGCAGGCCCACGTCTTCCGCAAAGAAGCAGAACAGGCACTGCGTGAGAAAGTGCGCCACTTGGTTGGCGCGCTGTTGCTGGCTGGCGGTGCTTTCACCGGGCGTGGCGCCGCGCTGGCGCAAACCTTCTGCCAGGGCGGCAAAGCTTTGGGCTGCGGCTTCGGTGATGTCGCGGTTGGTTTGCTGGGGTTTGAAGCTCTCGGGCGCGGTCCATATGCGGCGCAGCAGGGCCAGGTTGGCTGGCTGGTCCATCTCGGCAATGCGCACCTCGTGCGTGGCACTGGGGTGGCCGGTGAACTGGGTGTGGACGCGAATCGTGAGCCGGTCAGACACCACCAGAATGGGCGGGTTGGAGAGCGCCAGGCTGTAGGTGAGCAGCTGTTTGAGGGCGGTGTCGAGGTTTTTGCCCGGAGCCTTGTTCTCCCACGCAAACACGCCGCGCATGAAGACGTCGGCATAACCCGTCTTGCCGCCAATAACGGTACTCTTTTCCTCAAACCGGTAGCCCTCGGAACTGCCGGGCTTGGGCACACCAAGCAGTTCGCACAGGTCCAGAAAGTGGCTTTGCGCGCCTTGCTCTTCGTTGAGTGCGTAGGCCGGGCCGGGCACGCCACCGGGCGCGCCCCATTTGGCGATGAAGTCTTGAGGGGTCATGGAATAGGGTGGTGAGTCCGCTGAGGTGCAGGTGGGACGGGAAGGCTACAAAGTTGCCTCAAGCCCCCGCCATCTTCTTGAGCTGGTACAGCGCATCCAGCGCCTCGCGCGGGCTCAGCGCATCGGGGTTGAT
>JADHED010001854.1_pt1 | contig 16317 bp, 19 predicted proteins | sample 8952041 | NCBI WGS metagenome assembly JADHED01 (sample SAMN16124423, study PRJNA663239) | bioreactor sludge metagenome | isolation source: sludge (control) | place: India:Bengaluru | collected 2018-09-08
CTATTTTGTAGATGGAAACGAAGTAATAGACGAAATAATGGCGTCTGTTTTCTTAGCTCCGAAATCTTTTACTACAGAAAATTCTGTGGAGATTTCTTTTCATGGTTCGTCACACATTGGAAAAAAAATTCTGGAAGTTTTGATTAAAAATGGCGCCAGAATGGCAAAAGCAGGAGAATTTACCATGCGAGCTTTTATGAATGGTAGAATAGATTTGTCTCAAGCCGAATCTATTGCAGATCTTATTGCATCTGAGAATGAAGCCAGCAGAAAAGTAGCTCTGAATCAACTAAAAGGAGGAATTACAAATGAAATTTCTATTTTAAGAAACGATTTGTTGAATTTCACTTCGTTAATAGAACTTGAACTCGATTTTTCTGAAGAAGATGTAGAGTTTGCCGACCGTTCTGCAATGGTGAAATTAATTCAAAATTTGAAATTCAAAATTCAAAATTTATTAGACAGTTTTCAGTACGGAAATGCGGTAAAAAATGGAATTGCCGTTGCCATTATTGGAAAACCAAACGCTGGAAAATCTACTTTGCTAAATGCTCTATTAAAAGAAGAAAGAGCTATTGTAAGTAATATTGCCGGGACCACTCGTGATACGATAGAGGAAATTCTCTACATAAAAAGTCATGCTTTTAGATTAATAGACACTGCAGGTTTGCGCGAAACAACAGACGAAATTGAAGCTATTGGTGTGAAAAAAGCCAAAGAAAAAGTAGAAAAAGCTGAAATTTTGGTGTATTTAGTAGATGCCGCAACAGAAAATTTCTCAGAAGATATTGAAATGATAAAGTCTTTAATAAGAGACGATTTGAAATTAATTATCTGTGCTACAAAAATAGATGAAGTAATACCTACTCACTATGAAAAAATAGAACAAATTTTTAGAAATGAGATTGCTGATGCTTTTGATTTTATCACAATATCGGCTTTAGAAAACCAAAATATTCAGGATTTGAAAAATGAGCTCTCTTCTTATGTTGAGCAATTAAAATCGGAGGAAGGAAATGTTGTTATCACGAATCAGCGTCATTACGAAGCCTTGCAAAAATCTTTGGATGCTGTACACAGAGTAGAAAGTGCTATTACAGGACAAATTCACACCGAATTATTGGCTTATGAACTTAGAAATGCCTTAGAACATCTCGGAGAAATCTCAGGCGAATTTACCAACGATGAAGTTTTGGGTAATATTTTTTCTAAGTTTTGTATCGGGAAATAATTTTGCTTTTTTTTGATTTCCTTTTATTTCTTTTGTTTGACTATCAGTAATTTATAAAGATTTTATTTTCTCTTTCGGGACTTTATTTATATATTTGTACACCTGTTGTACACCTTGAGCTACAAAAAGTAGTGCAAAGGTGTACAAATGTACACCTCAAACAAAATATATGAATATCACTTTAAAACAGAAAAATTTGGCTGATGGAAGGATTAGTCTTTTCATTGAGTATTACAAAGGTTCTTCTACTAATGCACAAGGGAGAAGAGTTCACTTGCGAAATTTTGAGTATTTGAAACTGTATTTGCACCCAGATCCGAAGTCGACTAAGGAGAAAAAAGAGAATAAAGAAATTTTGGCTCTTGCCGAAAATATTTTGGCAATTAAAAAAGCCGAATACGTCCAAGGACGTTATGACCTGAAAGATACTGTAAAAAGTAAAAGAACTTTTTTAACGTATTTTGAGGAGTTAACGGAAGAAAAACAAAAACAAGATACGTCTAATAATTATGGTAATTGGTTTTCTACCCTACAACATCTCAAAAAGATTGTTCCAAAAAATATGACTTTCCATGAAATTGATGAAAGTTTCGTCAAGAAGGTTCACCGATATTTCGAAAAAGATGCCCGCACCAAAAGTGATTTGCCGCTTTCTCAAAATTCAAAACATTCTTATTTCAATAAGTTTAAAGCTGCACTTCGAAATGCTTTTGATAATGGATATCTGACAGTAAATTACGCATCAAAAGTCAAATCCTTTGAACAAGCTGAAAGCCAAAGAGAATATCTAATTTTTGATGAATTACAACGTTTAGCCAAAGCTGAATGTAAATATCCAGTTTTGAAAAATGCTTTTCTTTTTTCGTGTTTATCAGGATTACGTTGGTCAGATATAAATACTTTGATTTGGAAAGAAGTTCGTGATGAAGGTGATATATCAAAAGTCAATTTCAGACAAGAAAAAACTGATGGCGTAGAATATCTTTATATTTCAAAACAAGCCAGAGAATTGTTGGGCGAAAGACAAGATCCACAAGAAAGAGTTTTCAAAGGCTTGAAATATGGGATGACTTATAATACTGAAATTATTCGCTGGTGCAATCGAGCTGCAGTACCTAAGCATATTACTTTTCACTCAGCTAGACATACGAACGCAGTTCTGTTGTTGGAAAACGGTGCAGATATTTACACGGTTTCTAAAAGACTGGGACATCGAGAATTGAGAACTACACAGATTTATGCAAAAATTGTAGATAGCAAAATGAAAGAGGCGGCAGAGATTATTCCAGAATTAAATATCGAGTTGTGAAAATTCTATTTTTCTATTTTTAAAACCAATGATAATCGCTTTTGAATTTAGTTGAATCCAGATTAATCTTTTTTAATCTTTTGACAGATAAAATCAATCCATAGTATTCTTATTTAGTTAACAAGTTACTGGAAGTCTTTTATTTACGATTTTTATTATTGACTTTTGTTTCGTTAAATCAATTAAAAGAAACAGATGGAAAATAACGAGATTATCATTCACAAACTCAACCGAATTGAAAAACATATTTTCGGACTAAAATCAATTCTTAATGTAGAAGAACTTTCAGATTACACGGGGTTCAAGAAATCGTATATCTACAAATTGGTTCATACCAACTCTATCCCGTTTTCAAAACCTTCTGGCAAAATTCTATTCTTTGAACGGAAAAAAATTGACGAATGGTTGCTGAAAAACAGTCATAAATCAAATGACGAGATTCAACAGGAAGCAATCGAATTTTCTTTACGTAAAAAATAAAACCTAACTACTGCCATAGTTAGGTTTAAATGTTTGTTTTACTGGAAGTAAAGAGCAAATATAAAAATTATTTGTGACTTCTTCCAAAATCAAAAAATGCTTTATGGAAGAGAATAAAATTCTGTATCAAATCGAGACAGAAACGAAAACCATATTCGACAGAGCGCTCAATTATTTGAATTCAAAATATTCAATTAGATTCAATGCAATATCTCTTGAGTTCGATATTAAACTTGTATTGGATAAAAAATGGTCAGCACTCAATTTGAATTCTTTATTTATAGAACTCGTTAGATCTGGAATCGATATTCCAATTAATAAGTTGGAGACTCTCGTAAGAAGTCATTTGATCGAGCAATACAATCCGATTTGGGAATATTTCGATAATTTGGAATATTGGGACAACGAGAATCATATCGGTAAGCTTTGCTGTTATGTAAAAACGACCGATGATAAATCCTTCCAAAAATATTTAGAAAAATGGCTGACCAGAAGTGTAATTTGTGCATTGAAGCTTGGCTACATCAACAAACAGTGTTTTGTTCAATACTAAGCAAAATAGTGGAAAGACGAGTTTTCTGCGATTTCTCATTCCTGCAAATATTGAACAATATTATATTGTAAGTCTTCAAACTAACTTGGACATTTTGGAATAAATCTTTAAGGAGTATTTAGGATTATAAATTTATTAATTTATGTTGAAAATACAACTTTCTTCTTTTTCTGATTGAATCCGATTTTATTTGTCTTCTTTTTTCCAAAATCTGCTCAGATCTTCCGAAGTACACATCCGCTGGAGTAAGGTTTTTCTTCGTTCTGTGGTGTAGTTCTATTTTCCCTTGGGATTGTGGATGCATAGATTTTCCGTGACCTCGACAGGACTCTATCGAAACCATTTATTAGCAGATATTGATAATATTTTGAAGGTGTTAAACGACATATGAGCTATAATTTGATATGTAGAATCAATTAAAAATCTATAGTTGTATTTGAAATTCTTCTTGTTAAAAAGCAAAAGTATGTTTGAATTCGTCAAGAGTATTTATTCTAAAAGTTGTTTAAAATAGATTTGGATATTTAAGTATAATCTATTGAATCGCAGATAAATATGATTATTCTAAAATAACAACAAATTTTGATATTTGCTGAACTTGCTTGTAATTCAAAGCTGATAATCTAAATTTGCAAAAAAAACCTTAGTCTTCGATTATGAATAACAAATTAGATGATTACACCAAAAATTGCTTTTTATATGAAAACACATTGCCTGAATGGTGGGATTTAATTCAAACAAAACAAACTATTATCAAAGTCAAAAAAGGACAAAAATTCATAGATGAAGGGACGGAAACTTTGGGTATTTATTTTATTCACAAAGGTTTTTAAAAGTTCATAAACATTGGGGACAACGTGAAATGATTGTGAGATTTGCAAAAGAAGGAAATATTGTTGGACATCGGGGAATTTCAGTCGGAAACTCTCTTCTCCAATTTCTGCCACTTCGATGAAAGATTCTGTTCTTTGCTTTTTAGAACTCGATTTTTTTAAAACCCTGCTGAAAACCAATAATACTTTTGCTTATAGACTGATGATGTTTTATGCAGATGAACTTCATTGATCGGAACAAAAGATGGGGAGTTTGGTTCATTTGTCTGTAAAAGAACGTTTCGTCGTTAATCTTTTATATCTTATCAATCATTTAGGGCTTGATAAAGAAAATGTTTTAAAAGCAGAGCTTACCAAAACAGATTTGGCCGCCTATGTAGGAACAACCTATGAGACTATTTATCGCGTAATTTAAGAAATGGAAAATGAAGATATCATCTCATTTACAGGTAAAAAAATTGAAATAATAAACCTTAATAAATTAAAATCAATCAAGAAATAATATAAAATAATAGAAAAAGTTTTTAAGCACCTTTTAATAGGTGTTTTTTTTTGGATTTTGATTGATGGATTGAATCTGAATAGGTGCAATTTGAAGAAATCAGTTAAATAAGATCGGTATGATGCAAATCATATTAATGATAAAGGTTTGTCATTCAGTTAACTAGTTTGTATTATTTAAACTATTTATCTTGAATCATTTTAAATAAGATAAATTAGTCTTATTTAAGAATCTATTGCTGTAAATTTGTGAAAGAAAATAAACGTTCTTCTTTGATCGTAAGTGAGTTATCATTAAAATTCTTCAAAATGTTCAGCATTTTTACAAATATCAATAAAAAAGCATTCATCAACGCTATTATTGCAACCCTCGTTGTGATTGCTGCCACGATTATCGGCTCTGTCAATCTGCAGAATTTTGATGCGGCGCTCAGTATCTATTTCTTCGGAACCATTTGTATGACTTTCGGAGTGGTATATCATCATTCAGTCTGGAAACAGCGTCCTGCAACACAGAAATATTGGAAGCGCACCTAGGAATTCATTTTCAGCAAAGATTATCCTATTTATATGAAAGAGGTTGTTCGTCTTTCTATTCGTAATATTTTATTTCAAAAATTTATTATGCCAAGAGGAAGAATGCGATGGTTTGGGCATTTTCTCTTGGCTACAGGATGTTTGATTTCTTTTGCCGTAACATTTGGATTGACTTTCGGATGGATGCATTTTACCCTGAAAGAGGGCACAATCGATATGTACGAAACCCATCTGTTGGGTTTCACAGTGATGACTTTTCCTTTAAATACAGTAATGGCGACCATTCTTTTCCACATTTTGGTTTGGACGGCGATTATGGTCATCGTAGGTTGTTTAATTATGATGCACAGAAGGTTTGTAGATGAAGGATTAATCGCAACACAATGGTTTGAAAGAGACTGGCTTCCCTTGATTTTACTTGTAGCAGTTTCCGTCACTGGTTTGGGAATTTGGTTTGATTATTCTTATCTCGAAGGAAAGATGAGCCAGTTTATGGCAATTATTCACGCAATTACCGTTGCAATGTTTCTGATGTGGATTCCGTTCGGAAAATTTTTTCACATTTTTCAAAGACCGGCGCAAGTTGGCGCAAACATCTATAAAATTGAAGGAAAACGCCGTGGAATGCAAACTTGTCCGCACACCGGCGATGAATATACGACTTCAATGCACATCGAAGATTTAAAAGAAATAACCCAAGAAATGGGATTCGATTTAGAAAATGAAGAAGGGAAAAGCTACTTGGATTTTAGTCCGGAAGGAAAACGGGCAATGCTTGCAAAAGCGCAGCTGAAAGCACGACAAGAATCTGGAACTTATTTTGGTTAAAATTTAAAATAAAATGGCAAAATTACCCGTAACAGCCGACGAAATTATCAATGTTTTCGGACCGCACAAACATTATCCAAACAAAGGTACCGTGAGGTCTAATCCTCAAAATCTTTTCGTTTTCACATCTGCGCCACATCGCAAAGAAGCCATCAATGCGTGCGATGAAATGGTGGATAGAATCAAGAAAGAAATTCCACTTTGGGGAAAAGAAATTTTGGAAGACGAATCTCATATTTGGAAAGAGAATAGGTAGCTTTTGGCTATTAGCTTTTAGCTTAAAAAAATATTAAGAAATTCTCGCAGATTGAGTCTATTTAGCAGATTAAATTTTTAAAATATAATCAGCAAAAAATTGGTAAAATATATGTGAATAATCAATCAGCAAAATAAAAAATGGTCAATATTACTCATAAAAATAATACGCTTAGAAAAGCTTTAGCAGAAGCCGTTCTTAGCGTGAGTTCACAAGAAACAATTGATGCAATCGTGAATAATACTGTTCCGAAAGGCAATGTTTTCGAGATGTCAAAAACGGCAGGATTATTTGCCGCTAAAAAAACCAGCGATATGATTCCCGATTGTCATCCGCTTCCGATAGAATTCGCATCGATTCAGTTTGAAATTAAAGATTTGGATGTTCATATTACTTCAGAAATCCACACGATTTACAAAACCGGAGTAGAAGTGGAAGCGATGCATTCGGTTTCTGTTGTAGCTTTGACGATGTACGATATGTTGAAACCTATCGACAAAAATATCGAAATCAAAAACATCAGATTGATTGAAAAGAAAGGTGGGAAATCTGACATTAAAGATTCAGGAGAAGGAATTAATGCTTCAGTTATTGTTTGTTCCGACAGTATTTTTGCCGGAACAAAAGAAGATAAGGCAGGGAAAGCCATTATTTCATCTTTGGAAAAGAATAATGTAACAATAAACGATTATGTGATTATTCCTGATGAAATTTTAGATATTCAAAATAAAATAAAATCTGATGTTGAAAGCGGAATCGGCTTAATAATGATTACTGGCGGAACTGGACTTTCAAAACGTGATGTCACTCCGGAAGCTGTACGACCGCTGTTGGACAGAGAAATTCTTGGCGTTGCCGAAGCCATCAGAAGTTACGGGCAATTGCGTACACCATATTCTATGCTTTCCAGAAGCGTTGCAGGAATGATTGGCGAGACTTTGGTCATCGCACTTCCCGGTTCTACAAAAGGCGCGGAAAAATCGATGCATGCAGTGTTTCCCGGGATTTTGCATATTTATAAAATTTTGAATGCATTAATTTGAACTGATTAATATCAGATTAATAAAATACTAAAACATCTTTTATTTGAATTTAAAACCTTAAATTTGTCAATCTAAAAAGGAAAAGAGAAAACCAAAACACTTTGGTTTTCTTTATTAAAATAAAAGACAAAAAGATATTAATATTTTATTAAAATTAGAATGGATAAAAATCAATTGAAGGCGGGGCATCCAGTTCATACGTATTTGGTGGAAGAGGAGCTGATTATTTCTTTGTTAGAAGAACTTACCAATACAAATCCTAACGAAGAATTTCAGAAATTTTATAATCTGTTTAATCATTTAGCGACGGTAGAAAGACGATTTGAAAGAAAAGAAAATCAGCTGTTTCCGTTTTTAGAACAAAAAGGCTGGACAGGACCTTCCCGAAATATGTGGTCTTTCCACGACACGATTCGGGATATTTTTAGAATTATTAGAAAGAATATTGATGAAAAAGATTTAGATTCCGCCAAACAAAATGTAGAATACGCTGGTCAGAATTTGAAAAACCTGATGGATGTTGAAAAACGGGTTTTGTTCCCAAATGCAATGGATATTCTTACAGACGAAGAATGGATAAAAATGCGTGAGGGCGAAGATGAAATCGGTTGGATGCTGAGCGAATCGCCTGCAAAATATCCCGAAGAAAGCCAGTATGTACATCCTTCGGAAGACACCACTGTGAGAACTGACGTGGTTTATGATGAAAATGCATCACATTTTGACGAAGGTTATATGACGATTGAGCAAGTCAATCTTTTGTTTAGAACTTTGCCACTCGATTTGACCTATGTTGATGAAAATGACCGGGTTATTTTCTATAACCGAGGCGAAGAGCGCGTTTTCCCGAGAAGTGCAGGAATCATCGGTAGAGAAGTGCGTTTTTGCCATCCACCGAAAAGTGTAGATACCGTTTTGAAAATTTTGGAAGAATTTCGAAAAGGCACACAGAATGAAGCTTCGTTTTGGTTCAATTATCGGGATAAACTGATTTATGTGAGATATTTTGCAGTTCGGGATTCCGAAAAAAATTATCGAGGGGTGATTGAGATGTCTCAGGATATTTCCGAGACCAAAAAAATTGAAGGCGAAAGAAGATTGTTGGAGTGGGAGTGATAATTGTCATTTAAAATAAAATACTAATTTGTCTTTTATTTCAAATTAGATTTATATCTTTGCTATATAAAAATAACAAATGTTTTCTAAAACCTGTGAATATGCCATTCGAGCATTAATTTATATCGCACAAAAGTCGAAAGATGGAAACAGAATCGGGATTAAAGAGATTGCCTCTGGAATAGATTCTCCAGAATATTTTATAGCCAAAATACTTCAGGATCTTAGCAGAAAAGGATTTGTACAATCTGCAAAAGGTCCTAACGGTGGTTTCTATATGGATGAAAACAATCTTAAATTATCTGTTGCTGATATTGTAAGAGAAATGGATGGAGATAAGCTTTTTACAGGTTGTGGTCTTGGTCTCAAGGAATGTTCGGAAGACCATCCTTGTCCTATTCATAATGATTTTAAGCATATTCGACAGGGTATAAAAGATATGCTCGACAATTCTAAAATCGAAATGTTTGTAGAAAAGTTAGATTTGAAATTAACGTTTCTGAAGAAATAAAAAAAATTATTAAAATAAAATACTAAAAGGTATTTATATCTTTTTAAAATGAAAAATAAAATACAATAAATTAATTAACAATGAAAAAAACGCTCCTCATTACCGCATTTTTGTCAGCATTCATTACATTGAATTCTTGCAAACAGAGTTCTTCTGCTTCCTCAGAAAACAGTGCAGATGCCGAGAAAATCAAAACCGACGGAACCACCGAAGAACACAAGTTTGCAGTTGCACCACCCAATGTTCCTGCTCCGGTAGGAGATCGTGCAGCCAAGAAAGTTGTAGTAAGACTAGAAACCATCGAAAAAACAGGAGAATTAGCAGATGGTACACAATACAATTTTTGGACATTTAATGGTTCTGTTCCAGGAAGTTTTATCAGAGTTAGAGTAGGAGATGAGGTAGAACTTCATCTTAAAAATAATGAAAACAACACATTTCCACATAATATAGACCTTCACGCTGTAAATGGTCCCGGAGGTGGGGCAGAGGCAACTTTCGTTGCACCCGGAACAGAAAAAGTTTTCAATTTTAAAGCTCTAAACCCAGGTCTCTATGTTTATCATTGTGCAACAGCACCCGTAGGAATGCACATAGCCAACGGGATGTACGGTCTCATCCTTATCGAACCGGAAGGCGGACTGCCAAAAGTGGACAAAGAATACTACATTATGCAAGGAGATTTTTATACCAAAGGTAAATTCGGAGAGAAAGGTCTTCAAGAATTCGATATGGATAAAGCGATTGCAGAACACCCAGAATATGTTGTCTTCAACGGAAAAACAGGCGCATTGTTGGGAGATGGAGAGTTGCAGGCAAAAGTTGGAGAGACTGTTCGTTTCTTTGTCGGTAATGGCGGTCCTAATCTTACCTCTTCTTTCCACGTCATCGGAGAAATTTTCGATAAAGTGTATATGGAAGCTGGAAGTAAAATTAATGAAAATGTACAGACCACGGTTATTCCTCCTGGTGGAGCGTCTATTGTAGAGTTCAAAGCAACCGTTCCCGGTGAATATGTGATTGTTGACCACGCTATTTTCAGAGCTTTCAATAAAGGAGCTTTAGGTAAAATTAAAGTTACAGGACCGGATAATCCTGCAGTTTATAAAAAGAATCCATAATTTTTTTCTTGTTTCATTGAGGTTTAGCAAATACAAAGCAATGAGAGTTTTTGTCTTCATTTGTGCAGTCATCCTGAATTTGGGTTTAGCTTCCTGTTCACAATCTCCCAAAAGTCATCAGAGTACGTCTGTTGCAGATCATCAGTTAGAATTCATTTCCAGTTCAAAAAAAATGATGAAAATAGACAGCGGATCGTACAGAGCTTTTATCGGAAAAGATTCTAACAATATAATTAAAGTAAAATCTTTTTATATTGATGACAGTCCGGTAACCAATGCAGAATATCTCACATTTCTGAAAGCTAATCCTCAATGGACCAGAAGCAAAGTGCTTCGGTTGTATGCAGACAGCACTTACCTCAAACATTGGAAAGGCGATTATCAGCTTCCGGAAAAAATAAATCCTGATGCTCCCGTAACTAATGTTTCCTGGTTTGCCGCAGAAGCGTATGCCAAAAGTGTGGGCAAAAGGCTTCCAACAATAGAAGAATGGGAATATGTAGGACTTGCAGACCGCACTTCTAAAAATGCTTCTGATAAACCTGATTTTACAGATTTTATACTTAGAGAATACCAGCAGCGGAAAAGCAATATTAATAAAGTGGTAAGACAAGGTGAACCCAATTTTTACGGCGTTTACGATATGTACGGAATGGTTTGGGAATGGACGTACGATTTCAATTCGGTGATGATGAGCGGAGAATCCAGAAAAGACAATACCACCAACGAGTCTTTGTTTTGTGCCGGTGGTGCCATTACCGCTTCGGATCTTAGAAATTATGCTGACTTTGTGCGTTATGCACTTCGCGGAAGTATCAAAGCTAACAACTGTCTCAACAATCTCGGTTTCCGATGTGCAAGAGATTTTAAAAATTAAAAAAAATGAAAAACTTACTTTATATTTTGTTGGCAATGGCAAGTTTGTCCTGCAGCAAAAAAAACGAAGAAATAAGTCCGGATTCCATTTATAATGTCAGTTCCAAATGGGAGAAACAGGACGGTAAAACCATTACGTTTTCTGATATGAAAGGGAAAGTTCTGGTTACTGCAATGATTTTTACATCGTGTAAAACCGCTTGCCCGAGACTCACTGCCGAGATGAGAACCATCTCCCAAAAAGTAGGAAAAACCAATCCGGAAGACATCCAGTATGTTTTGATTTCCATTGATCCGAAAAACGATACGCCCCAAGTAATGAAAGCTTATCTGGATACCAATAAATTCGATGAAAAACAATGGACATTTATCCGCAGCAACGAGGATGATACGCGGGAACTCGCCAACGTAATGGCTGTTAAATACAAAGAAATTTCGCCGATAGAGTTTTCGCACTCCAATATCATTAGTGTCTATTCCAAAAAAGGAACTTTAGCTTACCAAAAAGAAGGTCTGGACTCCGGCGATGATGATCTTGTAAAAGAAATTAAAAAACAAATAGAATTATAATCCATAAAAATCTTTAGTAATGAAAAACTTATTTTTTACAGCAATTTTGCTCTCTCTTACCATCACTTCTTGCTCAGAAAAAAAAGAACAGGTGGCAGAACAACAGCCCACAACAGAATCCAATACAATGATGGAGGAACCAAAACCTGCAGCATCTGCTGATACTGCTTCAACAACAGCCGCAGCAAAGCCCGAAGACGAAGGCAAAGCTCTTGTAGAAGGCGCAGACTGCCTGTCTTGTCACAAGGTAGATTCTAAATTGGTGGGACCGTCTTATCAGGACGTAGCAGCAAAATATACCGAAGCTGACATTGACCATCTTTCGCAGAAGATCATTGATGGCGGAAAAGGTGTTTGGGGCGATATTCCGATGACACCACACGCTGGCCTTAGTAAAGAAAATGCACAAAAAATGGTTAAATATATCTTATCATTGAAAAAATAAAAAAATTTTAAAAAATAGAAGATAAAAAAGTATTTTAATTATGAATACAAAAACAGACTTTATAGGAGAAATAGTTGCAGAAGATTTTAGGACGGCTGCAATATTCAAAAAATATGGAATTGATTTTTGTTGCAAAGGTGGCAGAACAATCGAAGATGCTTGCAACTCAAAAAAAATTGAGGTACAGTCAATCTATTCAGAAATTGAAAATTTGCCCAAAAATGATGGAAGCTCTATCGATTTTAATTCTTGGCCTTTGGATCTTTTGGCAGATTATGTAGAGAAAACGCACCATCGTTATGTGGAAGAAAAAACACCAATTTTGCAACAGTTTTTAGACAAATTATGCAAAGTTCACGGTGGTGGACATCCGGAATTGTTTGAAATCAGAGATTTGTTTTTTGCATCTGCAAAAGATCTGGGAGCACATCTTAAAAAAGAAGAACTCATTCTTTTCCCTTTCATCAAAAATATGGTAAAAGCACAAATTGATGGAACAGCAATTCCACAACCCGCTTTTGGAACCGTAGAAAATCCTGTAAATATGATGAAGCACGAACATACCGTGGAAGGAGAACGATTAAGAAAAATAGGAGAACTTACCAATGAATACACACCACCAGCAGATGCTTGTAATACCTACAAAGTAACGTTTGCAATGTTGGAAGAATTCGAAAACGATTTGCATAAACATATTCATTTAGAAAACAATATTCTTTTCCCAAAAGCCATTAATCTCGAAAAAGAATTTTCTGTAGAACATTAAGATTAAGAAGATTATGACAACAAAAAAGTTATGGACTTGGCTTGCCGCCGTCATCATAGGTTCGTTTGCCGTTTTGATTTACTATGGTGTTGATATTTACAGAAAAATTCCACCAGTTCCGGATAAAGTAATCACGACCGATGGAAGAATTGTAGCAACCGGACAAGACATCAAAGACGGTCAAAATGTATGGCAGTCAATAGGCGGACAAACAGTAGGAAATATTTGGGGACACGGTGCTTACATTGCACCAGACTGGAGTGCAGATTATTTGCATCGGGAGTCACTACTTCTTCTTGATGAATTGGCGAAAAAAGACGGAAAAATTTATAAAGATTTATCAGATGATGAGCAGGCAAAATATCAGGTTCTCCTTAAAAAAGAATTGAGAACAAATACACTGGATGAAGCAACCAATACGATTGTAATTTCTCCCGAAAGAGCAAAAGTTCAGGCGGAATTGGCGGTATATTATTCTAAAATTTTTATGAATGATGCGGAGATGAATCAGCTTCGTGACCATTATGCCATTCCAAAAAATACGGTAAAAACCGAAGAAAGAATGGCAAAAATGAATGCTTTTTTCTCTTGGGCTGCTTGGGTTTGCATTACAAATCGTCCCGGAGATGATGTTAGCTATACCAATAACTGGCCACATGATGAATTAGTGGGAAATATTCCGCCTCCATCTTTGCACTTATGGTCTGGTTTCAGTGTATTGATGCTTTTGGGATGTGTCGGTTTGCTCGTATTCTATCATGCTAAAAACAAAGAAGAAGAGATTAGCGAAAAACTTCCGTCAGAAGATCCGCTTCGGAATATGAAACCAACGCCTTCTATGAAAGCAACTTTGAAATACATTTGGGTGGTTGCACTTTTGATTTTGGTTCAAATGTTTGCGGGCGTTATCACAGCACATTATGGAGTAGAAGGAAGTGGATTCTATGGATTCCCGTTAGATGAATTCCTCCCACAATCCATTTCACGAAGTTGGCACGTTCAATTAGCTATTTTTTGGATTGCGACTTCTTGGCTGGCAACAGGATTGTATATTGCTCCGGCAGTTTCAGGATATGAACCTAAATATCAGGTATTTGGAGTGAATATTCTGTTTGGTGCTTTACTGATTGTTGTTTTTGGCTCATTGGCAGGGCAATGGTTAGGTGTAATGCAGAAGCTAGGTTATGTAGATAATTTCCTTTGGGGACATTCTGGTTACGAATATGTAGAGTTGGGACGAATCTGGCAGATTTTATTATTGGTAGGATTAATTCTTTGGTTAGTTCTCATGGTAAGAGCTTTGCTTCCTGCTTTGAAGAGAAAAGATGGCGACCGTCATTTACTTTTATTGTTCACACTTTCTGCTGTAGCAATTGCACTATTTTATGGAGCGGGATTAATGTATGGAAGACAAACCCATATGGCAATAGCAGAGTATTGGAGATGGTGGGTAGTGCATCTTTGGGTAGAAGGTTTCTTTGAAGTTTTTGCTACGGTGGTTGCTGCATTTCTTTTTACAAGACTCGGATTATTGAGGTTAAAAGCAGCGACTCATGCCGTATTATTTTCAACCATTATTTTCCTTGCAGGAGGTATTTTAGGGACGTTTCATCATTTATATTTCAGTGCTACGCCAACAGCTGTTTTAGCTTTGGGAGCAACATTCAGTGCATTGGAGATTGTCCCTTTGGTATTGATTGGATTTGAAGCTTATCATAATTATCAAATCAGTAAATCTACCAAATGGATTAAAGCGTACAAGTGGCCAATTTACTGTTTCATTGCTATGTGTTTCTGGAATTTTCTAGGTGCAGGTATCTTTGGATTTGCCATTAATCCACCTATTGCATTGTATTATATCCAAGGACTGAATACAACCGCAGTTCACGGTCACGCTGCACTATTTGGAGTATATGGAATTTTAGGAATAGGATTGATGATGTTTGTTTTGAGAGGATTATATCCCGATAGAGAATGGAATGATAAATTGATTGGTTGGGCTTTTTGGTTGACTAATATTGGCTTATTAGTAATGGTAACCATCAGTTTGCTTCCCATCGGAATTATGCAATCGGTAGCTTCTATTAAAGAAGGATATTGGTATGCTCGTTCAGCCGAATTTATGCAGACAGATATGATGCATACCTTACGATGGCTAAGAGTTCCGGGAGATATTTTATTGGCAGTAGGAGAAATGCTGTTGGTAATTTTCATCATTGGATTGAAAACAGGTTGGTCTTTAAAAGGTAAACGATAATCATTTGTGTAATCTGAAGAATTGTTGTCCCAAAGCGGGACAGCAGTCCTTTTTTTTTAAATTTATAAGATGAAAAGAAACGAAAATTTAGTACCACTTTCCAGAGACCATCATTTTGGACTTCTTTGTTCTTGGAAAATCAATACAGGGATTAAAAAAGGTGTTTCTTATGACCGAATCAGAAAGTATATCAATCATTATTGGGAGAATCATCTTACTGCCCATTTTGCAATAGAAGATCAAGTTTTACCAGAGTTGGAAAACAATTTTCTTCAAATTCAAATGGAGAAAGAACATTCGGAAATCCGAAAATTGATAAATAGCATCAATCAATCTCAAGATGTACAACTACTGTCTGATTTTGCAGAAGCACTTAAAAATCATATCCGTTTTGAAGAGCGTGTGGTATTTCCTAATTATGAAGAGCAATTAACCCTTCAGCAAATTGAGGAAATAGGAAAACAATTGGGGGAAATTCATCATAAAGAAGAAGACCAATATCCTGATGAATTTTGGAAATAAAAAACATTAAAAAAATAAACAAAAATGTCAAAAGAAAACAAAGCAGAATTAGGCGAATACCTCTATTTAGCAATGGGAGAGTGTAATGGGCACAAAGTAGTAATGGCAGTTGGTTATACACCAGAATACGCCGATAAAAAAGCAAAACAATTTGAAGAAGAAAGCAAAGGAACTGTTACCTATTTAGACATCTCAGAAATAAAAACAGGGGAGAAGGTAAAGTGTTCTACAATTGATAAAATAAAATAAATTACAAAGCTGTTGAATTACAGATGAATAAGGACAATTGTGTTTTTTTTAAATGTAAAATATGCCCAATTTTAAATAAATGAGATACATTTGTCTTAGTTTTAATTTATAAAGAATAGTATGAAGTTTATACATAAAGCGAAATATCTTTTAATAATCGTCTTATTTTTCATAAGTTGTAAAAAATCGGAATCAAAATCGGCAGAAAATCCTACTCAGATTTCTACCATTTCTGTTGCCGCCGCCGCCAATCTTCGTGATGTTTTGGAAGAATTGAAACAAGCTTACAGCAAAGAAAATCCCAATAAAAAAG
>JADHED010001827.1_pt1 | contig 16314 bp, 12 predicted proteins | sample 8952041 | NCBI WGS metagenome assembly JADHED01 (sample SAMN16124423, study PRJNA663239) | bioreactor sludge metagenome | isolation source: sludge (control) | place: India:Bengaluru | collected 2018-09-08
CGCAGGTCGTACGTGAGGACGTCGTAGCCTCTCTCCCCGCCCTCCGGAGAGAGCGCCGACCGGCCGCTCCGGGCCCGGACCAGCTCCGAGACGAGGGCGCGAGCGCGTTTCGCGCGCCCCTCGGCGTGCCCGGCGTGGAACCGGCGTTCGCGCACCTCGCGGTCGGGCCGGGCGGTCACGGCGGCGCCGCCGACCAGGAGCGCGACGAGAAGAGAGATCGGGACGAAACGACGCATCGGTCTCTTCCTCAGAGCGAAGGGGCGAGCTCCTCGGCCCGGGCGATCCGGTCGCCGAGCCCGAGCCCGTCGCGCCAGGTTCCGGTGACGACGAGGCGCGGCCGCTCGCGTCCGGCGTTGAGGTCGTCGAGGTCCGCGTCCAGCAGGCGGAGCGTCTCGTGGTGGCCGACGGGGAGCCGCGGGAGCGCCGACGGCCACTTCAGCGTCCGCCCGTGGAGCCGCGGCCCGAGGAGCGGATGGAGCCTTCGCACCTCGGCCTCCGCGAGCCGGAGAAGATCGCTCTCGCAGAGGTCGGGAGCCGACGGGTCGAGCGCTCCGCCGAAGAACGACGTCGTCAGCGCGACGCCGGCCGGGACGCGCGAAGGAAAGAGGGAGGAGAGGTAGAGGACGCCGAGCGAGCGCAGCCCCTCCCCGCGGGGGACGAGGAGGCCGAGACCGGGAAGGGCCGCCCCGGGGGACTCGGTGCGGAACGCCTGGAGGACGATGGCGAGGCGCGAGTAGGGGAGCGCCGCGAGACGCGCACCCGAGCGCGGGAGGCGCGGGCCGAGCGCCTCCGCGAAGGCCGGCGCGTCGAGCGTGGAGACGAGGGTGTCGGCCGGGTAGACGGTCCCGTCGGCGATCTGGACCTTCCAGACGCCGCCGTTCCCCTCTCCGTCGAACGGTCCCTCGATGCCGGCGATCTCGGCGTCCAGCTCGATCCGCACCCCCGCGCGGACCCCCTGCTCGGCGAGCCGCTCGGCGAGCGCCCCGAGGCCTCCCCGGAAGCTGATCGTCCTCCGCGGACGGGCCCGCGGCGTCCTCGCGAGCCCGCGCAGGACGCTCCCGGCGCGGCCCTCGGCGTCCCAGAGCGCGGGGAAGGCGCTCCGGACCGAGAGGGTCCGCGGGTCGTCGGCCCAGACCCCCGACACGAGGGGCTCGGCGCCCCAGCGGGCGACGCCGGGGCCGAAGCGGCGGACGAAGAAGTCGTGGACCGATTCGTCGTCCAGGCTTTCCGCGCGCCGGGCGACGAGGGGCTCGGCGAGGGCGCGGAGCCGGGCCGCGAGCGGGAGCGCCCCGCCGAAGAGGAGCGACGGCCCGCCGGCGACCCGCCGCTTCTTCCCGCCCCGCAGGGTCCAGCGCGGAGATCGCGGGTCGGCCACCAGGACGTCGTCCTCGAGGCCGAGCGCCTCGACGAGGCGGTCGGAGGCGGGAGTCGTCCGGAGCGAGATCGGCCCGGCCTCGAGGACGAGGCCCTCCTCGCGGATCGTCCGGACGGTCCCGCCCGGGCTCGGGCCCTCCTCGAGGATCAGGACGTCGTCGCCCGGGGCCGGACAGCGGTTGCGGAGATAGCCGAGAGCGAGCCCGGTGACGCCCCCACCGAGGATGACGATGCGCCTCAACGAGCTCCCGGCGCGAGGAGCGCCCTGCGGCAGATTTCGGCGAGCGCGTCGACGAACGCGGGGTGGTCGTTCAGCCCGTCTGCGGCGACGTAGTGCGTGATGCCGGCCGCTTTCGCCTCCTCGGCGAAGAGCATCCGGATCTCGTAGAGCGTCTCGACGTGGTCGGAGACGAAGGCGATGGGACAGACGACGACCTGCTTCACGCCCTCGCGTGCGAGCCGGACGAGGACCTCTCCCGTCGCCGGGCCGAGCCAGGCGACGGGGCCGAGCTTCGACTGGTAGCCGAGGCACGAGCGGAAGCGCTTCCCGAGGCGTTCGTCGACGAGCGCGCAGCACTCCTCGATCTGCTTCGGGTAGGGGTCCTTCTTCTTCTCCACCGTGGAGACGGGGAGGGAATGGGCCGAATAGAGGAGGACCGTGGCCGCCGGGTCGGGGTCCGGGAGAGTCGCCGCAGCGGCGAGGATCCTCTCCGCGTGCGCGTCGAGGAACCTCGGCTCGGAGTACCAGGCGTCCGGCGCGTTCACCCTCTCGGGCGACCACCCCATCCGCGCGAGCGCCTCGTCGACGCGCGCGAAGGAGCCCTTCGTCGTCGTCACCGAGTACTGCGGGTAGAGCGGGAGGACGAAGAGGCGCGTCACGCCCGCGACGCGCAGGGAGGGCAGCACCTCCTCGACGAGCGGGGCGCTGCACGTCATCGCGGAGCGGACGATCGGCGGCTCGCCGGGCCAGGAGGGGGCGAGCGCCGCCTCGAGGAGCATCGCCGACTTCTCGGTCCAGCAGAGGATCGGCGACCAGCCGATCCTCTCGTACGTCTTCGCGGACTCGGCCTCGCGGGTCGTCGCGATCGTCCAGGCGAGCGCCTTCCGGAGCGGCGCGAAGGGAATCCCGAGGATCTCCGGGTCGGCGAAGAGCCGGTAGAGGAAGCCCTTCAGCTCCTCCCGCTTCGTCGGACCGCCGAGCTGGACCAGGAGGATCCCGGTCTTTCCGGCGGTCATCAGAGCGTCCTGGAGAAGACCTTCGGCTGGTCGGCCGGACGCTTCAGGAGGTACGGGTCGAAGAGCATCGCCACGTTCCGGATGAAGATCCGGCCGAGAGGCGTGACGCGGATCTCGTCCGTCCGCGGCTCGACGAGGCCGTCGGCGACGAGCGCGGGGAGCGCGGCGACCTCGCGGGCGAACTTCTCGTCGAAGGAGGCGAGGCCGAACTGCCGGGCGATCTCCCTCTTGTCGATGACGCAGTGGCAGAGGAGGTTCGTGATGACCGTCCTCCGGAGGTGGTCCTCCTCCGTCAGCCGCCACCCCTTGATCGTCGAGGGGCGCCCCTCGGCGCAGGCGGCGTGGTAGGCGGCATAGTCCTTCGTGTTCTGGACGTAGCAGTCGTCGATCTGGGCGATCGCCGAGACGCCGAGGGCGTAGAGGTCGACGCCGGCGTGCGTCGTGTAGCCCTGGAAGTTCCGCCAGAGGGTCCGCTCCACCTGCGCGCGTGCGATCTCGTCGTGAGGCAGGGCGAAGTGGTCCATCCCGATGTAGACGTAGCCCGCCTCGGAGAACTTCTCGATCCCCGAGACGAAGATCGCGAACTTCTCCGTCCCTTCCGGCAGGTGCGCCGCGAGGACGCGCTGCGGCTTCTTCAGCCACGGGACGTGGGCGTAGGAGTACATCGCGATCCGGTCGGGCCGGAGCGTCAGCACCTGCTCGACGCTTCGCGAGAAGCCGGCGAGCTTCTGGCCCGGCAGGCCGTAGATGAGGTCGAGGTTCAGCGACTCGTAGCCGAGCTCGCGCGAGGCGTCGACGAGCGCCTTCGTCATCTCGAACGGCTGGACGCGGTTGACGAGCTCCTGGACCTCGGGGTCGAAGTCCTGGACGCCCATGGAGACCCGGTTCCAGCCGTGCCGGCGGAGGACCGCGAGGTGCTCGGGCGTCGTGACGCGCGGGTCGATCTCGACCGAGATCTCCGCCCCGGGCGCCGGCCGGAACGCCGCGAGGAGGTGCTCCGCGAGGGCGTCGGCCTGCTTCGGCGTCAGGTAGGTCGGCGTGCCGCCTCCCCAGTGGACCTGGACGACGGGGCGGCTCTTGTCGACCCGCGCGGCGAGGAGGTCGATCTCGCGGTGGAGGTCGGCGAGGTAGCCCTCGACCTCTCCGCGCTCCTCGCCCTTGCGGTCGGGCTTCGGGACGACCTTCATGAAGCAGCCGCAGAACCAGCACTGCTCGTCGCAGAACGGGAGGTGGACGTAGAGGGAGATCGGCCGGCCGGCCGCGTTGGCCCGCTCGCAGGCGGCCTCGAAGTCGGCGGGGCCGATCGCGTCGGTCCACTCGGGAGCCGTCGGGTAGGAGGTGTAGCGGGGCCCCTGGACGTTGTACTTGTCCAGGAGCTCCGTCGTCATCGGGAGCGTCTCGCCCTGGAGGCGAATCGGGATGGCGGGCACGGGCGGAGATTACACGGACGGGAGAAAGACGGGCGTGCCGCGCCGGGGACGGCACGGTCGTCCTAGAATTCCCCCTCGGCGACGGAGATGCCGGGAAAGGCGCAGCGCCATGACGGAAGAGAGCCGCCCCCCGTTCTCCTGGGTGAACGTCCCGACGTCCGAGCCCGAACGGTCCGGGACGTCCCGCGGGCTCCTCCGGGCCCTCTGCGATCCCGACCGGCTCGAGACGGCCTTCCAGCCGATCTTCCGGGCGAGGACCGGAGAGCTCGAGGGGTGCGAGGCGCTCCTGCGAATTCCCGCCGGGTCCGGCTTCTCGGGCCCCGGAGAGGCGTTCACGGTCGCGCTCGCCGAGGGGCTCGGCGGGGACCTCGAGGCCGCCGCGATCCAGCGCGCCCTCCGGGACGCCGAGCCGTTCGCCGGGGACCGCCTCGTCTTCCTGAACCTCCTCGCGACTTCCCTCGCGGACCCCCGCCTCGGAGCCCGCTGGCTCGTCGAGCGGGCGGTGGCTCACGGGCGCGTCCCCGCGCAGCTCATCCTGGAGCTCGGCCAGATCAGCCGGATCGTCGACTTCCCCGCGCTCGCACGTGCCCTCGAGCCGTATCGCGCGGAGGGGTTCCGGATCGCCATCGACGACTTCGGCGCCGGCTACACGAACCTGCGGATGATCACCGACCTCGCCCCCGACTTCGTGAAGCTCGACAGCGTCTTCGTGAAGGACGTCTTCGTCCACGCCCGGAAGCGGATCCTCGTCGAGTCGGTCGTCTCCCTCTGCCACCGGATCAACTGCGGCGTGATCGCCGAGGGAATCGAGACCACGGACGACCTCGAGACGTGCCTCGGGGCGGGGGTCGACCTCCTGCAGGGGTTCCTCCTCGCGCGTCCGGGAGCGCCGGAGGAGGCGTTCCTGGCGGAAGACCTGACGGTCGAGGCCGCGGGCGGACACGGCCGGGGCGAGATCGCCGCCGCCGTCTCGCATGGGCCGACGCTCGCCGTCGAGTCGCCCCTCGCGGCCGCGGACGACCTCTTCCGGGCCGAACCGGACCTCGACGTCGTCCCGGTGCTCCAGCGCGGCCGGGCGGTCGGGCTCCTGGCGCGGACCCGCGTGGAGACGTTCCGGTTCGGGTCGCGAACCCCGGCCGACGACACCGTCGCCGCCGCGATCGCCGACGCGCCGTGGGACCAGATCGAGGAGGGAACGCCCGTGGAGGAGGTCGCGGCGTTCGTCGCGAGGCGGCCGCGCGCGCGGCGATTCGAGCCGGTCGTCGTGACCGGGCCGGGACGCGCCTACAGGGGGCTCCTGCGCCTCGACGACCTCCTCGGCCTCTTCGCGCGGCTCTACGTCGAGAACGGGCTGGAGTCCCATCCGCTCACCGACCTTCCCGGCCGCGGCCGGCTCGAGGCGGAGGTCGACCGCCGCCTGACGCGCGGGGCGCCGTTCGCCCTCGCGCGCCTCAACGTCCTTCGGCTCCGGGCGTTCAACGACCGGTACGGAGTCCGTCGTGGAGATCGGCTCCTCGCACACGTCGCCGCCGTCCTCCGGACTCTCTCGACGGAGGAGCCGGGCTCGTTCCTCGCCCACTACGGGGCGGACGACTTCGGCTTCCTGCTGCCGCCCGAGAGGGTGGTCGAGACGACGCGCCGCGCGATCCAGGGGATCGCCGCGACGGTCGGCGAGTTCTACGACCCGGAGGACCTTTCGGCCGGCGGGATCGCCGGGCACGATCGGCGAGTTCTACGACCCGGAGGACCTTTCGGCCGGCGGGATCGCCGGGCACGATGCGCGCGGGGGCGCGGTCGTGGTGGCGCCCGCCGCGCTCGTCGCCGGGGTCGCCTTCTGGAGCGGCGGCGGGGCGCCGACGCTCCGGGCGGTCGTCACGGCGGCGGAGGCGGCGCTCCGGGAGGCGCGTCGCGGGGGGACGCAGCCGGTCGTCCGCACGGTCGGCCCGACCGCGGCGCCCGCGGCGACGCCGGAACGTCCCGACGAGCCGCCGCGGACGCAGACGAGCCTGCCGAAGCCGTACCGCTGACCGGCGGTCAGGCCCGGGCTTCGCGGGCGGCTTCGACGAAGGCGGCGACGTTCTCGGGCGGCGTCGGCGGGAGGATCCCGTGCCCGAGGTTCACGACGTGCGCGCCCTCTCCGGCGGCTGTCCGCGCGGCCCGGACGGCGGCCTTCACGTCGTCGGGCGAGCCGAGGAGGACGCCCGGGTCGACGTTCCCCTGGAGCGCCTTTCCGCGCGCGCGACGGCGCGCCTCGTCGAGCGGGAGCTTCCAGTCGACGGAGATGACGTCCGACGCCATCTCCGCGTACGAGTCGATGAGGTGCGCCGAGCCGGAGGCGAAGTGGATGACGGGGACCTCTCCGCGCTTCGGCAGGCGGGCGAGGAGCCGCTCCGTCGCGGGCCTCGCGAACCGGTCGTAGTCGGCCTTCGAGAGCTCGCCGGCCCAGGAGTCGAAGACCTGGACGACGTCGGCTCCCGCCTCGATCTGCGCGGCGAGGTAGTCGCCGACCGCGTCGGCGAGCTTCCCGAGGAGCGCCTCGAGGAGCTTCGGCTCCCGCCACATCATCGTCTTCGTGTGCTGGAACGACTTCGAGCCGCCCCCCTCCACCGCGTACGTCGCGAGCGTCCAGGGCGCGCCGCAGAAGCCGATGACGGCCGCGCGGCCGGCGACCTCCTTCTTCAGCTCGCGCAGGATCGACGGGACGAACCCGGTCTCGGCGGTCGGGTCGAATCCGCGAAGCGCCTCGACCTGCGCCGCGGTGCGGACCGGGTCGGGGAGCTTCGGGCCCCCTTCGTCGAGCCTCACCTCGATCCCCATCGGAGGGAGCGGAATCAGGATGTCGGAGAAGAGGATGACGCCGTCCATCCCGAACCGCCGGAACGGCTGCATCGAGACCTCGACGGCGGATGGCACGTCCGCGCAGAGGTCGAGGAACGCGAGGCGCTTGCGGACCTCGCGGTACTCGGGGAGGTATCGGCCGGCCTGGCGCATGAGCCAGACGGGGGGGACGTCCGGGCGGCGGCCGAAAGCGGCGTCGACGAAGCGCTGGCGGGAGGGGCCGGAAACCGACATGGCGCGGGAGGTTAGCATCGGCCCCTCGATGGCCACGACGATTCCCCAGAACACCGCCCGTTTCACCCCCGCCGAGGTCGCCCGCGCCACGGGAGGCGTCCTCGTCCGCGACGGCCGCCCCCTCGCCGGAGTCTCCACGGACACCCGGACGCTCGCCCCCGGCGCGCTTTACGTCGCCCTCCGCGGCGAGAGCTTCGACGGGCACCGGTTCCTCCCCCAGGCGACCGCGGCCGGCGCCGGCGGCGTCCTGATCTCGACGGCCGGCGACCTCCCCCCGAACGGCGCCGTCATCCGCGTCCCCGACACGCGCGCGGCCCTCGGCGATCTCGCCCGCTTCCACCGGGACCGCTGGGCCTCGACCGACGGCCGGAAGGTCCTCGCCGTGGGCGGCTCGGCGGGAAAGACGACGACGACCCGGGCGGTCGCCGCTCTCCTCGACGTCCTCCGCCCCGGCGAAGTCCAGTCGACCCCCGGCAACCTGAACAACGACGTCGGTCTCCCGATGACGCTCCTCCTCCTCGACGAGCACCACCACCTCGCCGCCGTCGAGATCGGAACGAGCCACCGCGGGGAGATCGCCCTCCTCGCCCGGGTCGCGAGGCCCGACGCGGCCCTCGTCACGCTGATCGCCCCGGAGCACACGGAGGGGATCGGGACGCTCGAGGACGTCGCGGACGAGGAGGGGGACCTCTTCGCCGCGCTCGGGGCGGACGGCTGCGCGATCGGCAACGGAGACGACCCGCGCGTCGCGGCGCAGATCGCCCGGGCGCCCGGGGCGCGCCGGATCCTCTACGGCTTCGGGGAAGGGTGCGGCCTGCGCGCCGTCGCGCGCGAGAGCCGCGGCCTCGCGGGGAGCCTCCTCCACGTCGCCCGGGAGGGGGGCGAGCCGATCGCTTACGACGTTCCCCTCGCCGGTGAGGCGGGGGCCTACGCGGCGCTCGCCGCCCTCGCGGCGGCGCGCGGCCTCCTCGGCGTCGACGCGCCGCCCGAGGCGCTGGGCGAGGCGCTCCTTCGGGTCGCGTCCGTCCGGGACGGACGCTTCGCGCCGGAGACGCTCGCCGACGGGACCGTCCTCCTCGACGACACCTACAACTCGAACACGGGCTCGGCGCTCTCCTCGCTGAAGACGGCGCGCGAGCTGGCCGACGCGCTCGGGCGGAGGCTCGTCCTCGTCCTCGGCGAGATGCGCGAGCTCGGCGCGCTCGCCCCGGCCGAGCACGACGCCGTCGCGCGGGCCGCGGTCGCGTCCCGGCCGGGGGCGCTCGTCGCGGTGAACGGCGAGGCGGTGCGCTTCGCGGAGGCCGCGTCGGCGGCCGGCATCCCGGCGGCGTTCTTCGCGGCGGGCGAGGACGCCGTCGCGGACGTCGTCGAGATCGTCCGCCCCGGCGACGTCGTCCTCGTGAAGGCCTCGCGCGGAGTCCGGCTCGAGACCGTGGCCGCCGCCCTTCGGGCCGCGCGCTAAGCTGGAGGCGGAGGCCGAAGAGATGACCACGCCGCTCGTCGGGATCGTCATGGGGAGCGCCTCGGACCACGAGACGATGGCGAAGGCGGAGGAGGTCCTCCGCGAGTTCGACGTGCCGTACGAGATCTCCGTCGTCAGCGCCCACAGGATGCCCGAGGAGATGTTCGACTACGCGAAGGGGGCGGCGGCGCGCGGGCTGAAGGTGATCATCGCGGGCGCGGGGGGCGCGGCGCACCTCCCCGGCATGGTCTCCGCGCTGACCACGCTCCCCGTCCTCGGCGTCCCGGTCCAGAGCCGCGCGCTCTCCGGCCTCGACAGCCTCCTCTCGATCGTCCAGATGCCGGGCGGCGTCCCGACCGCCACGTTCGCGATCGGCCCTGCCGGCGCGACGAACGCCGGACTCTTCGCGGTGAAGGTCCTCGCGCTCTCGGACCCGGCGCTCGGCGCGAAGCTCGAGGCGCACCGGGAATCGCTCCGCGAGAAGGCCCGGGCGGGGAACGAGGAGGTCCGTCGCCCGCGGAGCGGAACCGCGCCGTGACGAGGGTCGGCATCCTCGGCGGCGGGCAGCTCGGCGCGATGCTCGCCCCGGCGCTCCAGGACCTCGGCGCCGACGTCCACGTCTTCGACCCCGACCCGAACGCCCCGGCGCTTCGCCGCGCGGCGCGCGCGATCTGCGCCCCGTGGCGCGACACCGCCCGCCTGCAGGAGCTCTTCGACGCCTGCGACGTCGTCACCTACGAGTTCGAGAACGTCGAGACCGAGGGGCTCGCCGGCGTCTCGGGCCTCGAGAAGCTCCTTCCGTCCCTCGACGTCCTCCGGACGACGCAGGACCGGGCGCTCGAGAAGGAGTTCTTCCGCGCCCACGGCCTGCCGCACGTCGCCTTCGCCGCCGGGAAGGGCACGGACGATCTGCGCGCGGCGGCGCGCGCGTTCGGGCTCCCGGCGATCCTGAAGACCGCCCGAGGCGGCTACGACGGGAAAGGGCAGTGGAAGCTCGCGACGGAGGCCGATCTCGAGGCGCTCCTCGCGTCGCCGGCCCGCGACGCGCTCGAGGCCGGAGGGTGGGTCCTCGAGGAGCCGATCGAGATCGTCCTCGAGGCGAGCGCCATCGTCGCGCGCGAGAAGAGCGGGGACGAGGTCGTCTTCCCCCTCTTCGAGAACGTCCATCGCGACCACATCCTCGACGTGACGCTCGTCCCGGCGCGCCTCCCCGCGGACCTCGCGGCCGAGGCGAAGTCGGTCGCCCTATCGGCGGCGCGAGCCCTCGGCGTCATCGGCCTCCTGACGACGGAGCTCTTCGTCGGGAGGTCGGCGCGCCACCGCTCCACCGACGTCCGGATCTTCACGAACGAGCTGGCGCCGCGCCCCCACAACTCCGGGCACGTCACCCGCAAGGCCTGTACGTACAGTCAGTTCGAAGCTCTCGCCCGGGTCCTCCTCGGCGTCCCGCTCGTCCCGCCGCGGCTCGTCTCGGCAGGCTCTTTCTGCATGGCGAACCTGCTCGGCGAGGTCTGGCAGGCGCAGGGATCCGAAGGGAGCCTCGACCTCTCGGCCTGGGAGGGAAGTCCCGACCTCCTCGAGGTCGTCCTCTACGGGAAGAGCGGCGTTGCGACGAAGCGGAAGATGGGCCACCTCGTCGCCCGGGGGGCCGGCGCCGACGAGGCGATCGCCGCCGCGCGGGCCTGTCGGAAGGCGCTCTCGCGAAGAGGACCGCAGGGGTCCTTATAATCAACGGTTCGGATGTCCGGAACCGGCCTCTCCAACTTCCTCTTCGGCCTCCTCGCCCTCGTCTGCTACGGGGGGGCGACGATTCTCTACGTCACCTGGCTCCGCCACCCGAAGGTCTCGGCCGGGCGGCTGGCGACGATCCTCGCCGCGGCGGGAGCGGTCTTCAACTTCGTCTTCCTCTACGTCCGCTCGCTCGCCCTGAGGACCGTTCCCTACAGCGACCTCCTCGGCTCGATGGCGCTGTTCGGCCTCTTCCTCGCGGCGATGAGCCTGATCCTGGAGACGCGGCACCACGACCGTTCCCTCGGCGCGTTCCTGATGCCCGTCTCGCTCTTCTTCCTCCTCCACTCGTTCCTCCTCCCCGGAGGGACGCCGCCGCCCCCGGAGATGCGCGGCTCCATCTTCGCGTTCCACGTCACGCTCAACATGCTGAGCTACTCGGCGTTCGCCGTGGCGTGCGCCCTCTCGCTCCTTTACCTCGTCCTCGGCCGGCGCCTCCGGAGCAAGCGGCACGTCCTGAACGGTCCGGTCTCGCGCCTCCCCTCCCTGAGCTACCTGGAGCGGGCCGCGCGGACCTCGATCGGCGTCGGCGTCGTCTCGCTCGCGGCCGGGCTGACGATGGGCTTCCTCTGGGCCTACCAGGTCTGGCACGTGCAGCATCCCGACTGGCTCCTCGACGCCAAGGTCTGGGGCTCGGTCGTGACGTTCGTCTTCTACCTCTGGGTCTTCGTGCGCGCGCACCGGGGCGCGGCCCCCGGGACGACCGCGAAGCTCTCGATCGCCGGCTTCGTCCTCGTCCTGATCTCCTACACCGCCGTGAACCTCTTCTTCTCGAAGGTCCACTCGTTCGCCTGATGCCTCCCGAGATCGTCTTCGTCGGCTGGAGCCACCAGGGAGCGGACCTCGACCTCAGGGCGCGGCTCGCCTTCACTCCGGAGAAGGCCCGGGAGGCGCTCGAGGGGCTCTTCCGCGAGCGGATCCTGACCGAAGGGGCGGTCGTCTCGACCTGCAACCGGGCCGAGATCTACGGCGTCAGCGAGGTCCCCGACAGCGTCGACGCCCTCGCCGAGTTCTTCTCCCGCTTCCACGGCGTCGAGGCGAGCGTCCTCCGCGAGAAGGCGTTCTCGGGGCAGGGCGAGGCGACGGTGCGGCATCTCTTCCGAGTCGCCTCGGGGCTCGACTCGATGGTCCTCGGCGAGGCGCAGATCCTCGGCCAGATCCGCGAGGCGCACCGGCGGGCCTCCGAGGCGGGGACCGCCCGCGCCGTCACGAGCCGGCTCTTCCAGAGCGCCCTCGAGTGCGGCAAGCGGGTCCGAACCGAGACGTCGCTCGGCGCGCGGCCCGTCTCCGTCCCGGGCATCGCCCTCTCCCTCGTCGGCCGGATCTTCGAGTCGGTCTCCGACTGCAAGGTCCTCCTCCTCGGCGCGGGCGAGACCGTGGAGCTGACGGCCCGTCTCCTCGCGGACGACGGCGTGAAGCAGATCACCTTCTCGAACCGGTCTCCCGAGAAGGCGAAGGCGCTCGCCGCGAGCTTCCACGGCTGGCCGGTGCCGTGGGAGGAGCGGGCGACGGCGTTCGCCGACGTCGACATCGTCCTCTCGGCGACGGGGGCGACCGAGCCGGTCGTCACCTACGACATGCTCAAGCCGGTCCTCGGCCGGGGCCGGCGGCGCGGGCCGCTCCTGATCCTGGACGTCGCCGTCCCCAGGGACGTCGACCCGAGGGTCGAGGAGTTCTCCGACGTCTACCGCTACGACATGGACGCGCTCGGGGAGCTCGCGTGCGACAACGCGAAGGACCGGATGGCCGACGTCCCCCAGGCCGAGCGGATCGTGGAGGAGTCGACGGAGCGCTTCCTCGGCTGGCTCGCCGGGCTCTCCCACGTCGACACGCTGAAGACGCTCCGCGGGAAGCTCGAGAGGGCGCGGATCGACGAGCTCGAGCGCTACGCGGGCAAGCTCGCGCGCCTCTCCGCCGAGGACCGCGCCGTCGTCGAGCGGATGACCGAGACGCTGATCCACAAGATCCTCCACAACCCCACGATCGGCCTGAAGGAAGGGGACGCCTCCGAGCGCCTCACCCGCGCGGCCGTCGTGAGGGCCCTCTTCCGGCTCGACGACGGGGAATAGGGCCTGCCCATGAAACCGAGGAATGCACTGCCACGAAGCCGGGGGGTCCGGGGGGCGGCGGACAGCGCCCCCCGGAGAGGGTAGGGCGCGCGGGACGCGGCGCCCCGCCGACGGACGAGGAAAGGACGACGATGAGCCACGGACGGCCCCTCCGGATGGGAACGCGCGCGAGCCTCCTCGCGAGGACGCAGTCGGGACACGTCGCCGCCGCGCTGACGAAGGCGACGGGGCGCACGATCGAGGTCGTCCTCGTGAGGACGGAAGGGGACCAGCTCTCGACCGAGGGGCGAATCCCGTCGGCGGGCGACTCCGTCGGCGTCTTCGTCCGCGCGCTCGACGACGCCCTCCGGCGGAACGAGATCGACTTCGCGGTCCATTCGTTGAAGGACGTCCCGACCGAGTACGCCGAGGACCTCCTCCTCGCCGCGGTCCCGGTCCGCGCCGACGTCCGCGACGCCCTCGTCGTCGCCTCACGGCACGGCGCGAAGGACGTCCGGACGCTCCCGCAGGGAGCGAGGGTCGCGACGGCGAGCCCGCGGCGCGTCGCGCAGCTCCTGCGCCTCCGGCCCGACCTCGAGCCCGTCACGATGGCGGGGAACGTCGACACGCGCCTGCGGCGCCTCGAGGAGGGGCGCGCCGACGCGCTGATCCTCGCCTGCGCCGGCCTCGACCGCCTCTCCCTCGGCGAGCGGATCACCCAGCGGATCCCGCTCGAGGAGCTCCTCGCCGCGCCCGCGCAGGGAGCCCTCGGGATCTCCTGCCGGAGGGACGACGCCGACGCGGCGGCCGCGATCGCCCACCTCGACGACCCGGCGACGAACGCCGCCGCGGCCGCGGAACGCAGCCTCCTGAACGCCCTCCGGGCCGGATGCCGGGCTCCGGTCGCCGCGCTCGCGACCCTGGGAGGCGGCGGGACGCTCGTCCTGCGGGCGCGCGTCCTCTCCCTCGACGGCTCCGCGATGATCGAGGACGAGGCCTCCGGCTCCGTCGCCGATCCGCTCGCGCTCGGCCGGCTCCTCGCGGGGAGGCTCCTCGCCCGCGGCGCGGAGCGCCTCGTCACGGAGGCGCGAGCGGCCGGACGATGAGGAGGGTCCTCCTCCTCCGGCCCACGGGCGGCCCCGTCGCCGGCGCCGACCTCCTCGTCACGCACCGGGTCGTCCCGGTCCCTTCGGCGCTGGCGGAGGCGGCGGCCTGCGAGCCCGAAGGCGCGATCCTCGTCGTCTCCTCGCTCAACGCCGTCGGGATCCTCCGCGACGCTCCCGCCGGGAACCTCCTCGCGCGCCCGTTCCGGCTCGTCCTTTCCGCGGGCGCGGGGACGGCGAGCGCGCTCGCCGGGGCCGGCGTCGCCGGGGCCGTCGCCCCCGAGCCGCCCGGCGCCGCCGGGATCCTCGCGGAGCTCGAGCGGCGCGGCGAGCGAGGCCGGCTCCTCTGGCCGCGCGGTTCCGACGCGGACGTCGCGCCTCTCGCGGTGCTTTCGGAACGCGGGTTCGAGGTGACGGCGCCGATCGTCTACGTGAAGGAGCCGCTCGCCGCGCTCGACGCCCGAACGCTCTCGGCCTTTCGTCTACGTGAAGGAGCCGCTCGCCGCGCTCGACGCCCGAACGCTCTCGGCCTTCCGCGCGGGGGCGTACGACGCTCTGGCGATCGGGTCGCTCGCCGCGCTCGACGTCTTCCTCGCCGCGCTCGGCGCGTCGTCGCCCCGGGAGCTGCCGCCGGTAAGATTCGGCGTCCTGGGCCCGGAGACGGCACGGCTCCTCGTCGCGCGTGGCTTCCCCGTGCCGTCCGTCCCCGCGAAGCCCCTCCTCACCGACCTGATCGCGCTCCTGAAGGAGGCCTGACCCATGGCGTTCCCCCTCCACCGCTACCGCCGCCTGCGCCTCACGGAGTCGCTCCGGACGATGGTCCGCGAGACGACTCTCGACCCCGCCGACTTCATCGCCCCGATGTTCGTCGTCCCGGGAGAAGGGATCCGGCAGCCGATCCCGTCGATGCCGGGCGTCGACCGCGTCTCGCCCGACCTCGCCGCGAGAGACGCGGCCGAGCTGGCCGCGCGCGGCGTCCTCTCGGTGATCCTCTTCGGCATCCCGGACCACAAGGACGCCGTCGGCTCCTCCTCGGCCGACCGCCTCGGCCCCGTCTGCCGCGCCGTCGAGACGATCAAGGCGGCGAGCCCCGCGACCGTCGTCATGACGGACGTCTGCCTCTGCGAGTACACCGACCACGGGCACTGCGGCGTCATCGTCGACCAGGCGGTCGACAACGACGCGACGCTCCCGATCCTCGCGGCGGAGGCGCTCGCGCACGCGCGGGCGGGGGCCGACGTCGTCGCCCCGAGCGACATGATGGACGGCCGCGTCCGCGCGATCCGCGACGTCCTCGACGCGAGCGGCTTCCGGAACGTCCCGATCCTCTCGTACGCGGCGAAGTACGCGAGCGGCTTCTACGGGCCGTTCCGCGAGGCGGCCGAGTCGACCCCCGCGTTCGGCGACCGCCGCGCCTACCAGATGGACCCGGCGAACGTCCGCGAGGCGGTGAAGGAGGTCCTCTCCGACGTGGAGGAGGGGGCCGACATGGTCATGGTCAAGCCGGCGCTCTCGTACCTCGACGTCGTCCGGGCCGCGAAGGAGGTCACGAACGTCCCGCTCGCGACCTACAACGTCTCGGGCGAGTACGCGATGGTGAAGGCCGCCGCCGAGCGCGGCTGGATCGACGGCAAGCGCGTCACGCTCGAGATCCTGACGTCGATGAAGCGCGCGGGCGCCGACCTGATCCTGACCTACCACGCGAAGGAGGCTGCCGAGTGGCTGCAAGGAAGATGAGGCGGAAGGCGGCCGCGCCGCCGCCCCCCGCGAAGAAGAAGGCCCCGAAGAAGCCCGCCGCCCCCCGCCGCCGCCGCGTCCGCCGCACGGTCGAGTCGGACCGGCTCTACGCGCGCGCGAAGGCGAAGATGCCGGGCGGCGTCAGCTCGCCCGTCCGCTCCTTCAAGTCGGTCGGCGCGACGCCGTTCTTCGTGAAGAAGGCGAAGGGCTCCGTCCTCGTCGACGCCGACGGCAACCGCTACGTCGACTACGTCATGTCGTACGGGCCGCACCTCTTCGGGCACATGCCGAAGGCGGTCGCCTCGGCGATTCGCAAGGCGCTCCCGCGGGGGACCTCCTACGGCGCCCCCTGCCGCGCCGAGGTCGAGCTCGCCGAGCGCGTCACGCGGCTCGTCCCGTCGATGGAGAAGGTCCGCTTCGTCTCGTCCGGCACCGAGGCGGCGATGAGCGCCGTCCGCCTCGCGCGCGCGGTCACCGGGCGCGACCTCGTGCTCAAGTTCTCGGGCTGCTACCACGGCCATGCCGACTCGTTCCTCGTCGCGGCCGGCTCCGGCCTCGCGACGCTCGGGATCCCCGGCTCGCCGGGTGTCCCGGCCGACCTCGCGAAGGCGACGATCACCGCGACGTACAACGACCTCGAGTCCGTCGAGGCCCTCTTCCGGAAGTACCCGGGGAAGATCGCCGTCATCGCCGTCGAGCCGGTCGCCGCGAACATGGGCGTCGTCCTGCCGAGACCGGGCTTCCTCGAGGGCCTCCGGAAGATCGCGGACCGCGAGGGCGCGCTCCTCCTCTTCGACGAGGTCATCACCGGCTTCCGCCTTGCGAGAGGCGGCGCGCAGGAGCTCTTCGGCATCAAGCCCGACCTGACCTGCCTCGGGAAGATCCTCGGCGGCGGCCTTCCCGTCGGCGCCTACGGCGGCCGGGCCGACCTGATGGCCCACGTCGCGCCCGACGGACCGGTCTACCAGGCAGGGACGCTTTCGGGGAACCCGCTCGCGATGGCCGCGGGCATCGCCATGCTCGACTCGCTGACGCCCGCCGCCTACGCGAAGCTCGAGAAGACC
>JADHED010001855.1_pt1 | contig 16312 bp, 13 predicted proteins | sample 8952041 | NCBI WGS metagenome assembly JADHED01 (sample SAMN16124423, study PRJNA663239) | bioreactor sludge metagenome | isolation source: sludge (control) | place: India:Bengaluru | collected 2018-09-08
TGCCCCGTGATGCCGTACAGCAGGTTGCTGAGCGCCTCACGGTGGGTGCCGGTGAGGAACAGGTAGCGCGGGTTCGACGTGAGGTCGAACGGGCGCTCGGCCAGGCCGAAGAAGGCCTCGTACATCAGCCGAGCCCCAGGCGCAGGGCGACGCCGCGCACGAGGTCGAACCGCAGGGCCAGGGCCGTGAGGCCGAGGACGAGCGTCACGCCGAGGGCGGCGGCCGAGAACAGCAGCTTGCGCTTGCGCGCGCGCGTCCGCTCCACCTCGGTGGTCATCGCCGGGATCATCGCGAGCACGGGCAGCGCGAGCACCGCCACGACGTCGGCCTCCGTCCGCAGGCTCTGGTCGCGGAACACGAGGAGGGCAACGAGGCCGACGCCGAGCCCGAGACCGACCACCGCGCCCGCGGCGTTGATCACCACGCGGTTGGGGCTGTAGGGCCGGGGGGGGAGGTTGGCCGGGTCGAGGACGCGAAACTGCTCCCCGATCTGGCGCGCCTCGAGGTCGGCGGCCACGCGCGAGTTCTCGTACTTGCCGAGCAGGCTGGTGTACATCTCGCGGAGCGTGTCGTAGTCGCGCATCAGGTTGGTGAGTTCCGACTCGCGCGAGGGGATGGCCTCCACGCGTGCCTGGTAGTCGGCCACGACGCCGCGCAGCCGCTGCTCCTCGCGCTGCTTGCCGGCGATCTGCCTGTCGAGCGTCTCGATTTCCAGCCGGAGCTCGCGCACGCGGCGCTCGCGCGCCGCCTGCGCGGGCGACACCGCGCGCGGGCCCGCGCCGCCCGACACGGGCGCCTGCAGCGCCTCCTGCTCGGCCTTCACCTCCAGCTCCTTGATCACCCGGTTCATGCGGACGATGTCGGGGTGCTGGGGCTTGAGGCGCAACGCCATGGCCTGCAGTTGCGCGCGGGCGGCTTCGAGCTGTTGCGCGGCAGTGGCGCCGGCGAGCGCCTGCGGGTCGCCCGAGGCGACCGCCGCCGGGACGGTGGCGGCCGCGGCCTGCGCCTCGGCCTCGGCATCGGCCACCATGCGCTCCAGGATCAGCCGGCGATCGCGGTCGCGGTTGACCGACTCGATGATCGCCTGGATCTGCATCTGCGTGTTCTGGATCACCTGCAGGTTCGAATCGAACTGCTGGGGCAGGGTGCCGGCGTGGGTGCGGCGGTACTCCTCGAGGCGCTTCTCGTGGGCCTGCAGCTTCTGGCGCGCGTCCTCGAGCTGGCTCTCGAGGAACTGGTTGGTGCCCTCGGCGAGCACCCGGCGGTCGCGCAGGTTCTCCTCGATGAAGAGGCCGGCCAGCCGCTCGGTCACCTGCTGCGCGGTGCGGGCGTTCTCGTAGGCGAAGCTCACACGGAAGGCGTCGCCGCGCACCGTCTGCACGTTGATGTCGTTGCGCATGCCCTCGACGATGTCCTGCATGATCCCGGTGCGGCGTTCCTCGGGGTACAGGTTGAGGTCGGTGATGATGCGCTCGAGCCGCGTGCGGCTCATGATCTGCTGGGAGATCGACTGCAGGCGGTCCTCGATGCGGCCGGTCACGGTCGACTGCACGTAGCTCTCGGGCACGCGCTGCGGCACCACCATGATCAGCGTGTCCGAGCGGAACTTGTCGGGCAGCAGCTGCGACACGATCAGCGAGATGAGCGTGCCGAAGACGAAGGGCAGGACGATCAGCCACTTGTGCCGCTTCAGCAGCGTCAGCACGTCGTCCGGGGTGAACTGCTTGCCGGGAATCACGAACGCATCTCCTCGTCTGGTGGCCCTGACGCGCGCTACCGCAGCAGCGGCACCCAGGTGCTGAGCCCCACGCGGAAGCCCTGGCGCTCGTAGCGCGGCAGGAAGCCGTCGGGCAGCACCGCCGCGCCCTCGTCGAAGCGGTAGCGGTAGTAGAAGTAGCTGGCCTCGACCGCCAGGTACGACGTCAGCGCGAACTGCAGGGCCGGCGTGACGTAGGCGGTGCGCGTGCGCCGCCGGTCCGCGTCCACCTCCAGGCCGTAGCCGTAGTCGCCCCAGTTCACGCCGGTGGCCAGTGTCAGGCGCACGCGGGGGCCGAGGAACCCGCCGATCGACGCGACCACCGCATCCGTGAGGAACGGCTCGCTGAAGCCGTTGACCAGCTGCAGGTCGCGGTTGTAGGTGAGGGCGGCCACCCACGACTGGCCGAGCGCGTGGGTGAGGCGTGCGTTGCCGATCACGGTGAAGCGGAAGTCGCCGTCGGCGGACGCATCGACCTGCTGGCCCACCGAGCGGAACGCCGCCGTGCCGGTGGAGAACGAGAGGCGCGTGTTGCGCGAGAACGACAGGGCCTTCGCGTAGTCGATGCCGACGTCGAGCGTGTGGATGGCCGGGTCCGCGCCGCCGGCGTCCTCGCGGCGGACGGCGTAGTTGCCGGTGCGGTAGGCGTAACCGAGGCGCGCCGAGGCGCTCCGCGAGAGGCTGTAGCTCCACCGCGCGCCCGCGCCCCAGTTCTGCGCGTCCTGGTAATCGAAGTCGCCGCCCTGCGCGAAGTCGGTGCGCTGGTAGTTCGCGTCGGCCGAGAACGTGGACCGCCTCGTCGTCTGGCGCGAGAACGACAGCGACGTGCCGTAGCCGTAGTTGTCCTGGCGCACCACGCGGGTGTCGAAGCCCGGCACCGGCGCCACGTCGACCAGGTCGGCCACGCCGGGGATGGGGAACACCGCGAACGAGAAGAACGGCGAGAACTGGAACGATTGAGTCAGGGAGAGCCGGGTCCGGTTGTTGATCGCCCAGTTCAGCGCCGCGCCGGCGTTGTAGGACGTGGCCAGCAGATCGTCGAGGTCGCGGTAGTAGGAACTGTTGGCGCCGGCGTTGGCCGAGAACGACAGCCGGTCCACGATGCTGCGGCGGTACTGCAGGCGGAGGCTGCCGCCGAGGTAGTCGCTCGACGCCTGGGCCCGCGGATCGCCCGGGCTGGTCCCGCCACCCCCGGCGCCGCCCTGCCCCTGCGCGCCCGTCACGTCATCGTCGTAGCCGCCGAAGAGGCCGGCGTAGAGGTCCAGGGACTGGCGGCTGTTGGGGTCGGCCGCGTTGCCGCCGAACAGCCCCCGGTACGGGCCGCGCGCGCGCGGGTCGCGTTCGCCGCCCGAGGGGACTTGCGCCTGTACAGACCCCGCCGCGAGCGTCACGAGGACGCCGGCAAGCACCAGCCGCGCAACGAGCCCTTGTCGCTTCACTCCCAACCTCAGCACCCCCTTCGACTCGCGTCGGGGGATTCCGACCGCTCGCTCAGGGCAGGCACGCATCCCTTCGACTCGCGACGGGGGACTCCGACCGCTCGCTCAGGGCAGGCACGCATATCCCTATGGCACCACGATCGTGTCGCCGGGCAGCAGCAGGATGTTCTGCTCGAGCTTCTTGCCCCTGACCACGTCCTTGTAGTTGAACTTCAGCGTCTCGGTCTTGCCGCCGCGGGTCCGCATGATGACGATGCGGTCGCCCTTGGCGAAGTCGGCGAGCCCGCCGGCGGTGGCGATCATCTGGAGCACCGAGGTGTCGGCGAACAGCGGGTAGGTGCCCGGCTTGGCGACCTGCCCGGTGACGAACACCTTCCGGCTGTTGATCTGCTTGACGACGATGGTGACGTTCGGGTCCTCGACGAACTGGGACGCGGCCTTCTGGACCGTTTCGCGCAACTGGTCCGGCGTCAGGCCGGCCGCCTGCAGGTCGTTCACCAGCGGTAGGGTGATCTTGCCGTCCGGGCGCACCGACACCTCCACCGACAGGTCCTTCTCGCGCCAGAAGAGCACCGCCAGCACGTCCTCGGGGCCGATCACGTAGCCGGCGGGCGGCGCGACGCCCTGGGGCGCCGCCGGGGCCGGCGTCGCCGGCGCCTTGGCGGCGGGGGCGGCGGTGGGCCTGGCGGGCTGGGCGGAGGCGGCCACGGCCAGCAGCAGGCCCGCGAGGGCGAACGGCACACGAAGGACGGTGGGATGCATAGGTCTCAACAGTATCTATCGTCCGGAGCCGGCGTGCGCATGAAGCGCACACGGGGGAGACTTTGCAGCAGGCTTGAGGCTTGGGGCTTGGGGCTTAAGGCCTCGAGTCCCACTTCGCAGATTCCGCTGGGGTCCCACTTCGCTCAACCTTCGAGCGCCCAGTGAAGAGCGAAGAGAGTTCCCCTGGCCGCAAGGCCCAAGCCGCAAGGCGCAAGGCCCTACGCCTTCACCACCCTCCCCGGCCCCTCCGCCGACGGCCGGACGATGTTCCGGGTGTCGACGACGAGGCGGACGCCCTTGTAGAGGGCGGGGTCGGAGAACGGGCGATGGGCGGTGGAGACCACGAGGGCGTCGTAGGCCTGGAACGCCGCGTTCTCGCAGGGCACCGAGGCCAGGCCGATGTCGTGCTTGCGGCCGGCGCGCGCCACGGGGAAGAACGGATCGCAGTAGTCCACCGTCGCGCCCGCCTCCTGCAGCAGTTCGATGATCTCGTAGCTCGGCGACTCGCGGTCGTCGTCGATGTTCTCCTTGTACGAGAGGCCGAGCACGAGCAGGCGCGCGCCCTTCAGGCTCTTGCCCTCCTCGTTGAGCGCCGTGGCCACCTTGCTCACCACGTAGCGGGGCATCGAGGTGTTGATCTCGCCGGCGAGCTCGATGAAGCGGGTCCAGACGCCGTACTCCGCGGCCTTCCACGACAGGTAGAACGGGTCGAGCGGGATGCAGTGGCCGCCGAGCCCGGGCCCGGGGTAGAAGGGCGTGAAGCCGAACGGCTTGGTCTTCGCGGCCGCGATCACCTCCCACACGTCGATGCCCATGCGGTCGAAGGTGACCTTCAGCTCGTTGACGAGCGCGATGTTGATGGAACGGTAGACGTTCTCGAGCAGCTTGCACGACTCGGCGACGCGCGCCGAGGACACGGGCACGACGGTGTCGATGGCGGCGGCGTAGAGGGCGACGGCGGTCTCGGTGGAGGGCGCGTTCACGCCGCCCACCACCTTCGGGATGGTCTTGGTGGAGTACTTCGCGTTGCCCGGGTCCTCGCGCTCGGGCGAGAAGGCCAGCAGGAAGTCGTCCGGGCACTTCAGGCCGGTCTCCTCGAGGATCGGCAGCACTTCCTCGTCCGTCGTCCCCGGGTACGTCGTCGACTCGAGGACGATGAGCTGTCCCTTGCGCAGGCGCCTGGCGACCTCGCGGGCCGAGTTGTGGACGTAGGACAGGTCGGGCTCGCGGTGCCGGCCGAGCGGGGTGGGCACGCAGATGAGGACGGCGTCGCAGTCGGCGAGGCGGTCGAAGTCGGTGGTGGCGGTGAAGCGGCCGCGGCCGACGGAGGCGGCCACCCGGTCCGAGCCGATGTGCTTGATGTAGGACTCGCCGCGCATCAGCGCGTCCACCTTCTTCGGGTCGAGGTCGAGGCCGATGACGCGGAACCCGACCTCCTCGAAGACGAGGGCGAGCGGCAGGCCGACGTAGCCCTGCCCGATGATGCCGATGACGGCGGTGCGGTCGTGGATGCGTTCGACGAGGGTGGACATGGACGATGACGGGTGAGGGCCTTGCGCCTTGGGCCTTGCGCCTTGGGCCTTGCGCCTTGTGGCCTGGGGCAGCCTGGGGCCCCGAGGGGCGCGGGTTGCTGCTTCGCACGGCAACCCGCCCTGGGAAGCAGGGGACGCTGTCGCCTACTTCCTATTTCCTACTTCCTACTTCCTACTTCCTACTTCCTACTTCCTGTCTCTTCCTACTTCCTATTTTCTATTTCCTATTTTCTATTCTCTACTGACGGTACTCTTTGAATGGCAACTGACAATCGTGCTTCCGGAGGAAGTTGAGGAAGCGCTTGTAGTCGGCCTGCTCCATGTTGAACAGCTTGCAGACGATCTTGTAGTTGCCGCGGGCCTCCTCGAGGCCGCGGCGCACGAGGTCGCGCACGTTCTGGCGCGTGATCTCACGCTGCATGTAGAGCGGGTACACCGAGGTCCAGAACGACTCGCGGTCCTCGACCATGCGCTTGTAGAGGTCGTCGGCCACCGTGCGCCGGCGCTCGCGCTTGGGCCGCAGCGACACGCCGCGCTGCGCGCGGATCTCGGGCGGCAGGTCCTCGAGCTTCACCATCTCGTGCTTGCCGGTGACCACGAGGCGCTCGATCACGTTCTCGAGCTCGCGGACGTTGCCCGGCCACGGGTAGTCGGTGAGCGCCTGGTAGGCGTCGGGGTCGATGCCGCGCACGAGGTGGCCGTTGCCGCGCGTGAAGCGCTTCAGGAAGTGCTCGATCATCAGCGGGATGTCTTCCTTGCGCTCCCGCAGCGGCGGCACCCAGAAGTGGATCACGTTGAGCCGGTAGAAGAGGTCCTCGCGGAACTGGCCCTGCGCGATCAGGTCCTGCAGGTTGCGGTTGGTGGCCGCGATCACCCGCACGTTGACGACGCGGCCCGTGCGGTCGGCGCCGACCTTCTGGAGCTCGCCCGTCTCGAGGAAGCGGAGGAGCAGTCCCTGCATGCGCAGGGTCATCTCGCCCACCTCGTCGAGGAACACGGTGCCCTCGTCGGCGGTCTCGAGCTTGCCGGGCTTGTCGCGGTAGGCGCCCGTGAAGCTGCCCTTCACGTGGCCGAAGAGCTCGGACTCGAGCAGGGTCTCGGGCAGGCCGGCGCAGTTGACGGCGATGTAGGGCCGCTCGGTGCGCGGGCTGTGCACGTGGATGGCGCGCGCGACGAGTTCCTTGCCCACGCCGCTCTCGCCCGTGATGAGCACCTTGGCGTCGGACCGGGCGATGCGCTGGATCTCCTGCTTGAGCTCCACCATCTGGAGGCTGGAGCCGATCAGCTGCGCTTCTTCGGGGTTCCTCATGCGTGGTCGTGCCCTTCCCGCCGTGGCGCGCCCGGAGCGATCCGGCGCGTGCCCGTTCCCGAACCACCCCGCGACGCCGGTGGGGCCCGGCGCCGCTACGGGGCCTTACGCCTGGCTGCGGAGGAACGCCTCGATCTTGCGACGGCTGTCCTCGTCCAGGTTCACGAACTCCGCCCCCATCCGGTACGGCGACGTGTAGCCCGGCCGCGGGGCCGGGGCCAGGCGACGCACCTCCACCATCACCGAGATCGGCTCGGCGCCCACGCGCAGGCGGAGCTGCGCGCGACGCCCCACGTCGAGCGGCTGCGTCGAGCTGAGCAGCACGCCCGTCTCGCTGATGTCGAGCAGTTGCACCGTGGCCGACACCGGCAGCGTGACCGCCGGCTCCATGCGCCGGATGGGCACGCGCGGCTCGCGGCGGCGTTCCGCCGGGGTGCCGTTCACGTACCCTCCCTCTCCAGGGACACGTCCACGGGCGGGGCGTTGGCGGCGAGCAACTGCTCGAGGTGCTCGGTGGCGAGCGGGGGCAGGGCGAGGAACTCCATCCCGATGAGGTAGGAGGGCCCGCCCGGCGCAGCCACCGGGCGCGAGACGTGACGCACGCGCGCCTGCAGGTCGGAGGTGCGGTCGGCCGACGCGAGGCGCAGCCGGTGCACGGAATCGACCTGCAGCGAGAAGCGCGACTCCAGCAGGGCGCCGCCGCGCGCGAGGTTGCGCAGGCGCAGCGGCTCCACCGACTCGAGCGCACCCCAGAGCTGACCGACGATTTCGTAGCGGCGGCGGACACGGCGGTCGCCAAGCCGCCGGCGTGCGGGCAGGGTCATCGTCTCGCCTCGTCTCCGACCAGGCGGAGTAGGGGGCTCCACGCGGGGAGCACGTGGTTCGGGCGATGGGAAACATGCAAGCCCATCGCCATCCCGGCGTCGTGGCAGCCCAGGAGGCGGAAAGTGCCCGGGATCGAGCCATTCCCGGGACATGACCCCGTCAGCGGGGGAGATCATCGCCCGAAGAAAATACACCAAGGGGCGGACGAAAGTCTACCGGAGCCGCTACGTTGGTGGCGTTGGCAACGAGCTTTCGACGCGCGGGGGGCGGACTCTGCCCGCGTCGACCCCGGCCACCTGCCCGGGGCGCGTGCCCCCAGGGTCGAGGGCGCGGAGGTGCGCTCGCGGGGCCCGTGGTCCGCCAGCGCCCGCTCGCGGCGTCACCAGGTGTTGGCCGCGGTCCGGTCGGGCGACTCCACGCCGAGCCGGACGTCGCTCGTCACGAACTCGGCGAACGGCACCTGCGCGCCCGCCAGCCCGCGCCAGGCGCCGGCGAGCCACGCCTCGAACCACCCGGCCGCGCGCTCGGCGACCACCGCGTCGGCCACCGAGAACGGCCGGCCCAGCGGGGCGTTGAGGTCGAGCAGCACGGGCATCGTGTCGTCCACCACCAGCGGGAACACCAGCCGCTCGGCGGTGATCAGCCGCCCGCCGGCCAGGGGGCCCCCGCCGCCGGCGAACAGCGCGACGCCCACCGACGCGATGGGCCGGCGCTCGCCGGTCGCCGGGTCGGTGGCCAGCACGCGCACCTGCCCGGCCGGCAGCGTGGCGGCGAGTTCCCGCAGCAGCGTGGCGGCGGTGGCGGGCACCGTGGCGGGGGAGCCGGCCAGCCCCTCGCGCAGGCGGTCCAGCACCCGGTCGCAGCGCGTGAGCAGCAGCTCGTCGAGCCGCACGGCGACGGTGCGGGCCAGCATCTCGAAGGCGGCGAGCATCCGGTCGTCCGCGTGGCCGGCCACGGCGAGCAGCCACGCCGAGGGCTGCAGCGCGGTGCCGAGCGGCAGCAGGGTGACCTCGCCGGCGCCCACGCGCCAGCCCATCTGCTCCATCTCCGCGATCGAGGTGACGCGGGTCGGGCTGGTGCGTCCCTCGAGCAGCGACGCGTCGAAGGTCTCGGGCCCCTCGAAGCCCGGCGGCGCCGGCAGGCCGGTGTCGAGCGCGTAGCGCCCGCACAGCGTGCGGCGATAGATGCGCGCGTCGAAGTCGCCCCACACGGCCGCGGCCTGGACCACGGCCGCGAACAGTTCCGCGTCGGACCCGCAGGTGTGGAGATAGGCGAGGAAGCGGAGGACGCCGTCGGCCCACCGCGCGCGATGCTCGGCCCGGTCCAGCTTGTCCCACAGCGCGATGTCGGCCTCGAGCGTGGCCCGCAGCGTCCAGCCGATGCGCTCGATCCGCCGGTCGAGGACGTCGGTGTCGGCCGGGGCGTCCGACGACGCCCCGCGCGCCTCGTCGGGAGGCAGCGGCGTGGCGGCGACGAGCACGCCGATCGCGTCGCGCTGATAACGGATGGGGAACAGGCCGATGCGCAGGGGGCCCGCCGAGAAGAGCCCATGGCGGCCGGAGCGCAGCGACGACGCCAGCCGCTCGCGCCCGGCGTCGGGCCGGCGGTCGTCCATGGCCTGGCGCAGGGCGGCCGCCTCGGCGTGCGTGCTGTCGGGCAGCAGCGGCGCGAGCGTCGCGTCGTAGACGTCGACGAAGACGTCCAGATCGGGACGCAAGCGCTCGATCAGGTCCCACGTCGCGGCCGAGACGACCATGGGGAGCTTCATGGTGGGCGAAGTGTAGCAGAGCAGGAAATAGGAAGTAGGGAATAGGGAATAGGAAGTAGGGGCCTCCCCTCCGGATGTAGGCGCGGGTCTTCAGACCCGCGCGACGAAGACCGCCCCGGGGCTGAAGGCTGAGACCGCCCCGGGGTCTAAAGACCCCGGGCTACGTCAGAGCTCGCGCGCTAGGACGCGCTGACGGTCAGCACGCGCGGGTTGCGCGGCATGGCTGGCGCCGCCGGCGGCGCCTGGGTCACCGTGACCGTCTGCTCGCCGACGGTGATCGTCGCCGTGCGGCTCGTGCCGCCGGTGTTCGCCGACACGCCCACGCTGAAGCTCCCGCTCCCGCTGCCCGTGCCTCCCGTCAGCGTCACCCACGTCGCACCCGTCGTCGCGGCCCACGAACAGCCGGCCGGGGCGGTGACGGTGACGGCGTGCCCGCTCGACGAGCCGTAGGCGAGCGAGACGGTCGCCGGCGACACGCTGTAGGTGCACGGCGCGGCCGCCTGCGTGACGGTGATCGTCTGGGCCCCGACGGTGATCGTGGCCGAGCGGGTGGACGCGTTCGGGTTGGCCGTGGCGCTGAAGACCAGCGTCCCGCTGCCGGTGCCCGAGGCCGTCGTCAACGTGAGCCACGACGCGGAGGAGGTGGCCGTCCAGCTGCACCCGCTCGTCGTGGTCACCGGCACGCTGTTGCCCGTCGTCGCCGTCGCGGCGAGGTTCACTGTCGTGCTCCCCACGGTGTAGCTGCACGGCACGCCCGCCTGCGTCAGCGTGAAGGACTGGCCAGCGATCGTCAGCGTGGCGTTGCGGCTGGTGGTGGCGCTGTTGGTGGCGTAGCTGAAGCTCACCGCGCCCGAGCCGCTGCCGCTCGTCGTGATCATCGACACCCAGGCGGCGCCCGAACTGGCCGTCCACGCGCAGCCGGCAGGCGCGGTGACGGTCACGTTCGTGGAGCCGGAGGCGGAGCCGACGCTCATCGTCGCGGCCGACAGCGTGTAGCTGCAGGTCACGAACTGGAACTGGTTCGACAGGTCGCTGCGGCCGGCGCCGCCCGGGCCCACGGCGGCCACGCGCGACTCGTAGGTGCCGCCGGGCAGCGGCCACGACGCCACCTGCGTGGAGAAGTCCACCCGCACCTTGCCGTCGGTGCCGGGGGCGGGCTTGCCGAGGTTCACCACGTGGAACGGCGCCGAGGCGCCGGCCAGGTAGAGTTCGAAATCGTAGCGCTCGACCGCGGCGGCGCCGCCCTCCAGCAGGGTGGCATGGTCGGCCGACGGGTCGAACTCGACGACCCGCGGGTTCACCACGGGCTGAGCCGAGGCGACGGTGGTCCCCACGAGCGCGCAGAGGGCGAGGAGCGGGAGGATCCGGGAAGTGCAGCGGGTGAAGGAAGCCGTGAGGTGCATGATGATTGTCGAGCGCCGGGCCGGCGACCCGGTGGAACCGGAGGCGCAGGACCTGCGCGCCTCCGGCACACGATTAGGCAATTCGCGGACCCGGGCAGGCCAGGCGACGAGGCCCACGAAATCAGCCATTTCCGGCGGGGCGCTTGTCCGCTCGTGGCTACGTCAACCGCAGGATTTGGCGGCGATTACGAATCTGTCGCCCGGGCGGGGGAGGATGGGGCTCAGGCCTGTTTCGCCACATGAGCTGGAAACGCACGGGAGCGGCGCCAGCCAGGGCGCGCGGGGACGCCGCGGTGCCCTCGTACGTCTCACCGGCGGTGCCGCGGGTGACCCATGATGCTCAGCGCTGAACAGGTGACGAAGACCTACGCCGGCGGCGAGGCGCCGCTGACGGCGCTGCGGGGCGTGGACCTCTCGCTCGCGCCCGGCGAGTTCGTCGCCATCATGGGCCCGTCCGGGTGCGGCAAGTCCACGCTGCTGCACCTCTGCGGCGCGATGGATCGGCCCCCTCCTCCGGCCGCGTGACCATGGAGGGGCGCGACCTGGCTCGGCTGGACGATGACGCGCTGACGAGGGTGCGCCGGGAACGCATCGGCTTCGTCTTCCAGTTCTTCAACCTGCTGCCGACGCTGACGGTGGAAGAGAACGTCGCGCTGCCGCTGCTGCTGGCCGGCGCCGCCGGCGGCGACACGACCGCGCGCGCCCGCGCGCTCGCCGACCGCGTGGGCCTCTCCGCCAGGCTCCACCACTACCCGCAGCAGTTGTCGGGCGGGGAGATGCAGCGGGCCGCCATCGCCCGCGCGCTCGTCCACGGCCCGGCGCTGCTCGTGGCCGACGAGCCGACGGGCAACCTCGACTCGCAGAACGGCGCGCGCGTGCTGGCCCTGCTCTCGGAACTCAACGCCGAGCGCGGCGTGGCCATCCTGCTCGCCACGCACGCGCCCGAGGTGGCGGCGGCTGCCCATCGCACCCTGCACATGCGCGACGGCCAGGTGGAGCGCGTCGTGAGCCAGAGGCCCGTCGAGGGGCCGCGCGGTGCGGCTCTTTAGGCTCTTCATCCTCCGCTTCCTGCGGCGCGAGCCGGCACGCTCCGGCGCCACGGTCGCCGGCATCGCGCTGGGCGTCGCCGTGGTGGTCGCCATCCGGCTGGCCAACGCCAGCTCGCTGGCGGGCTTCAAGACGGCGCTCGACACGATGTCGGGCAAGGTGTCGGTGGAGATCACCGGCAGCGGGCTCGGCGTGAGCGAGGACGCCCTGGCCGACCTCGGCTGGCTCCGCGCCTACGGGGCCGTGAGCCCGGTGATCGAGGGCGATGCGCTCGCGCGGCCGGCGGGCGCCAGCGCGGGCGGCAACCCCACGCGCGTGGCCGGCGAACTCGTGCGCGTGCTGGGCGTGGACATCCTGCGCGACCGCCCGTTCCGCGACTACCAGCTGCTCGACGTCGGTACCAGCCCCACACGCGTCTCCGCCCAGGAGTTCCTCTCGCTCCTCCTCGACCCGCACACCATCATCGTCACGGAGAAGTTCGCGCGGCGCCACGGGCTCACGACCGGCGCGGCGCTCACGCTGGTCATCGGCGATCGCGAGCGCCCGTTCACCGTGCGCGGGTTGCTGCGCGACGAGGGCCCGGCCAGGCTGCTCGACGGCAACCTGGTGCTGATGGACATCGCCGCGGCCCAGTGGGCCTTCGATCGCCTGGGCCACGTGGACCGCGTGGACGTGCAGCTGCGCGACCCGGCGACGATCGACACGGCCGAGCGCGAGATCGCGTCGCGGCTGCCCGAGGGGCTGAGCGCCCAGCGCCCGTCGCGGCGCGGGGCGCAGGTGGAGCGGATGCTCGCCGCCTTCCACCTGAACCTGAACGCGCTGTCCTGGGTGGCGCTGCTCGTGGGCCTGTTCCTCGTCTACAACACCGTCTCGACGTCGGTGATCGTGCGGCGCGAGGAGATCGGCACGCTGCGCGCGCTGGGCGTCACGTCGCGCGCCGTGCTGGCGCTGTTCCTGGGCGAGGCCGCGCTGCTGTCGGCCGTGGGCTCGGCGCTCGGCATCGGGCTCGGCCGGGTGCTGGCGGACGTGGCCGTCGGCCTCACCTCGACGACCGTCAGCACGCTCTACGTGGCGACGGCGGCCGCGCCGCCCGCGCTCACGCTCCCCGACGCGCTCGTGGCGCTCGGCATCGGCGTGCCGCTCTCGCTGGTGGCCGCCGCGCTGCCGGCGCTCGAGGCGTCCCGCGTGTCGCCGCTCGCCGCCATCCGCGGCGCCGACCGCCTCGAGACGCGGTTCCGCATCGGCGCGCGGCGGTTCGTCGCGCCGGCGGCGCTGCTGGCGCTCGGCGCGTGGCTGGCCACGCTGCCGGCCGTCAACGGCCTGCCGGTGGCGGGGTTCGCGTCCGCCTTCGCGCTCGTGTTCGGCGCGGCGCTGCTCGTGCCTCCGGTGCTCGTCGGCGTGAACCGCCTCGGGCGGCGCGTGCTGGGCCGCGCGTTCGGCGTGGCGGGCACGCTCGCCAACGCGAACCTCGGCGGCGCGATCCCGCGCGTGTCGGTGTCGGTGGCCGCGCTCGCCGTCTCCCTGTCGATGATGGTGGCCATCGCGGTGATGATCGGCAGCTTCCGCGACACGGTCGCCTACTGGGTGGGGCAGACGCTGAAGGCCGACCTCTTCGTCGGCCCCGGCGGGCGCGCCAGCGGGCCGGGCCAGGCGTCGGTGTCGGAGGACGTGGAGCGCCTCGTCTCGGCGCACCCCGACGTGGCGGCCGTCGATCGCTTCCGCAACGTCCCCATCGTGTTCCGCGACACGCCGGCCTCGCTCACCGCCGGCGCCTTCGACATCGTCAGCGCGCGCGGCGCCCTCGTGTTCAAGGCGCCGGCCGACGGGCTCGCGCGGATGCGCGAGGCCGTGGACCGCGACGCGGTCGTCGTCTCGGAGCCGTTCGCCAACCGGCACGGGCTCCGCGTCGGCGACCGGATGGACCTCGCGACGCCGGGCGGCCCGCGCGCCTTCGAGGTGGTGGGCGTCTACTTCGACTACTCCAGCGACCGCGGCGTGGTGGCGATGGACCACCGCACGTTCTCGCGTCACTTCGGGGCGTGGCGGCCCACGGGCCTGTCGGTCTACCTGCGGGACGGGGCGGACCCCGATGCGGTGCGGGACGCGCTGCTGCGGTCCGTCGCGGCCGGCAGCCGGATCTACGTCTACACGAACGCGTCGCTGCGCGCCGAGGTGCTGCGCATCTTCGACGCGACGTTCGCGATCACCTACGCGCTGGAGGTGATTGCCATCCTGGTGGCGATCATGGGCGTGGCCGGCACGCTGCTGACGCTCATCCTCGAGCGCCGGAAGGAGATCGCGATGCTGCGGCTGGTGGGCGCCGATCGGGGCCAGGTGCGGCGCATGGTGGTGCTCGAGGCGGCGATGCTGGGCGGGGCGAGCCAGGCCGTCGGGCTCGTCGTCGGCCTGCTGCTGTCGCTGGTGCTGGTGTTCGTCATCAACTACCAGAGCTTCGGCTGGACCATCCAGTTCCGCGTCCCCTGGGCCTTCCTCGCCCAGATGTCGCTCGCCATCGTCGTCGCCACGGCGGTGTCGGGGCTGTATCCGGCACGGCTCGCCTCGCGGCTGGCGATGGCGCAGGAAGTGGGGGAGGAATGAAGGGGGCTTGGGGCTTGGGGCCTGGGGCGTGGGGCCGGGACAGGGCTTGGGGCTTGAGGCTTGGGCCTTGGGGCCAGAACAGGGCTTGGGGCTTGGCTTGCCACGCCGAAGCCCGGAACAGCACGCTCCGGGCGAAGGCGGGGGGCCAGAACAGGGCTTGGGGCTCGAGGCTTGCGCCTTGGGGCCGGGAGTCCCGCTTCGCTGACTGTTCTGGGGTCCCACTTCGCAGTCTCGCTGGCTCCGTACTGCGCACCCTCGCCGGGCTGCGGGGCCTGCCACGCCGAAGCTCCGAGGGGCGCCTGCGGGGCGACGGGCGGGTCTTGCCACGCCGAAGCCCCGAGGGTCGCATGCGGGGCGACGGGCGGGTCTTGCCACGCCGAAGCCCCGAGGGTCGCATGCGGGGCGACGGGCGGGTCTTGCCACGCCGAAGCCCCGAGGGGTGCCTGCGGTGCGACGGGCGGGTCTTGCCACGCCCAAGCTCCGAGGGTCGCATGCGGGGCGAAGGCGGGCCGGCGGTCGCGGCCTGCGTGCTGCTCTTCATGGTGGCGACCACGGCGTTCGCGTCGGCCTGGAAGCCGGCGGATCCGTCGTATCGCATCCAGTTACCGCGCGACCATGCGGCGCACCCGGCGCAGAGGATCGAGTGGTGGTACTACACCGGCAACCTCGCGGCGGCCGACGGGCGGCGGTTCGGGTACCAGCTCACGTTCTTCCGCGTGGGCGTGGACCCGTCGCCGGCGAACCCGTCGCGCTGGGCGGTGCGTGACCTCCACCTCGCGCACTTCGCGATCAGCGACCTCGGCCGCGGGCGGCACGCCTACGCTGATCGGTTGAACCGCGACGGCGTCGGGTGGGCTGGCGCGCGGGCCGACACCTACCGGGTGTGGAACGAGGACTGGGAGGCCACGCTCGATGCGTCGGGCCGGCACCGGCTGCGCGCCGCGGACGCGCGCATCGCGCTGGACCTCGTGCTGGACGAGGGCAAGCCCGTCGTGCTGCACGGCGAGGCGGGCTACAGCCGCAAGGGGCCGTCGCCGGGCAACGCATCCCACTACTACTCGCTCACGCGGATGCCGACGCGCGGCACGCTCACGGTGGACGGCGAGCGCGTGCAGGTGACCGGCGCGAGCTGGATGGATCACGAATTCGGCACGAGCTTTCTCGAGCCCGGGCAGGTGGGCTGGGACTGGTTCTCCATCCAGCTGGACGATGGGAGCGAGGTGATGCTGTTCCAGATCCGGCGCAGTGACGGGAGCGCGGATCCGTTCGCGAGCGGGACGCTCGTGGGCGCGGACGGGCGGGCGCGGCCGCTCGGCGCCGGGGCGTTCCAGCTGAAGGCGGGCGACACCTGGACGTCGCCGCGCAGCGGCGGGCGCTATCCCGTGGCGTGGCAGGTGTGGCTGCCGGGGGAGGACCTCGCGCTGGAGGTCCGGGCGGCGTTTCCCGCGCAGGAGTTGCGCACCGAGGACTCGACGGCGGTCACCTACTGGGAGGGTGCGATCGAGGTGCGGGGCACGCGGCGTGGCCGGCCCGTGACGGGGCGTGGCTACCTCGAGATGACGGGCTACACCGGGCAGGAGATGAGCGAGGTGCTGCGGTAGCCCCCTCTGACGTAGCCCGGGGTCTTTAGACCCCGGGGCGTGTTCTCTGCATCCCCTGGGGCGTACTCCCTGCAGACACCCGGGAGCGTTCCAGCCCGCGGGTCTGAAGACCCGCGGCTACATCCGGAGAGGCAACCCGGCCGCGACGACATCCCGCGAGGCCACCCCTCTGACGTAGCCCGGGGTCTTCAGACCCCGGGGCATTAGACCCCGGGGCGTGTTCTCTGCATCCCCTGGGGCGTACTCCCTGCAGACACCCGGGAGCGTTCCAG
>JADHED010001858.1_pt1 | contig 16282 bp, 16 predicted proteins | sample 8952041 | NCBI WGS metagenome assembly JADHED01 (sample SAMN16124423, study PRJNA663239) | bioreactor sludge metagenome | isolation source: sludge (control) | place: India:Bengaluru | collected 2018-09-08
ATATTGTGAAGCTAATGAAAGAGCATGGCGTTCGGCACCTACCTATACTTCGAAATGGTGTTGCCGTTGGAATCATCAGCGATCGAGACGCCCAAGTTATCGCGGGTCTTTCTGTACGTGAAAAAATTCAGATACAGGCCTCGGATATAATGGTTGCGAACCCAGTTACCGTCAGTGCGCAGGACAGTTTAGAGGACGTCGCCTTTTTGATGTCTCAGAAAAAAATCGGGAGTGTTCTTGTTACCGACGATAGCGATTCGTTGCTAGGTATTTTCACAGTGACTGACGCGCTCAATGCGTTAATCGAAATTGTTCGAGCAAAGACTTAACTTGTCACTTTCGTCTTAATTTTATACAGACCTGGCACTACTCTGCGCCATAAAACGAATCTTCTATTTTTAGTTTGATTTTATTCGCCATTAGCTTAGCCTTTTTAGTTGAAATAGCTCTTTTATAAAAGAGCTAAATGACTTATTATTAAACCTAATCCTTAGAGTCGTCGATTCTAAGGGTTAAAACCAAAACATATTTGTAAGAGACTTATTATAGGCTTCTTGCAGAAAAGAGGAGTACCCATGTCGTCAGATCAGTCTGGATCTACACCCCGTTCGCGCGCCTTAGCTGCCGCAAGTTCTCAGCTACCAGCAAAAATAACCCGACCAAATAGTGAAAATGCCCCAGTATCAGAGTTCTTTGGTTGCAACACATTTGGCTTAGCTCAAATGCGTGAAAAATTGCCTAAAGACTCTTACCAAAGTTTACTTAAAACGTTAGATCATGGAAAAAAACTACCAAAAGAAACGGCGGAAGCCATTGCCTCGGCAGTTAAAGAATGGTCTGTATCTAAAGGCGTAACTCACTTCTGTCACTGGTTCCAACCGATGACAGGTTTGAGCGCTGAAAAACATGATGCGTTCATTACGATTCAATCGACTCATCATTCAGAACTTCGCGTGATCGAGCGTTTCACTGGCTCGCAATTAATTCAAGGTGAACCGGATGCATCAAGCTTTCCATCGGGCGGAACGCGTTCGACATTTGAAGCTCGTGGTTATACTACTTGGGATCCATCATCTCCGCTTTTCATCATTGAAGATGAAGCGAGCAAAACTCTGTGTATCCCTACTGTATTCTTTGGTTACCATGGCCAAGCGCTTGACTGCAAAACGCCTCTGTTAAGATCAGTGGATTCACTAAGCAGTGAAGCGTGTGAGTTCTTAAAATTAATCGGTGATGTCGATGCGAAACAAGTGAATGCTACTCTTGGCGCCGAACAAGAGTACTTCTTGATCGACAAAAACTTTGTTTCCCTACGCCCCGACTTGTTAATGACAGGTCGTACTTTGCTTGGTTCACCGTCGACTCGCGGTCAGCAACTAGAAGATCACTACTTTGGATCTATCCCATCTCGCGCGAAAAGCTTTATGCAAGACGTGGAATACGAATTATTCAAATTAGGTATCCCAGCAAAAACTCGTCATAACGAAGTGGCACCAAGTCAATTTGAGCTTGCGCCTATTTTCGAAGATGTGAACATTTCATCTGACCACAACACCTTGACGATGGAAGTTTTAAAACGTGTGGCTCTTAAGCACAACTTCGTATGCTTGCTACATGAAAAACCCTTCGCAGGTATCAACGGCAGCGGTAAGCATAACAACTGGTCTTTATCGAACGACAAAGGCGAGAACTTACTTGAGCCAGGGACAACGCCTCACCAAAATTTACGTTTCTTAGCGGTTCTAGCCGTAGTCTTAAAAGCAGTAAATGACAACGCAGCGGTTCTGCGTGCCACGATTGCTAATCCTGGCAACGATCATCGTTTAGGTGCGAATGAAGCTCCTCCGGCTATCATTTCTGTGTTCTTGGGTTCAATGTTAGAGAAAATCTGCAACGATATTGAAGAAGGAAAATCAGCGAAAGCCACAGAACAATCGATTATCGATTTAGGTGTTGGAAAAATCCCTAATATTTCAAAAGACTACACGGATCGCAATCGTACCTCTCCGTTTGCATTCACTGGAAACAAGTTTGAATTCCGCGCAGTTGGTTCATCTGCGATCGTATCGGTTCCAATGACCTACTTAAACGCTGCAGTTGCTAGCACATTCCGTCATGCTTCGGGGATTCTAAAAGACTTACTAAAAACAAAATCAAACCGTGATGAAGCCATCATGGACATGATTCGTATGTACTTAAAAGAATCTAAAAAAGTACGTTTCGATGGAAATGGTTACTCACAAGAATGGCGCGACGAAGCCGCATCTCGTGGTTTACCAATTTTAAAATCAACGGCAGATGCGATTGAAGTTTACAAGGACACTAAAAAAACAGCGTTCTTAACGGAAATGAAAGTTCTATCATCTGAAGAAATCATGTCTCGTTACCACATCAGCGTTGAACGTTATGTGAAAACAATCGATATCGAAATCGACACGTTGTTAGAAATGACTCAAACGATCGTTATTCCAGCCGTTGAAAAACAATTGATGGCATTATCAACGACTCATCAAAATATTGTTTCATCGACACTTAAAAAACATCACGCCGCTCGCACGCAAAAACTAGAAGCGACATTTGAATCTATCTTGAGTCTTCAAGACGAACTGATTCGCCTAGCAGAAGCTACAAGCAGCATCCACGACGAATCTACTCGAATGAAAAAATTAGCACACGAAGTACAACCATTAAGTTTCAGACTACGCGAAGCCTGCGACCAAGCAGAGCGCCTAGTATCTGATGAATTATGGCCACTACCGAAGTATCGTGAAATGCTATTCGCGGCGTCGTTATCGTAGCTTTTTTAGATAGTTGAAAATGACACGTCCCCTAGCGCAATGCTGGGGGACAAAATGAACATGGATTCAACAGGCTTAGGTTTTTATAAAGCCTGATGACTGCAGCAGAAGAGTTTTGTTCATATAAGCAAATTCTTAATTTTACCTACAGTATTAGGCACTATGACGATAGAGCCTTAATCTATCAATAGAGGTCGCTCAATTAAGGGTTTTTAGTCTGGGAGGATTAGATAATCCATTTCCAAATAGCACCGCTTTCTTCCCACTTCCGTTCGGAAGTAAATTGCAAAACCAGATAGTACAAAGAAAGAAATGCGTCATCGAAAATAAACTTGACGTGGTTTTCGCATGCTCACCACAGGCTTATTTAGCAAATTTTCTCAAACACGAACTCGACCACTAAAAGAAAAAATGAATGCAGCAGAAACCAGCCTGACAGAATTAATGACCTCTTGTCTGGCAGACTCGTATCTTCAAAACAAACAAAGAACTCTCTAAAACAGAGACTTTAAAACCCGTGGTATATTGTTCGAAATTATTCGAGGTATCCAATGTCTACACCATCCGTTCTAATAGGGCTTACGAACTTAACTCTTGATAAACATCTACAGGAACTCATCACGAGTGAGCGCGAGATTTTGACAGAGATAATTACCTACATTCGCGAAGTCGATTGTCGCAAAATGTTTCTCTCCTTTGGGTATCCGAGTTTGTTTGAATACTTGACTCGGCGTATGGGCTACTCAAATGCTAGTGCTCAGCGCCGCATTGATGCCGCCAGACTCACTCGTAAAGTTCCGGAGGTGTTGACCCATTTAGAATCTGGTGAGATCAATTTATCGCAAATTTCTATTATGGCCCTAGCCATCCGTCAGATCGGCAAGAATTCGCATACAGTGGATACTGAAATCAAAGAGCATTTGGTAAACTCAATCGCCGGGAAAGATCTCAAACAAACCGAGATTATTATTAGCAAAACCTTGAATCTTCAAATTCATGAAGGCACAAAAGCTAGACATCAAAAAGATGAGTCCGTGCGCTTTGAGTTAACCCTTACCAAAGAACAGTGGAAAAAACTTAACCAGACACGAGATATCCTATCAACTTCACTTCCGAATGGAAGTAACCGGAATAATCTTATTGAATACCTATGTGATGGAGTCATATCTAAAAAAGCCAAAGCAGCATGTAAAAAAGCTCAAGCTCCAAAGACTTCCCGTGCAAAACCAACAAAGTCAGATGCGAAAATTAAGCGGCACCAACCAACCCCCGCTAGAGAGTCCATCCCCAAATCAATTCAGCGCGAAGTTTTCGCGAGGGACAAATGCAGCCAATTTCAAAGCAAAATAACGGGACATAAATGCTCATCAACTTGGAATCTAACCCTTGATCACATTCAGCCCGTATGGGCCGGTGGTGGAAATTCGGCCGACAATCTAAGAGTTTTCTGTGCTAGTCATAACGCTGAAGTCTATCGAGAGCAAACCGGAACTCGTTACGTTTAACTTTTGGTTCTCATTGCGAATTAAAAGTCCTCGCATTTTTTAGCGCCAACCACAACCTTAGCACCCAAAGGAATTGTCGCAGCAGACACAGACTCGCAACGCGGCTGACCCGCTTCAAAGTGCACAGCCATCTCAAAGCCGGCGTTCTTCCAGGCGATCAGTTTGGTTTCCATCTCTAGGCTGTAGAAACCCGACATGGACTCCCAATGACATTTGTTCATTGGAACCATTTCTTGATCGTTAATAGGATCTGTTAAGCTACGTTGAATCGACGCTGCCAATTGTTTTCTATATAAATTGCCTTGAATGTAACTGGCTCGTTCTCGACATTGACTTGAAAAACCGTTCTCGTGAACGCAGCTGTAGTATTCAATTGAATACAGGGGCGTAAATGAATCTGGAGTGAATGTCGCATCCGGTTGACCATAGCAAAATAGATAGCGAGCTTCTCTTGGCTCTAACCCAAAGTACGTTTCGAAATCATCAGAATATGGGGGGCTGTACCACAAGCCGCCAAATAAACGTTCAAGATGTTTCTTGTCGTTGCTCATCCATTTAGCGATGTTCTGCTGCTGACGAGGTGTCATGGCTGAATCTGGATACATAGTCTTGTTCGCTTGATTTAAATATTTCAAAATATCAGCATACGAAGGTGCTCGGTATTTTTTTGTATCCGACTTGTTTGTAATCGCAAAACCAATTTCCATGTTCTTCTGTAACTGAGTCGCTTTCTCTTATAATGTAATCGAAAGAGGACGCTGAGTAATTTGACACGATAAACACGAAACGACCGCATGCGGATCTTTTGTACATTCACCCCGTTTGTATACTACGGGATAAACAGGGCCCGTGTCGGGATCGATAACAACCGGATCTTCTGGCTTGGGATTCCCAACATCCGTATTTCCGTCGGGATTACGCGTAATTTCATTGCCTGGTGCCGCAGCATTTCCGGAATCAAGATCATCGGCGCGAAACTTAAATTCATTCATGCAACCGCTTAGAAATACTATGGAACTTAAAGATATAAAGATTAACTTTTTCATACTCCTATTGTCGTATTTCTTTTAGAAAACTTGAACTAGATGACAGGCCAGAATAACGACTCTATATTTTTCAAAGCCCCCCAATTGGAGAGAAAAAAAATGGCACAACGATATCTTGTCCTGGCCGCCACCGTTTTATGTTTAGTAATTGCCTACACGGCGCAGCTACATAGCCGGGAAGACAGAGTACTCAAAGCTCCCCTTCAGTTTCGCAAAACTATTTTGGACGTCCATTCGCACCTAGCCTGCCTGAATAATCCGGGTTGTTATATTCGCCCTGGCTTCAAAGATTCTTTCAAATTTAAAATGTACATGAAGGCTTCGGGACTTGAGTCCACAGACCTTGATCGATGGGATGCTGACGACGTTATGGTCAATGCTTATGTCAAACGCCTGAACGAATCAGAACTATATAATGGCGCCATCGTGTACGCGCTGGATGGTTACTATGACCAGAACGGAATTTTAGATAAGGACAAAACGGATATTTTAGTTTCCAATAGCTATATCTACAACGTCAGTCAAAAAGCTCGCAATCTGTATTTCGGCGCCAGCATCAACCCAAACAAAAAAGATGCATTGGACGAACTGGAACTCGTGCACAGTCAAGGCGCTAAGCTTATCAAATGGATCCCATGCATTATGGGTATCGATTTAAAAAATCCACCACCACACGTAGATAAATTTTTAGATCGCATGAAAGAACTTAACATGCCTCTAGTCACGCATGTCGGTGGGGAAAACACATTCTCGTGGGCAGATGAAAAACTATGTGACCCAAGAAATATTGAAACGGTTTTAAACAAAGGTATTACTGTAATTGCCGCTCACGCCGCCATCTCTGGAAAATTTGATCAGAAACCTGGTTTCACGTATCTGCTCGATCTGGTTCAGAAGTATCCCAATCTTTATGTTGATAACTCTGCCGGACTTTTTGTTAACCGCATGGGTTTCTTTAAAAAAGTTTTCTTAAATAATTTCCAAGGACGCGTGCTACAAGGCACCGACTACCCGCTGAGTTATGTGGGATTCGCTGGATTTCAAGCCATCAGCTTGAGTCAGTTCAAAAACGAGATGAACTCGTTTTGGTACCAGTACGCAAAAAGAACCAAAAACATTCATGATCTTGAAGCTGCAATCAAAATTGGCTTAGGAACTACGTTGGACGACATAAAAATGAGCTACGAAATTTTTGGAATTCCTTATAAGTCGCAAAACCAGTAGCTATAACCTAGGTCTAGCTATTCACGTTACGAAAAATAGTCATTAACCAATGGCCAGCAAAGCATTAAACTAAGCCAATGAAGTCTGTGGGCATAGACATTGGTTCCTATTGTGTAAAAGTGATGGAGATAAACTCTTCATCAAAGGGTTTTCAACTAGTTCACTTTTATACACATGAACTGACCATGAAACCAAATACCGATACTCACTTTGAAGTGATTGAGTTCCTGCGTGGTTTGGTTAGTAAATACGATTTAACTCAAACACAATTCGTAGTTGGTGTTCGCCAAGATAAAGTGGCCGTTCGTCAGAAGACGTTTCCATTTGTTGAGCGCAATAAGATCGCGCGAACATTGCCTCTGGAACTTGAAGACGAAATTCCATTCTCTGTTGAAAACGCTGTTTTTGATTTCAAAATGCAAAGCATATCACCGCCAACCGCGGATATCTTGGCTTTCTCTGTAAAGAAAGAAGAAATTGCGCGTATCGTTCAAGTCATGAAGGAATGCAATATCCAGATTGATATCGTTTCTAACGAAGGCAGCGCCTTTGCGAATCTTGTCGAAAAATGGAACGAACCTGTTACGCAAAAACTTGCAACAACAGCTCCGAATGTTGTTTTAGAAGAAATCACTCAAATCGTTTCTAAAAAAGTGACTTTAGCTTTAAACATGGGGCACTCGCACACACTCGTTTCCGTTTTTGATGCAGGAAAGTTAATTGCTGTACGCACAATTCTTTGGGGCGGACGCTATATAGGCGAAGCGATTGCAAAAAAATATAATTTACCACTCTCAGAAGCACATAAAGAACTAGAAAGCAAAGGCTTCATCCTGACTAAAAAACAAGAATTGTCTCCGGAATCAAAGGCCTTTTCAGATTTGATTTCTCGAGGCGTTCGCGACTTTATCCGTGATTTGCAAATCTCGATTCTTGAAATCAAAGCTGAGCACGGTTGTGAAATTGGAAAAATTGAAATCACGGGCGGTATGAGTTTGATTCAGGGCATGGCACCTTATTTGACTCAGCACTTAGAAGTTCCGTGCAATCGCATGAATGTTTTAGATTCTTACGGTCAAATTTATTTTGAAAAAAGCGATTTAAATGATGTTCGTTGCGGTATTTCACTTGGTTTAGCTATCGAAGGCTTAAAGAAACCACGTAATCCCGCAATTAACTTCCTTAAAGACGAATTCGCTGTAAAAGACACGCGCCTTCAGGAATTCTGGGGTAGCTGGTCAACGACGTTGCAAATTATGTTCTCTATTTTTGTTCTTTTGTTTGTTTGGTCTATGTTACGTGTTGATTTTTCAGACGTTTTGAATACCGATGTGAGCGCAAAACTAAAAGTGGCCGCACGTGATGCTTTGGGGTTATCTGGTAAAACTTCGGGATCCGCCAATATTGCCAAGGCTCTGAAGGCAAACAAGGTAACCGTTTCCGATTTCAAATCGGCCGAAGTGTATTATCAAATGAACTCGGCAGTGGAAATTTTAAAGAAACTTTCAGACACTCTACCATCGAAAATTAGCACGCAAATCGACATCGTTCGTTTTCAAGTCCTAGATCAGGGCATGGTTGTAGAAGGTTACGTACAAAATGCGCAACAACGTGAGCAGGTCTTCGAATCGTTAAAAATGTTAGCGATTAACGAAGCCGTCCAACGCAACCCAGGTAATTTACCCGCATTTGGAACCAAAGTGCCATTTTCATTTTCGTTGAACGTTGATCGTGGAATCAAAAAAGTAGGAAGAGATAACTAATGGCTTTTGAAGACTTAAGAGAAAATCTTAAAAATCAATTCGTGCAATTAGGCGAACGCATTACTAATTCACGTTTGTATAGCATCTTAAGTGAACGCTACGAAAACCTAAATTCAAATCAGCAACGGCTTGTTAAAATTGTTTCTTTTCTATTGGCGGTCGGATTATTTGTATATTTCCCAATGGATTACTTCATGGTTTCCTTCGAAAATGAAACGGCGTTCGAAGACAAACGTAAGACGATCAAAGATATCGTGAAATCGGAACGTGAAGTCAGCGCCCTACCCGATATTCCTCGACCTTTACCTGCGGAATCCGTTAAATCCAATATTGAATCACAGTTAAAAGAAATGAATCTTCTGCCCGAGCAAATCAAGCAAGTGAACGTGAACTATCAGCCGACAGCAGGATTAGTTCCTCAGAACAAAATGCAGTATGGAATCGATATTACAGTTAATAAAATCAATCTAAAGCAGTTAACGAATTTGGGCTCTAAACTTCAAATCATTCATCCAGCTGTTAAAATAAAGGACTTAATTGTAACCTTAAACCGCGAGGACGCCCGCTATCTAAATGCCGACTTTCACTTAGTCGCCTTGAATATTCCCGAATACAGACCACCAGAGCCTCCACCTCCAGAAACTAAAAAGAAAGGCAAACGCCCCACTAAATCTGAGAACGAGGAACAATAATGGGACTGATTACACAGATCAAAAATCTTTTCATATTCCTCTTTGTAAAGAATATTTTCAAAATTCTGTTTGTTATTATTTTCGCAGTTATTTTTTTCGTTATTCTTTTTCCTAAAAATGAATTAAGCGATTTCGTTTCCAAAACGGTAGCTAATCAAACTCATAATCAGATCAATGTAGATTTCGAAGACATGTCCTTTACAAACAGCCTTGGTGTTCAGTTAGACAAAGTCTTCTTCGAAATGGCGGGCCGCCCACCGATCACATTAAAAGAATTAATCGCAAACCCTGACTTAATGGCGGCGCTCAAACAAAAACCATACGGAAACATCAAAATGACGGGTTTATTCAGCGGCGAGGCTGAAATCTCTGTAAGCAAACACAAGACAGATAATGATTCAAAAGTTGAACACAGCTTAATCGCAGTTACAGCTAACAAAGTCGATCTAATGGGACTTAAGAATTTTCTTAAACTGCCTTTTGAAATGCACGGTCGCGCGGATCTGAACACGAAAGCGATCTCGATTTTCCAATTAACACCATCTGCGGACGGCAACGCGCAACCGCCGTTCCAATTAGTAGAAATCCCTGAGCTTACGTTGACCGTAAAAAACTTTGATATGCCCCCATTCACATTAGAACAAGGCATGGCACTACCGTTTAACGTACCGGGTTTAAAGCTATCAGAAATCGTTTTAAAAGCTCGTCTCTATGAGAACACATTTCAGATCCAAGAACTTCAGTTAGGACGCGGTGGTGATGAATTAACAGGCACAATTAAGGGTTCTGTGACCATGATGAAGGGCCCAATGATGTTCCCTGAGGGTTACGAAATCACGACGGACCTAAAGATGCGCCAAAGTTTTCATGACAAAATCAGCCTACTTTTGCCTATTTTAAATGCTAGTCGTTTCGTGACTCCATTTACGGGTGGATACAGTTTTAAATCTAAAGTTTCATGGCGCATGGGTCGCGCAATGCCGACATTTGATTCGGCGCGATAATCCGAGATTCAAGCTCTCTAAAAATTGATACAACATAATTTTCTGTAGTATTCTGTTTTGCTCTTGCAACACGGCTTATCCTTCATTAAGCCTTGTTCATTAGCTTAATCATTTTTTAAAGGAGTCTTACAATGGCTGGAATTAATAAAGTTATCATTGTTGGCCGACTAGGCAACAACCCAGAATTAAAAACATTATCACCAGGTAACATGGTTGCGACATTCTCTGTTGCGACTAGTGAATCTTGGGTAAAAGATGGTCAAAAACAAGAACGCACGGAATGGCACCGTATCGTAGTTTGGGGTAAACAGGCTGAAAACTGCTCAAAATACTTAGCTAAAGGTCGTCAAGTTTACATCGAAGGCCGTTTACAAACGCGTCAATGGGAAGACCAACAAGGTCAAAAGAAATTCTCTACAGAAATCGTTGCGAACACTGTTCAATTCTTAGGCAGCAACAACGAACAGTCGTCATCATACGGCAACAACACTAGCAACTACAGCAACAACCACAGCGATGATTTCCAAGCACAAGATTTCGGACCAGAACCGAAGTTTGATACAAGCGAAGAAATTCCATTCTAGTTTAGTATTTCAAAACTAGTTACGAAGGTTAGTTTTTCAACCCACATTTTGTTATAAAATGTGGGTTTTGTTTTTTAAAAGACTTCTTAGGTGGTCGGTGACAGTTGGGGTTGCGGTTACGGTTCCGGTACAGTTTGGGTTCGGGATTAGACGAAGTTAAAACTATAACCAAAACTTAAACCGGACTGGAACTGCAACCGCAACCCCAACTGTCACCACCCACCGAACCCAATATCGCGCTCAAATTAAGCCCTTCTTTTTTCGCTAATCTTGGTGAATACTAAATCCAATGAAGTTGTTTTTTTCTTCGATTCTATTTTTACTTTTCTCAACAAGTTGTTCCTTGTACAAATCGCAAGGTCGTCGGAATTTTGAGAATGATGTTCCCGTTCGCGTTCCGATTGCGGTTGTGTTTCATTGCCCAAGTCTTATTTCTGTCAACGAACCAGACGAAGTGATAGAGCTCGCAACGTTGAAGAAACTGTATCCAGATTTGACACTGCAAGAAACTATCGACAATCAGACTGTCGTACTTTTGGCTAGCACTGTTCACCCGCAGAGAACGTGCGTTTCCGAAGGTCTAGATTTAGCGGATTACCAGGAAAATTTCACTTTTTAAGTGTCTCAATTGAATACCTGGCCTTGAGAAAATTCCTTAATAAACGATACTGAAAGTATGCGAATTTCAATTACTTTACTTACATTATCGGTTTTGGGGTTTAGTTCGGCACACGCTTATACACTAGAAAAGACAAGCGCTAACGCTGTTATTTTCCAGTTAGATGGTAAGCCAGTTTCTGCTAATCAAGACTTCTATATTGTAGATCAAAACAACAAAGCTAAAGTTTTAGTTCGCGTAGAAAAATTCACATCTAAACAAGCTAAGGCGAAAGTAGTTAAAGGTAATATTGCCAATGCGCAAGTGGGCATGAGCCTACGCCCTGTTCGGTCCCCAGCCAGTGTTCCTGCGGAAGGGCAAATGGCGGCACAAATTACGACTCGTTCAACGAAGCCAAGAAACACTTGGGGTTTTATGACGTCGTACATGATGAGCTCAATGAATGCTAAGTTTTCATATAATGGCACTAATCAAACTGCGGCTATGAGCGGATCTTCGATCGGATTGCTCGGCTACTACGACTACACTCTGAATAAAAATTTGCAAGTTCGCGGTATCGGTGGTCTTGAAACGTTCGATGCAAAACAAGCTAAAGACGCTGCCGTTTGCGAAAAAGGCACGTCTAAAGAATGTAACGTTAAAATCAACTACTTATCTTTGTACGCCATGGGCAAATATAACCTTACGGGCGGTAAAAATAAATTCTGGATCGGTGGCGGCTTAGGCTATCTACTCGCGATGGGCAAATCATCTACGGTTCTAGATACCAGCCTAATTACATCTAACCAGGTTCTAACGCTTGGCTTAGGTCTAGATATCGGTTCTGGCACTAAAAATCAAATTCCAGTTTCATTAGACTACTCTCTGTTTCCGTCGTCAGCGACAGTCAGTGCTAGTATCATCAGTCTCAAAGTGGGCTTTGGTTTCGGACAATAAACCCAAACCTGAACCACTACTTCGATGCTTTACTTAACTACCTCACCAGCGTACTATTTCTAAATGCCACTCTTTGAATATAAGGGAATCACTCAAGCTGGAAAAAATAAATCTGGTGTCATTGATTCTGAAAATATTAAAGCTGCCCGATTAAAATTAAAAAAAGATGGCATCTTTGTTACTGACATTCGCAACAAAGTAAAAGCTGGAGCAAAGAAAAATTCCTCTACCCTATTCCAAGCTTCTGTACCTATCAAAGATTTAGCCTTGATGACTCGTCAGTTGGCGGTTTTAATTAAATCGCAAATTCCTTTAGTGGACGCGCTGGCGGCGGTTAGTGAGCAAGTCGAACATCCGGCGCTTTCACAAGCTCTTGCCGATTCTAAGAACATGGTTAACGAAGGTAGTCCCTTTTACAAGTCACTCGCTAAATACCCGCACATCTTTGACAACATTTATGTTTCGATGTGCGAAGCTGGCGAGATGTCCGGAAGTTTAGATGTTATTCTTTTGCGATTAGCAGACTTCACGGAATCGGCGGCGAAACTTCGTCAAAAAGTTTCGAGTGCTCTGACCTATCCGATCATCATGCTTGTTGTGGTTTTCATCATCGTGATGGGTCTATTCACATTCGTTATTCCAAAAATGATGACTATTTTCGAATCGGCACCAGAACTGCAACTGCCATGGTACACATTGGTGATCGTACAGATTTCCCAAATCATGACTGACTTCTGGTACATCATTATTGGTGTTATGGTTATGATGTACGTTTTATTTGTTACATGGAAAAAATCGGCAGAAGGGCGACCGCGCTGGGACGCAATTTCGCTACGCATTCCCGTCTTTGGACCGATCATCCGCATGGTTGCTGTAGCCCGCTTCACGCGAACACTAGCGACTCTGCTTACAGGTGGCGTGCCAATGTTAGGTGCTTTAGATATCGTTCGTAACGTTGTGAATAACGCCGTTATCGCTGCCGCGGTGGATGAAGCTAGAGGCAATATTTCCGAAGGGGAAAGTATCGCTGGTCCTTTGGGGCGTTCGGGGCAATTTCCACCCATCGTTATCCACATGGTGAAGATTGGTGAAAAAACAGGCGAACTTGAAAACATGCTGACGCAAGTTTCCGATGCCTATGATTTTTCAGTACAAAATAAAATTGATGGCATGACGTCTTTAATTACACCGATCATAACTGTGATTATGGGGGTCGTGGTCATGATTATCGTGTTGTCTATTGTTATCCCTATGTTTGAGATGACAAATTTAGGTAATTAGATTTATAATTTTTTAATCGCGTTAACGAAAGGATTCAGTCCAATGAAAAATTCTATTACAAATGTAGCAAAAAATCGCAAAGGTTTTACTCTTGTTGAAATCATGATCGTTCTTGCCATTCTTGGCTCTATCTTCGCTCTTCTAGCGGGTCGCTTCGCTGGAGCTCGTGATAAAGCAAAAGTGAAAGAAGCTAATATTCAAATGGGTCAGATCTCTAACTCATTAGCGAATTACAATTTAGACTGCAATAAATACCCAGCAGCTTTGGACGGCTTGAAAAAAGCGGATGATTGCAAAAACTGGGGACCAAATGCTTACTACCAAGGAAAATTGGAAGATCCATGGGGTAAGCCATATCAATATGAAATTTCAGGTGCTGAATTTGTATTGAAATCTCTTGGCAAGGATGGAAAAGAGGGCGGTAGTGGCTTTGATAAAGATCTTGTTTGGGGCGAAGACGAATCATCTGAAGGCGCAGCCGCAAATTAAATCCGCACAGCGCGGATTCACGTTAATTGAAATTCTGATCGTCCTAGGCATCATGTCAGCAGTGATTGTTCTAGGACTCGGTCGTGTTCGCAAAAACGAAAATAATATTAAAACTACATTCCGTGAAATTACGGTTCTTTCAAAAGAGATCCGTAATCAAGCACGTCTTACGCAAACATTTTTCCGTTTGATGATCGAAATTAGACCTGAAAAATCTCGCTACTGGGTTGAAAAAGGTAATGCGATCGAAATGAAAGATGCCAAGGCCGAATTAAAAACCCAAGAGGAAATTGAAGCCAGTGGTGATGACAAGAAAAAGTCATCATTTGCATTATACAAAAAGCTAACTAAAAAAGAAAAAGACCTTCCTAAAGGCATTAAATTTAAATCTCTTGAAATTCAAAATGCAGAACCTTTGATGGATGGTTTGGGTGCTATATACTATTCTCCAGAAGGATTAGTAGAGGCATCGATCATTCATATTACCGATGATAAAAATACATGGTCGCTATTGATCAATCCCCTCACCGGCATAGTCGATATTGCTGAAGAGGAAATCAGTTTAAAGGATATTATCAAACGTAATGACTAACCGTAGCCGTCTAAGACAATCTGGTTTCACTTTACTCGAAGTTTTGATCGCGATGATCATTCTGGCTTCGGGTGTGATGCTATTGGCTCAGTCTTGGAGCAGTTCGTACAATCGTATTCGCAAAACACAAAAGAATGTTGAAATCGCGGCATTACTAGAACGAAAACTTGCGGAAACAGATATGAAGTACCGCGGAAAATCCATCGATTCAATTCCTGAAAGCGAAGGCGATGAGTTTGAAGGTTACCCTGAATACAGCTGGAAACTAGAATCTAAGAAGTTTGAAATGCCCGATTTAACTTCGATCCTGATCGGCCGCGATGGTGGTGTGGATCAAATGATGATGCAATTGATGAAGCAGTTCTCTGAACATTTATCCAATTCAATCAAAGAAGTGAAAATCACCGTTACCTATAAGGTAAAAGAGAAAGAATTCGAATATTCGGCCACTCTATTGTTTGTAGACTACGATAAACAATTGCCCCTACCCTCGATTCCGGGTGGTGGCTAATGCACATACGTCGTAATTCTGGTTTTACGTTAATCGAAGTTTTAATTGCCGTAGCGATCATGTCGACACTGGGTTTGTTGGCAGCCCAGACAATCAAGCAGGCTATTACACAAAAGAAAGTCATTCAAGAAATGGTGAACGATACGTCACGGTTACGTGATGGCGTTAAGATTTTTGAGAAAGACGTTCAACTGGCCTACCATCATCGCGATTGGGAAAAAGAAATTAAAGAGCTAGCAAAGAAGACTAAAAAAACAACGGCTCCGGCCGCCGCAGGCACACCGGGTGCCGCTGGGCAGCCACCGCAACTGAATCAAATTTTTGATGCTAATGGGAATGTTATTTCTACCCAAGAACAAGACGCGAATGTGGAAGCGCCTCGAAAAGATCCAACGACTCAGTTTGTAGGAAAAGAAAGTGAAATCAATTTCGTTACGATGAACACGGGGCGAATTTTAAAAGATATGCCGCAAGCGGATTTCATCGAGGTAGGTTATACGTTAAAAGATTGCACCACATTCGCCGAGAAAAAAACGACGAAGTGTTTGTACCGTCGTGTTTCGCCTTGGGTGGACGAAGATGTCACTAAAGGCGGCGAAGAATACCTATTAATTGAAAACATCACTGAGTTTGCCCTTCGCTATATGGGTCGCGGAAAACAAGATTGGAATAAAGACTGGCGCACAGACGGCAGTGGTGACGGCGCAACTAAAGGAAACTTTCCATGGCTAGTCGAAATCTCGATCACCTATCAAAAAGATCCCGAGAAACAAACTTCAAAGAAACATTCGATGCAATTAGTGATTCCAATTCATTTTCCTAACAACAAAGAAGAATCCGGCAGTTCTGATTCGTCGTCCCCATCAGCAACGCCCAGTGGGCCGGCCGGCACTGGAACGACGCCAACTGACGGAGAGCCGGCAGGTGGTGGTCCCGCAGGAGTAACACGATGAAAATTTTTGGCGTTACTGTATTTAATCGCACAACCAAAGAGTTTATTAAGAAAACCAATAACAATCGCGGAATTGCTTTGATCACTGCGATTGCAGCTCTGTCTTTAATGACCTATTTAGCAATGGAAGTTACGTATGACACGCAAGTTGAGTATTTAATTAATGCACAACAGATCAATCGCGTTAAGGCCTACTATTCCGCCCGCAGCGGAGTTGATTTATCTTTACTGAGAGTTAAGATTTTTCAAACCGTTCAGCAGAAGCTTGGCAAGAACTTACCTTCTA
>JADHED010001859.1_pt1 | contig 16281 bp, 14 predicted proteins | sample 8952041 | NCBI WGS metagenome assembly JADHED01 (sample SAMN16124423, study PRJNA663239) | bioreactor sludge metagenome | isolation source: sludge (control) | place: India:Bengaluru | collected 2018-09-08
CCTTGCAGCCGAGCCCCAAGCGAGACAACGGGCTCCATGAAAAGACTTTGAACAGACCCTAATGGCCTGGGCCGTTTCCTGGTTCGACGGCTCGGTGGCGGATCGCTCCATGCTGGCCTGGCGCGGCGTGGAGGCCCAGCATGTGGTGGCGACGATGCGGCTTGCCGATACGCCGCGCGAGCAGGAGCTGCTGGAGGACCTGCTGGAGGCGAGCAAGCCGGGCCTGCCGCCCGGGGCCAGGGGCGCGCACTACCTGCTGGCCACCCCGTTCCGGTACTTCCCGCATCACCCCAGCCGCTTCCGGCCGGCCGGGGCCAAGGGCCAGTGGTACGGCGCCGAGACCGTGCATGCCGCATGCGCCGAGGTGGCGTACTGGCGCAACCGGTTCATCCGCGACAGCGCCGGACTGCGCAACGAGGCGCTGCTCACCCAGCACAGCTTCTTCCAGGTGGCCGTCGGGGGGCGGGCCGTAGACCTGACCCAGCCGCCATGGGCGCAGGCGCAGGCGGACTGGACCCACGGCACGGACTACCGCCAGACCCAGGCCGTCGCGGCGGCGGCCCAGGACAGGGGCGTGCAATGGCTGCGCTATGCCTCGGTGCGCGCGCCCGGCGCGGCCTGCGCCGTGGTGTTCGACCCGGCCAGCCTGCGGGAGCCCCCGGGCGGGCTGGACGCCACCCTGCAGACCTGGTTCTGCAAGGCGACGCGCGAGTGCGTGATGTTCACGCGCAGGCAGCAAAGCTACCTCTGGGATTTCTGAGGCAAGCCTCTTACCGCAGGCGCTCCAGCAGGCCGTCGGGCGTCTCGCTGCGCAGGCCCAGCGCGTCGATCAGGTCGTTCTCCGCGCGCAGGTCGCGGCCGGTGATCAGGCTGGAGGCCTCGATCATGGTCTCGGTGCACGGCATGGGCATGCCGGCGATGCGCGCGAGCACGCTGGAGAACGCCAGGCCATAGGGCACGTCCTCGCCCAGGAAGCGCGTGCCCACGTCGGTCGGGCCCGGGGGGCCGCCGCGGCTGGCGTGCAGTTCCGCCGCGATGTCGGCCAGTTGCTCGGAGCGGGTGTTGAAGGACTTGGCGAAATGCTCCTCGATGGAGCGCACGTGCAGGCCGAAGGCACGCGCCAGCGCGCGGCGCTCGGCATCCAGCCGCACGATCACGGACGCCACGTGCGGCGTCATGTAGTGGTACTGGGGCCAGTTCTCCGCGCGCTCGATGCGCGTCCAGTTGAACACGGCCAGCGGCGCATGCGCCACGGGGTTGATGTTCGTGAGCGCGCTGGCCAGCGCGTTCGCGTCTTCGTCGAACACGTCGCCGAACAGCGCCTGGCACAGCGCCTTGGCCCGCGGCAGGGCCGACTGCGGCAGCGCGGAGATGCCCAGGCGCGTGCGGCGCGTCATGACCTTGACCTCGTTGGACGCGGCGCGGCGCGCCGTCAGCGTGGTCGTGCCCATGCTGACCACGGTGATGTCCACGCCCCGGCTCCTGGCCAGCTCGTATGCGTACAGCGCGGACAGCGAGCTCATGGAGCTCACCACCACCGTCTGGCCAGTCCTCAGGTGCGGCGCCAGGGCGTCGAAGACCGCCTTGTGGCCGTTCACGGGGACGGCGATCACCAGCACGTCGGCATGCCGCGACAGCTCGGCGGCCGATGCCGCGACCTGCACCTCGAAGCTGCCGCCGAGCACGCCCGTGGCATGCAGCTCGCAGCGCGCCGGGCCCGCGAGCCCCGTGCCGCGCGGCGACCACAGCGAGACCCCGAACCCCGCCTGCCGCAGCCAGGCCGCGTTCGCCAGGCCGATGCCGCCGACCCCGGCGACGCCCACGTGGATGTCCTGGCGCGTCATTCCTGGATCCCTCCCTGCTTGATCACCTCGCTCCAGCGCTGCGTGTCCGCCTTGATCATGCGGTCGAGCTCGGGCGCGCCGGCGCAGGTGGACAGGGCGCCCAGCTTCTCGAACTGCTCGTGGATCGCGGGCGAGCGGCAGACGGCGAGCACCTCGGACTCCAGCCGCCTGAGCATGGCCGGCGGCGTCTTCGCGGGCGCTAGCAGGCCGGCCCACACCGGCACCTCCATGCCGCCCAGGCCCGTGGCCTCCGTGACGGTGGGGGCGCCCTGCAGGCTGGGGATGCGCCGGCCGGTGAACGTGCCCAGCACGCGCATCTTCCTGCCGGTGACCATGGCCTCGGCCGACGCCACGCTGGTCACGATGAAGTCCACCTGCCCGCCCAGGGTGTCGTTGATCGCCGGACCGGCGCCGCGGTACGGCACGTGCAGCATCTTCACGCCGGCGCGCTGCGCCAGGTATTCGCCCGTCAGGTGGGTGATGGTGCCGTTGCCCGTGGACGCGAAGCTGACCTTGCCCTGGTTCTTCCTGGCGGCGTCGATCAGGTCGGCCAGGGTCTTGAACGGGCTGTCCATGCGCACCGCCACGGTCATGGGCGTGTCCACCAGCATGGCGATCGGAGCGAAATCCCTGGCCGGGTCGTAGGTCAGTTTGCCGCCCAGCAGGCTGGGTGCGATGGAGATCGCGCCGCCGCTGGCCAGGAACAGCGTGGTTCCGTCGGGCGCCGCCTTGGCCACGGATTCGGCCGCGATCACGCCGCCCGCGCCCGGCTTGTTGTCGACGATGACAGGCAGGCCGATGCGCTCGGCGAGCTTGGTGCCGATGGCGCGGCCGATGATGTCCTGCGCGCCGCCCGGCGTGAACGGCACGACGATGTGGATCGGCTTGGCGGGCAGGTCCGGGGCCTGCGCATGCGCCGCCGGAATGGCGCCGGCCGCCATGACGGACAGGGTGGCGAATACGGATGCGATGGTTTTCCTCATGGTCATCACGGTCTGGAAAGCGAGGGCGCCATTCTGCGCCACGGCGGCCCGTCCCTGCTTTTCCCTCCAAGCGTCACGCGCCGGGGCGGCCGGCCGCAAAGCGCACGCTGAAACGCGCGCCCGGCATGCTGCTGCCCGGGCGCACGTCCTCCAGCACCACCTCGGCGCCGTGCTGGCGCGCGATCTCGCGCACGATGGGCAGGCCCAGGCCCGAGCCGTCGGCGTCCGTGCCCAGCGCGCGGTAAAAGGGCTGGAAGACCAGCTCGCGCTCGGCCTCGGGCACGCCGGGGCCCGAGTCCTCGACCTGCAGCAGCACCACGCGACCGAAGGTGTCGGGCAGCACGCGCGCCGTGACCATGCCGGGATGGTCGCTGGTGGAGGGCGTGTAGTTGATGGCGTTGTCCACCAGGTTGCGCACCAGCTCCTTGAGCAGCGTGGGGTTGCCGTCGATCAGCACGCCCGGCGATCCCGGCTCGGCACCGTCGTAGCCCAGGTCGATGTGCTTGTCGAGCGCGCGGGGCACCGAGTCGCGCACCACCTCGATCACCAGGCGCGCCAGGTCGCAGGGCTGGCGGGCAATGCCCACGCCGCTGCCTTCGGCGCGCGCCAGCGCCAGCAGCTGGTTGACGGTGTGCGTGGCGCGGATGGACGAGCGCCCGATCTGCTTGAGCGACTGTTTGAGCTCCTCGGTGCTCGTGCCCTCGCGCTGCGCGAGGTCGGCCTGCATGCGCAGGCCGGCCAGCGGCGTCTTGAGCTGGTGCGCCGCGTCGGCCAGGAAGCGCTTCTGCGTGGCCATGGACTCGGACAGGCGGCGCAGCAGGTCGTTGACCGAATCGACGAGCGGCGCCACCTCCATGGGCACGGCCTTGTGGTCCAGCGGCGAGAGGTCGTCGGGCTTGCGCGCGCGGATGCGCTCCTCCAGCTGGTGCAGCGGCTTGATGCCGCGCGCCAGCGCCAGCCACACCAGCAGCACGGCCAGCGGCAGGATGACGAACTGCGGCAGCATCACGCCCTTGATGATCTCGGTGGCCAGCACGCTGCGCTTGGAGCGCGTCTCGGCCACCTGCACCAGGGCGGCCGGGGCGTCGGGCAGGGGCACGCGCACCCAGATGTAGGCCACGCGGATGTCGATGCCGCGCATCTCGGCGTCGCGCAGCCGCACCTCGCCGGAGATCACGCGCTCCTCGGGCGGCGGCAGCGGCAGGCTGCGCTCGCCCGAGAGGTATTCCCCCGTGGGCGAGAGCACCTGGTAGTAGACGATGTCGGACTCGTCGGCGCGCAGGATCTCGCTGGCCGGCTGGGGCAGGTTGAACAGCACGCGCCCGTCCTGCACGGTGACGAGCTGGGCCAGCGCATGGGCGTTGTATTCGAGCGCGCGGTCGAACGGCTTGTTCGCCAGACCCTGGGCCACGAGCCAGGTGAGCGCCAGGCTCACGGGCCACAGCAGCAGCAGCGGCGTGAGCATCCAGTCCAGGATTTCGCCGAAGAGGGAGCGCTGCTCGCGCTGGAAGATTTTCACGGTTTCGGTCTTTTTGGCCGCAAGTGCCCTACTGGCAAACGCTTGCAGCTATCAAAATGGAAGCATTAACCGGGAATCTTTTCGAGGCAGTAGCCCAGGCCGCGCACGGTGGCGATGCGTATCGGGCCACGCTCTATCTTCTTGCGCAGGCGGTGGATGTAGACCTCGATGGCGTTGTTGCTCACCTCCTCGCCCCATTCGCACAGGCGCTCGACGAGCTGCTCCTTGCTCACAAGGCGGCCGGCGCGCTGCAGCAGCACCTCCAGCAGGCCCAGCTCGCGCGCGGACAGCTCCACCATCTTGCCGTCTATGGTGGCCACGCGGCCGGCCTGGTCGTACACCAGCGGGCCGTGCTTGATGGTGGCGCTGGTGCCGCCCATGCCGCGGCGCGTGAGCGCGCGCACGCGCGCCTCCAGCTCGGACAGGGCGAAGGGCTTGGCCATGTAGTCGTCGGCCCCCAGGTCCAGGCCCTTGACGCGCTCCTCAACCCCGTCGGCGGCCGTGAGAATCAGCACCGGCAGGGCCGATCCGCGCCCGCGCAGGCGCTTCAGGACCTCCAGGCCGTGCAGCTTAGGCAGGCCCAGATCCAGGATCAGCAGGTCAAATTCGTTGTTGGTCAGCAGCGCGGTATCGGCCTCGCTGCCGCTGGCCACATGGTCCACGACGGCGCCCGAGCCGCGCAGCGTGCGCAGCAGGCCGTCGGCCAGCACCTGGTCGTCTTCGGCGATGAGGATGCGCATGGTGGGGTGTCTCCTGGAGTCCTTTGAACACGCTCTTGCGCCCGCGATGCGGCCGCGGGCGCTGACTTGGATTCTAGGAGTTCTGCGCCTTCCCTCCCGCCCCGGGGGGCGGGCGGGCAGCAGGCCGGTCAGGCCATTTCGGGCTCGCTGACCTGCTTGACGCCCATGGCCTTGAGCGCGTCGGCCACTGCGGCCACGGCGCCGGGGATGCCGGCCTCGCCGAAGTGGCCTATGCAGCCCACGCGGAAGGTCTCCAGCTGCGTGAGCTTGCCGGGGTAGAGGATGTAGCCGCGCTTCTTGACCTCCTGGTAGAAGGCCTTGAACTCGTACGCGGGGTCCACCGGCGCATGGAAGGTGACGATGATGGGCGCCTGCAGCCCTTCATCCAGGTAGCTGCGCAAGCCCAGGGCGCGCATGCCCTCGATCAGCGCCTTGCAGTTGCGCGCGTAGCGCCCGCCGCGCGCGGGCAGGCCCCCTTCCTCGATGTACTGCGTCATGGCCTCGTCGAGCGCCGCGACGATGTGGGTCGGCGGCGTGAAGCGCCACTGCGTGGTCTTCTGCATGTAGACCCACTGGTCGTACAGGTCCAGCGCCAGCGAGTGGGCGTTGCCCTCACATTGCTCCAGCACGCTGCGGCGCGCAATGACGAAGCCCATGCCCGGGGGGCCTTCGAGGCATTTGCCCGAGGCGGCGATCACGGCATCGAACGGCGTCTTGCGCGCATCGATCTCGATGGCGCCGAACGAGCTCATGGCGTCCACGATCAGCCCCCGGCCGTGCCGGGCCACGACCTGCGCCACCTCGTGCAGCGGGTTGAGCACGCCGGCGCCCGTCTCGCAGTGCACCAGGGCCACGTGGGTGATGGAGGGGTCGGCGGCCAGCGCGCGATCCACGTCGGCGGGGCTGACCTGCTGCGCCTCGCTGTAGTCGATGGTAGTGAGCCTGCGCCCCAGCACCTTGCAGATGCGCGCCAGGCGCGCGCAGTAGGCGCCGTTGTTGGGCACCAGCACGTGGCCCGTGCGCGGCACCAGGGTGCCTATGGCCGCCTCCACCGAGAAGGTGCCGCTGCCCTGCATGGGCACGCATTCGTGCGTGCCCTGGCCGTGCACGATGTCGAGCACGCGCTGGCGGATGCGGCCGGTGATCTGGTTGAAGTCCGCGTCCCACGAACCCCAGTCGCGCAGCATGGCGCGCCGCGTGCGCTCGGAGGTGGTCAGTGGCCCGGGGGTCAGCAGGATGGGGGTGGTGGCTTGGCTCATGGAGATCTCCAGTGGGGACGGGAAAACGGGTGGCTCAGCCCCGGCGCAGGTGGCGCCAGGCCTGGGTGCGCGCCAGCAGCACGCGCGTGGCCAGCGAATACAGGACGGACACGACCACGGACGTGACCACGATCAGGCTGGCCAGCGCCGCCGCCGGGCCCACGTCGCCGGCCTGGTCCAGGTGCATGATGGCCACCGAGGCGAGGATGGTCTCGGGCGTGTACAGGAAGATCGCCGCCGACAGGCTGGCCATGGAGACGACGAAGAAGTAGCGGCCGATCTCCAGGATCGCGGGCAGGCACACCGGCACCGTCACGCGCAGGAAGGTCTTGAAAAACGGCACCTTAAGCGAGGCCGACACGGCCTCGAACTCGTTGTCGATCTGCTGCAGCGCCGTCACCGCCGTGAGGTGGCTGGACGTGTAGTAGTGGATGACCATGGAGATCACCAGGATCGCCATGGTGTTGTAGAGGAAATTGAGCGGATTGGCCGGGTGGTTGAAGAACATCACGTAGCCCAGGCCCAGCACCAGCCCCGGCACGGCCATGGAGAGCACGGCCATCAGGTGCATGGCGTTGCGCATCCAGCCCAGGTTGCGCGTCTTCTCGATCACGTAGGCGCCCAGGAAGACGATGACCGAGCCGAGCACCGCCGTGACAAAAGCCACCTTCAGGCTGTTGGTGTAGGCGTCGGCCATGTCGCTCTCGAACAGCGCGAAGCGGTAGTGGTCCAGCGTGAATGTGAGGTTGTAGGGCCACAGCTTGATCACCGAGGTGTAGAGCGCCATGCCGATGGTGGCCAGCAGCATGCAGCACACGCCCACGCAGAACAGCGCCAGCAGCGCGTCGGCCACGCGGCGGGGCTTCGGCGTGAAGGGCACGGAGCGCGCGGTGAGCTGCGCCTTGATCTTGCGCCGCACCGTGTAGTCGATGGCGAAGGAGACGATGGAGGGCACGAGCAGCAGCATGCCCACCACGGCGCCCATGGAGAAGTTGAGCTGCCCCACGACCTGCTTGTACACGTCCACCGACAGCACGTTGAAATTGCCGCCGATGACCTTGGGCGCGCCGAAGTCGCTGACCACGTAGGTGAAGACCACGGTGCAGGCGCTGATCAGGCCGTACTTGGACGACGGCAGCGTGATGGTGAGGAACTGGCGCCAGGGCGGCGTGCGCAGCGCGGTGGCGGCCTCGTACAGGCGCCCGTCGGCCAGCGACAGGGCCGTGACCAGGATCATCAGCGCGTGCGGGAAGGTGTTGTAGACCTCGGCCAGGATGATGCCGGGCGCGCCGTAGATGGAGAAGCCGCCGAGCAGGAACTTCAGCACGCCCTGGTTGCCGAACCACTGCACGAACGAGATGGCCGACAGCAGCGAGGGCGCGAGCAGCGGGATCAGCGCGATGAGCCGCACCGTGGCCTTGAAGGGCCCGGGCAGGCTGGTGCGCGTGAGCGCGTAGGCGCAGACGAAGGCCGTGGGCACCGAGACCAGCACCACGGCCAGCGCCACCCAGACCGAGTTGAAGGCCGCGCGCAGCAGGCTGGGCGTCTGGAAGTAGGCGCTGAAATGCGCCAGGCCGGCGAAGTTGCCCTCCTTGTCCAGCACGGCGTTGACCAGGATGGAGAACAGCGGCGCGATCAGGAAGGTCAGCAGCAGCGCCATGGCGCCCAGCATCATGGCGCGCGCGATCCACTCGTCGCGGCTCCAGCGCTGGCGGGGGGCGGCGCGGCCCCGTGCGGGCAGGGTCGCGGTCGTCATGCCTGGTCCCTCCCGGTGGAGAACACGCGGATGCGGCTGGCGCGCAGCGCGATGTCGATGCGCCGGCCCTCGCAGATGCCCAGATCGTGCATCTGGTTGAGCGAGAAATGCAGGCCCAGGCTCTGGCCGCCCAGGGCCTCGGCGCTCACCTCGGCGATGCACAGACCGCCCAGGAATTCCACCTTGTTCACCAGCACGCCCAGGCGGTAGGGGGTGCCGGCCTCCAGATGCTCTGCCACGCGGTCCTCGGGCCGCAGGTACAGGGACACGTCCTCGCCGAGCCGGAAGCTCCCCTCGCTGGCCTCGCACTCGATCTCCATTTTGCCCACGCGAAAGCGCTTGCCGCCCAGCGCCTGGCCGCGCAGCACGTTGACCTTGCCGACGAAATTGGCAACGAAGGGCGAGGCAGGCCGCTCGTAGATCTCCATGGGCGTTCCCACCTGCTCGATCACGCCGTGGTTCATGACCACGATGCGGTCGGACATGGACAGCGCCTCCTCCTGGTCGTGCGTGACCATGATGGTGGTGATGCCCACCTGCTTCTGCAGGCGCCGGATCTCGGCGCGCAGGCGTACGCGCACCGTGGCGTCCAGCGCCGACAGCGGCTCGTCGAGCAGCAGCAGCCCGGGGTTGGTGGCCAGCGCGCGCGCCAGCGCCACGCGCTGCTGCTGGCCGCCCGAGAGCTGGCTGGGGTACTTGCCGCCCGCGGTCGGCAGGCCGGCCATGGCCAGCAGCTCGGCCACGCGCGCCTGGATCTCGGCCTTGGTGCTCTTGCCGTTGACCAGGCCATAGGCCACGTTCTCGGCGATGGTCAGGTTGGGAAACAGCGCGTAGGACTGGAACACGATGCCGTAGTCGCGCTCGCTCGCGGGCAGCCAGGAGATGTCGCGGCCGCTTTGCACGATGCTGCCCGAGGTCTGCGTCTCAAGCCCCGCGATGATGCGCAGCAGCGTGGTCTTGCCGCAGCCCGAGGGGCCGAGGAAGCACAGCATCTCGCCCTGGCGCACCGTCAGGTCGATGTCGCGCAGCGCGCTGAAGTTCTCGAAATTCTTGTGGATGCCCTTGATTTCGAGCGCCGGCGTGGCCTGGTCCAGGGCCCCGGCGAGCATCTTGGTGATTGTCATGTCCATGGGGGTGCTCATCGTGGGGAGGTGAAGAAACCCCCCGCGGGCGCAGGCCCGCAGGGCGCGCTGCACTGAGGGCCGGTCTACTTGGCCTCGGACTTGCCTTCGTAGCGCTTGCCCCACTCGGCCAGGATGCGCTCGCGGTTCTTGGCGGCCCAGTTCAGGTCGTTCTTGACGAGCAGCTGCTCATAGTTGTCCGGGATGCCCTTGAGCTTCTGCGCCACGCCGGGGTAGGCCACCACGGCCCACCAGTTGGAGGTGATCTGGTTGGCCTCCTTGGACGCGAACCAGTCGGCCAGGCGCTTGGCCTGCTCCGGCTTCTTGGTGGTCTTCATGATGGCCGTGGCCTCGATGTCCCAGCCCAGCCCCTCCTTGGGGAAGACCAGCTCCACCGGCGCGCCCGACTTGACCACCTGGTAGGCGCGGAACTCGAACGAGATGCCGATGGGGAACTCGCCCGTGCCCGCGGCCTTGCAGGGCTTGGAGCCCGAGTGCTGGTACTGCGCGATGTTCTCGTGCAGCGCGTCCATGTACTTCCAGCCGTCCTGCTCGCCCCACATCTGCAGCCAGGCCGACACGTCCAGGAAGCCCGTGCCGCTCGATGCCGGGTGCGGCATGACGATGGCGCCCTTGTAGATGGGCTTGGCCAGGTCCTTCCAGGTCTCGGGCTTGGGCAGGCCGCGCTTCTTGGCCTCCACGGTGTTGAAGCAGATGGCGGCGGCCCACACGTCCATGCCCACCCAGGCGGGCGGGTTCTTGGAGTCCGAGTAGGTCCGGGTCAGCGCCTCGAAGCCCTTGGGCTGGTAGGGCTGGAGCATGCCCTCCTGGTCCAGCAGCGCCAGGCTGCTGGCGGCCACGCCGGCCACCACGTCGGCCTGGGGGTTGGCCTTCTCGGCCATCAGCTTGGCCGTGATGATGCCTGTGGAGTCGCGCACCCACTTGATCTCGATGTCGGGGTTGGCCTTCTCGAAGGCCGTCTTGTAGGCCTTCATGGAGTCGGTCTCCAGCGCCGTGTAGACCAGCAGCGGCGTACGCTGGGCATGGGCCATGCCGGCCGCCAATCCCAGTGCGGCGGCGCACAGGGCCATGGGAATGCGACGGGTCGTCGTCTCGTTGTCCATCTTGTGTCTCCTGTAGTGGGGCTCTCGGGGGCCGGTTCCGGCGCCATTGCCGGCGTCGGTGGAATGCAATGTAGATTGCAAACTGATCACTGTCAATAGAAAACTGTTGACAGTTTTCAGCGACCACGAAAGAATCCACCCCATGGACACCAAACAACCCCCTTCCGCCCTGGCCTTCCTGCAGTCGAGCTCCCTGCCCATGCTGGTGCAGGAGGAGATCGAGCGGCTGATCATGACCGGCGCCCTGCCCGTGGGCAGCCGCATCAACGAGAGCGAGCTGTCCCAGCGCTTCAACACCAGCCGCGGCCCCATCCGCGAGGCGCTGCGCGCGCTGGAGGAGGCCGGCCTGGTGCGCACCGAGAAGAACCGCGGCATGTTCGTGCGCGAGATCTCGTTCGAGGAGGCCGACGAGATCTACGAGCTGCGCGAGGCCATGGAGGAAATCATCGGCCGGCGCGTGGCCCTGGCCATCACGAACGACGGCATAGAGCGCCTCAAGGCCATGGTGGACGCCATGCACGCCGCGGCCGACGCGCGGGAGCTGGAGCAGTACGCGCAGCTGAACCTGCAGTTCCACGACATCCTGCTGGAGACCGCCGGCAGCGCCAAGCTCACCGAGACCTACCAGCGCCTGATCAAGGAGCTGTCGCTGTTCCGCATGCGCGCCCTGGGCGGCGGCGGCGGCCTGAGCGTGTCGGCCGACGAGCACGGCGAGATCGTCAACGCCATCGCCTCGCGCGACCCGCAGCGCGCCGGCACGGCGCTGCGCCGCCACGTGGCCGACAGCCGCGCCCGCATGCACAAGGCGCTGGGCCGCGAGCCGGCCGCGCCCTCCTCTTCATCCGCCCTTTCATCAACCAAGGAAGCCTGACATGACGACGACCCCGCAAACCATCGAAGTGAACAGCCGCCGCTACCGCTGGATGCAGCGACCCGTGGTGGTCGTGTGCGTGGACGGGTGCGAACCCGCCTACCTGGACGCCGCCATCGCCGCTGGCGTGGCGCCCTGCCTGGCGCGCATGCGCGCCGAAGGGGCGGACCTGCTGGCCGACTGCGTCGTGCCCTCGTTCACCAACCCCAACAACCTGTCCATCGTCACGGGCGCGCCGCCGGCCGTGCACGGCATCTGCGGCAACTACTTCTTCGACCGCGAGCTGGGCGAGGAAGTCATGATGAACGACCCCAAGTACCTGCGCGCCGGCACCGTGCTGGCCGCCTTCGCCGACGCCGGCGCCAAGGTGGCCGTGGTCACGGCCAAGGACAAGCTGCGCAAGCTCCTGGGCAACCACATGAAGGGCATCTGCTTCTCGTCGGAGAAGGCCGACCAGGTGACGCAGGAGGAGAACGGCATCACCGGCGTGCTCGACATGGTGGGCATGCCCGTGCCCTCGGTGTACAGCGCCGAGCTGTCGGAGTTCGTGTTCGCCGCAGGCGTCAAGCTCATGGAGCGGCACCGCCCCGACCTGATGTACCTCTCCACCACCGACTACGTGCAGCACAAGGCCGCGCCGGGAAGCCCCGCGGCCAACGCCTTCTACGCGATGATGGACAAGTACCTCGCGCAGCTCGACCGGCTCGGCGCCATCATCGTGCTCACGGCCGACCACGGCATGAACGACAAGCACGGCGCCGACGGCAGCCCCAAGGTGATCTACCTGCAGGACCAGCTCGATGCCTGGTACGGCCCCGAGCGCGCGCGCGTGATCCTGCCCATCACCGACCCCTACGTGGTGCACCACGGCGCGCTGGGTTCGTACGCCACCGTCTACGCGCCCGACGAGGCCGCGGCCGCCGAGTGGATAGAGCGCATCCGCGCGCTGCCCGGCGTCGAGCTCGTGCTCACGCGCGCCGAGGCCGCCGCGCGCTTCGAGCTGCCGCCCGACCGCATCGGCGACATCGTGGTGGTGAGCGAGCAGAGCACCGTGCTCGGCACCAGCGCGAGCCGGCACGACCTGTCGGGGCTCGACGCCCCGCTGCGCTCGCACGGCGGCATCTCCGAGCAGCGCGTGCCGTTGATCTGCAACCGCCCGGTCAGCGGCATCGCGAGCAGCCGGCGCCTGCGCAACTTCGACGCGCTGGACCTGGCGCTGAACCACGCCGCCGCCTGAGTCCTCGACGAATTCCAAGGAGACAGCCCCATGACCGTGCAGCAGCTCAAGCCCGCAGAGATCCGCCACGAGGCCCTGCGCATCGCAGGCGAGAAGGTCTACCGCGACGAGGTGATCGAGGTCACCTACCCCTACACGGGCGAGGTCGTCGCCACCGTGCCCAAGGCCACGCTGGAGGACGTGCGCCGCGCGTACAGGATCGCGCGCGACTACAAGCCCACGCTGACGCGCTACGAGCGCTACCGGATCCTGATGCGCGCGGGCGAGATCATCGCCTCGCGCCTGGACGAGATCTCGCGCCTGATCACGCTCGAATCGGGCCTGTCGCGCAAGGACACGCTCTACGAGGTGGGGCGCGCGTCCGACGTGCTGCTGTTCGCCGCCAACCAGGCGCTGGTGGACGACGGCCAGGTGTTCTCGTGCGACCTCACGCACCACGGCAAGAGCCGCAAGGTCTACACGACCAAGGAGCCGCTGCTGGGCGTGATCACCGCCATCACGCCGTTCAACCACCCGCTCAACCAGGTGATCCACAAGGTGGCGCCGGCCGTGGCGACCAACAACCGCATGGTGCTCAAGCCCAGCGAGAAGACGCCGCTGTCGGCCTACGTGCTGGCCGACATCCTGTACGAGGCCGGCCTGCCGCCCGAGATGCTGTCCATCGTCACCGGCGACCCGCGCGAGATCGCCGACGAGATGCTCACCCACCCCGACGTCGACCTGGTCACCTTCACCGGCGGCGTGGCCATCGGCAAGTACATCGCGGGCAAGTCCGTCTACAAGCGCCAGATCCTGGAGCTGGGCGGCAACGACCCCATCATCGTGATGGAGGACGCCGACGTGGAGGAGGCCGCCACGCTGGCCGCCAGCGGCTCGTACAAGAACTCGGGCCAGCGCTGCACGGCCGTCAAGCGCATGCTGGTGCACGAGAAGGTGGCGGACCAGTTCGTCGAGCTGCTGGTGCAAAAGACCCAAGCCGTGAAATACGGCGACCCCATGGACCCGCACACCGACATGGGCACGGTGATCGACGAGCCCGCCGCCCAGCACTTCGAGCGGGTGGTGGACGAGGCCATCGCCGGCGGCGCCAGGCTGCTCGCGGGCCACGTGCGCCGCGGCGCGCTGTACGCGCCCACGGTGCTCGACCAGGTCAGGCCCGAGATGACCGTGGTGAAGCACGAGACCTTCGGCCCCGTCTCACCCGTGATCCGCTTCAAGGACATCGACGAGGCCATCCGCATCTCCAACGGCACGGCCTACGGCCTGTCGTCCTCGGTGTGCACCAACCGGCTGGACTACATCACGCGCTTCGTGCGCGAGCTCAACGTGGGCAGCGTCAACGTGCGCGAGGTGCCGGGCTACCGCCTGGAGCTCACGCCCTTCGGCGGCATCAAGGACTCGGGCCTGGGCTACAAGGAAGGCGTGCAGGAGGCGATGAAGAGCTTCTGCAACACCAAGACCTACTCCCTGCCCTGGTGAGCGCGATGAGCCTGAGCCTCGCCGACATCGCGCACCTGTTCGAGACCCGCGGCCACGCGCAGTACGACGGCGAGCCGGTCACCCAGCTCGAACACGCGCTGCAGTCCGCCCACCTGGCCGAGCAGGCCGGGGCGGGCAGCGCGCTCATCGCCGCCGCCCTGCTGCACGACCTGGGCCACCTGCTGCACGACCTGCCGGGCTCGCCCACGCTCGCCGGCGTGGACGACGTGCACCAGTACCGCTGCCTGCCCTTTCTGCGCGGCCTGTTCGGCGAGGCCACGCTGGCGCCGATCCGCCTGCACGTGGACGCCAAGCGCTACCTGTGCACGCGCGCGCCGGGCTACCTGCAAGGCCTGTCGCCCGACTCGGCGCGCAGCCTGCAGCTCCAGGGCGGGCCGTTCGACGAGGCCCGGGCGCGCGCCTTCGAAGCCCTGCCCTACGCCGGGGACGCGCTGCGCCTGCGCCGCTGGGACGACGCGGCCAAGCAGGAAGGCGCGGCCACGCCCGGCCTGGCGCATTTCCTGCGCCACCGCGCGAGCGCCTGATGCGCCACCCCGGCACAAAAAATGAAAAACAGGCCTCTGGCGCTTACCCATAAAGCACTACCAGCTATCAAAATAATTGCAACAGGAGTACCCGGACATGCGACCCTTCTGGCTTGAACAGGCCCTGATGAGCGATGGTGACCTGGCCCCGGCGCTGCAGGGCGCGCAGCGGGCCGACGTCTGCATCGTCGGCGGCGGCTTCACCGGGCTGTGGACGGCGATACAGGCCAAGCAGCGCAACCCAGGGCTGGACATCGTCATCCTGGAGCGCGACCTGTGCGGCGCGGGCGCCAGCGGGCGCAACGGCGGCTGCCTGCTCACCTGGTCGGCCAAGTTCCTCACGCTCAGGCGCCTGTTCGGCGAGGCCGAGGCGCTTCGCCTGGTGCGCGCCAGCGAGGCCGCCGTCGATGCCATCGGCGACTTCGTGCGCGAGCACGGCATAGACGCCGAGTTCCGGCGCGACGGCACGCTCTACACCGCCACCGCGGCGGCGCAGGTCGGCACCATGGAGCCCGTGGTGCAGGCGCTGCAGGCCCACGGCATCGACTCCTACCACGCGCTCGCGCCCGCCGAGGTGGCGCGGCGCTCCGGCTCGGCGCGCAACATCGCGGGCTGGTACTCGCCCATCGCCGCCACCGTGCAGCCCGGCAAACTGGTGCGCGGCCTGCGCCGCGTAGCGCTGGCCATGGGCATACGCATCCACGAGCGCAGCCCCATGCTGCGCCACGAAGCCGGCCCGCCCGCCGTCGTGCACACCCCCAGCGGCAGCGTGACGGCAGGCAGGCTGGTGCTGGCCCTGAACGCCTGGATGGCCGAGGCCCTGCCGCAGTTCGAGCGCAGCATCGCCATCGTTTCCAGCGACATGGTCATCACCGAGCGCTGCCCCGAGCTGCTGCAGGCCGCCGGGCTGGCCGACGGCGTCTCGGTGCTCGACTCGCGCACCTTCGTCTACTACTACCGCAGCACCGAGGACGGGCGGCTGATGCTGGGCAAGGGCGGCAACACCTTCGCGCGCGGCGGGCGCATCGCGCCGGTGTTCGACCAGCCCTCGCCCTACGAGGCGCAGCTCACGCGGGCGCTGCGCGACTTCTTCCCCTCGCTCGGCGGCGTGCCCGTCACGGCGAGCTGGAACGGCCCGTCGGACCGCTCGGTCAGCGGCTTCCCCTTCTTCGGCCGCCTGAACGGCGCGGGCCATGTCTTCTACGGCTTCGGCTACTCGGGCAACGGCGTGGGGCCGACCTACATGGGCGGGCAGATCCTGTCGTCGCTGGTCCTCGGCGAAGACAACGCCTGGACGCGCAGCCCGCTCACGCGCGGGCCGCTGGGCCTGTTCCCGCCCGAGCCGGTGCGCTACCTGGGCTCCATCGTGGTGCGCAACGCCATACGCCGCAAGGAAGCGGCCGAGGACCTGGGGCGCGCGCCCTGGTGGGTGGACAAGCAGCTCAGCCGGTTTGCCAATGCGGCGGGGAAGGCGGACAAGGGGTGAGTTGAGAGACCTTTTGCCCTTCCCTCTTGCTCTTGCTCTTGCAGCTATCTTTTTTGAGTCTTTGTCGTGGGTTTGGATGTGGCTGGCCGGGATGTGCGCCCGGCGGCGCAGTCCCTTTCTTTTGCTTCGTCAAAAGAAAGGAACCAAAGAAAAGACGACCCTGCTGTCCGTGTCCCTTCGCTTCGCTGCGGGCAACCTGCGGTGCTCAAAGCCGTCGTGCCGCAGGTTGCCCCGTAGCGCAGCGGAGGGGTCGCAGACAGTAGGGCGCGTTTCTTTGCCTACTTTCTTGCCGCGCGGCAAGAAAGTAGGTCGCCCGC
>JADHED010001860.1_pt1 | contig 16265 bp, 12 predicted proteins | sample 8952041 | NCBI WGS metagenome assembly JADHED01 (sample SAMN16124423, study PRJNA663239) | bioreactor sludge metagenome | isolation source: sludge (control) | place: India:Bengaluru | collected 2018-09-08
GGCGCGATCAGCATCAGCATGGCCGTAATGAACGACACAAACCCGCCCACGGTCACGTCCTTCACATCGACGGCGCCCCGGCTCTGCCACAGCGCAATGCAGATCACCACCGACAGCGCGGCGGCGGCCAGCAACTGGGTCAGCGGCGTCATCGCCGCAGAGGCGATGGTGGACTTGATGGCCAGGCGGCGCAGGCTGCGGCTCAGGTCGGCAAAGCGCTGCGCCTGCTCGCCTTGCGCGCCATGCAGGCGCACCATGCGGTGTGCCAGCACGTTTTCTTCGACCACATAGGCCAGCTCGTCCGTGGCCTGCTGGCTGCTTTTGGTGAGGTGGTACAGCCGCCGCGACAGGGTCTTCATGATCCAGGCGACCCCTGGAACAACAACGGCAACGATCAGCGTGAGCTGCCAGTTGAGGTACAACAAATAGACCAGCAACGCGACCAGCGTGAACCCGTCGCGCGACAGGCCGAGCAGGGCCTGCACCAGCAATGTCGCACCAGTCTGCACTTCATAGACCACCGTGTTGGAGAGCGCGCTGGCCGACTGGCGCCCAAACAATCCCATCTCAGCAGCCAGCACGCGATCAAACAGCGCCTGGCGCAGTGTCAGCATGCCTTCGTTGGCAATGCGTGCCAGCGCGTACTGGCCTACAAACTGGGCCACGCCACGTACGAAAAAGACCCCCAGAATCGCCAGAGGCACCATCCACAGTTGCAAGGTGCCCTGGGTAAAGCCCTTGTCCAGCAGGGGTTGCAACAGGGCGGGGATCAAGGGCTCCGTGATGGCGCCCACCAGTGTGGCAACAATGGCCAGACTCCAGGCCATTCGCTGGTCGCCAAAGTACACCGACAGCCGCTTCAGGCGCGCCATCAGCGTGGTGGGGGAAGTGGGTGCGGGGGCAGGCGTCGTGCCCGTGTCGGTGGCTTGCATGTCGGCCGGATTCTACGTTTGTGCCATGTGAAGCCCGTCCAGCACGGTGTGTCGCGCACAGTTTGTCACAGGGGGCTCGCCGCTGTGTGTAACATTCGGGTTTGCCCTTTCGGCACTTGTTCGGCCACTGCTGGATGCCAATGACCACAGATCGAATCTCCCAACCCCCATCTCCCGCAGCCCCGCTGCTACCCCTGCGCCGCCAGTTGCTGGCCGCACTCATCGCCTCTCCCTCCATTCCCGCGCTTGCTCAGTTCCGAGTGGAAGTCACCGGCGTCGGGCTGACCCAATTGCCCATCGCCATCGCCCCGTTTCGCGGTGAGGCGCAATCACCCCAAAAAATCGCGGCCATTGTGCAGGCCGATCTGGAGCGCAGCGGGCAGTTCCGCGCCATTGACGCTACTGGCGCCGCGCTGGACGAAACCGCACGGCCCGATGTCGCGCTGTGGCGCCAGAAAAGTGCCGATTCGCTGGCCACTGGCAGCGTCACGCGGTTGGCCGATGGGCGCTTTGATGTGCGCTTTCGCCTGTGGGATGTGGTCAAGGGGCAAGACCTGGGCGGGCAGAGCTTTGTCGTTACGCAGGGCGACCTGCGCCTGGTTTCGCACCGCATTGCCGACTTCATCTACGAAAAGCTCACCGGTGAGCGCGGTATCTTCTCGACGCGCATTGCCTATGTGACCAAGACCGGCCCCCGGTACAGCCTCTGGGTGGCGGATGCCGACGGCGAAAACGCCCAATCCGCGCTATCGAGTCCCGAGCCCATCATCTCGCCCGCGTGGTCTCCGAACGGCGGCCAGCTGGCGTACGTGTCGTTCGAGTCGCGCAAGCCGGTGGTCTATGTGCACGATGTGGCCACAGGTCGCAGGCGCCTGATTGCGAACTTCCGTGGCTCCAACAGTGCACCAGCCTGGGCACCAGACGGCCGCACGCTGGCAGTGACACTGAGCCGCGACGGTGGTTCGCAGCTGTACACCATCGACGCGAATGGCGGCGAGCCGCGCCGATTGATGCAAAGCTCTGGCATCGATACCGAGCCCGTGTTCTCGGGCGATGGCCGCAGCATCTTCTTCGTGAGCGACCGGGGCGGTGCGCCGCAGATCTACAAGGTGGGCGCGTCCGGTGGCAATGCGGAGCGCGTGACCTTTACCGGCAGCTACAACATCTCGCCCAGCGTGAGTCCCGACGGTCGCTGGCTGGCCTACATCTCCCGCGTGGGGGGGGCGTTCAAGCTGCACGTGATGGACCTGTCCACGGGCACCGTCAATGCAGTCACTGACACGACGGCCGACGAGAATCCCAGCTTTGCACCCAATAGCCGCCTCATTGTTTACGCCACCCAACAGCAGGGCCGTGAAGCCCTCATGACCACCACGTTGGACGGCAAGATCAAGGCGCGTCTCGCCGGCCAGGCGGGCGACATCCGCGAGCCGGACTGGGGCCCGTTCCAAAAGCAATGAACTTATTTGCAATTTCAGTTATCAAGCCTTCAGGAGAAACTTGGATGATGAAACGTATTACCCTCGCCCTCACCGTCGCCGCTCTCATGGCGGGCTGCAGCTCTGGCGTGAAGCTGGACGATGTGCCTGTCGAGGACAAAAATGCGACCTCCACCATGGGTGGTGCCAACAACGGCGCCAATTCCGGCAACACGTCGCAAAGCGGCGTGGCTGGCGTGGACCTTGGCCAGTCCGGGCGTGACGGCGCAGGCCCCGTCGGAGTTGCGCGCGTCGTGTACTTCGATTACGACAGCTACGTGATCAAGCCCGAGTTCCAATCGATGATCGAAGCACACTCCCGTTTCATCAAGGCGGCTCCCACCCGCAAGGTCATGATCGAAGGTCATACCGATGACCGTGGCGGCCGCGAGTACAACCTGGCACTGGGCCAGAAGCGTGCAGAAGCCGTGCGCCGTTCGCTGGGCTTGCTGGGCGTGCCTGACAGCCAGGTCGAGGCCGTGAGTTTCGGCAAGGAAAAGCCTGCAGCCCAAGGCACCACCGAAGACGCCCGCGCCCAGAATCGCCGCGCTGAACTGTCGTACCGTTGATGGCCCCCGCTGCACCGGTTTTTTCGCTGCGGGCGCTGGCAATGGCCGCGATGCTCGCCGCGTCGTTGTCTTCCGCCCATGCGGCGATCTTTGAAGACGGCGAGGCGCGGCGCGCCATCCTGGAGATGCGACAACGCGTGGATGGCCTGCAGTTGTCTCAGCAGCGCTCTGCCGAAGAGGTGCGCAAGCTCGGCGAAGAAAACGCTCAGTTGCGCCGTAGCCTGCTGGATTTGCAGACCCAGATCGAGACCCTGCGCGCCGAGCAGGCCAAGCTGAACGGCCAGAACGAGCAGCTGCTGCGCGATGTAGGTGAGCTGCAGCGCCGCCAGAAGGACATTGCCCAAGGCGTGGACGAGCGGTTGCGGCAGTTCGAGCCCATCAAGGTCACGGTGGATGGCCGCGAGTTTCAGGCAGACCCGGCGGAAAAGCGGGACTTTGAAGCGGCCCTGGCTGTATTTCGGTCCGGCAAGTTCCCTGACGCCAGTGTCGCTTTCGCAGCCTTCGTGCGGCAGTATCCGCGCAGCGGCTACGTGCCTTCCGCGCGTTTCTGGCTGGGCAATGCGCAGTACGCCACCCGCGAGTACAAGGAAGCCATCGGCAATTTCAAGCAGATGCTGGCCGAGGCCCCCATGCACGCACGTGCGCCCGAGGCCGCGCTGTCCATCGCCAATTGCCAGATTGAGCTCAAGGACACCCGCACCGCGCGCAAGACGCTGGAAGACCTTCTGCGAGCCTATCCGCAGTCTGAAGCGGCCGTTGCTGCCAAAGAGCGCCTCTCAAGGCTCAAATGACGGCGGTTGGTGTGGCCTTGGCCTCGCAACCCGCCGCAGACGAGGCGGCGGAGCACGCATTGGAGCGTCGCTTCGGCGGGCTTCAGCGGCTCTATGGCGTGCAGGGGGCAGCCAGAATCCGTGCAGCCCATGTGGCCGTGGTCGGCATTGGTGGCGTCGGATCCTGGGCTGCGGAGGTGCTTGCTCGCAGTGGCGTCGCTCAAATCACCTTGATCGATTTGGACCATGTCGCTGAATCGAACATCAACCGCCAGATCCACGCATTGACCGACACCGTAGGGCAAGCCAAGGTTTTGGCCATGCGCGATCGCATCGCGCAAATCCACCCGGAGTGCACCGTCAACTGTGTTGAGGAGTTTGTGGAGCCCGGAAATTGGCCGGATTTGTTGCAGACGCCTGTGGATGCACTGATTGATGCGTGTGACCAGATAAAGGCCAAAACGGCCTTGTCGGTGTGGGCGCGGGCCCATGGTGTGCTGCACATCACCGTGGGCGCAGCAGGCGGCAAGCGGCATGCGCACAAGGTGGATGTTGATGATCTTGCATTCACGACCCACGACCCGCTGCTGGCCCAGATGCGCTACCAGCTGCGCAAGCACCATGGCGCGCCGCGTGAGGGCAAGAAAATCGGGGTCACCTGTGTTTTCAGCCGCGAGGCGGTAGCTCCGCCAGATGCCTCCTGCAACATCGATGGCGATGGCGATGGATCTTTGAACTGCCATGGCTACGGATCGGTGGTTGCCGTGACTGCGACCTTTGGCCAATGCGCGGCGGGCTGGGTACTCGATAAACTTGCAACCGATTCCAAATCGGCAGAGAAAAAGACGCTATAATCCAAGGCTTTGCAGCAATCGATACGATGGTTGCAATCGGTTGGGACGTTAGCTCAGTTGGTAGAGCAGCGGACTTTTAATCCGTTGGTCACAAGTTCGAATCTTGTACGTCCTACCACCAACACCGCGTAAACGCTGAAAAGCCTGCTATTTTATCGATAGCAGGCTTTTTTCTTGTCCAGGCTGGTGACAGTCTGGTGACAGTTCTAGCATTGGTGAGTTGTACTTTGCAGTTAACGCCCTTGCGGTGCGGTGCCGTGTTCAACTGGGTTTGGCATGAGTTTCCTTTGCCACTTGATGAGTGGCCTAGTCTGTGCCAAGGCCGTACATCATCTGCAAAGTCACCGGCGATGGTTGCTCCCTCATTGATCTAGTAGCCCGGCTCGTTCTAAAAAACTCCCTCAAATCGCACGGCCGTATGCCTGCCATCGCCGCCAGTTAAAGTCTGCATGGGTCCCACGGCACGCCTTCAAAGGTGATTTGCGCTGTGGTGCTCGTATATGAGGTCAACAGGCAAAAGTGAAATCGCCAATGTGTTTCTGGAACGTTGCCTGAAACTGTGTCTGCCGGGAGGCGTGGTGTCGTTTGTGATGCCGCAAAACTGGCTGTTCTTGAAAAGCTACCAACTACAACGTGAGCATCTTTTGCGTTATTCGACGTGGAATCTGTTGGTTCGGCTTGGCGAGAAGGGTTTTGAAAGCAAAGAAGCAGCAGGAGCATTTGCCATCCTGCTGACCCTGACCCGCGCCAAACCGGCTTCTGACCACCGCCTGCGCGGGCTCGATGCCAGTGCGCCCAAGTCGCCAGGGGAGAAGGCGGTGCTGTTGGTAGATGGGGACATAGTAGAAGTGAGCCAAGCGGGGCAGTTAGGGAATCCGGATGCGCGGATTGCTTTCGACGAAGGCGAAGACCTACCTTTGCTAGGCCAGTACGCGGCTGGGTTGGTCGGCCTACAAACCAGCGACGACCCCATGTTTGTTTGTGGTTTTTGGGAGCACCCTGAAATTAACTACGACATTTGGGAGCCAATGCAAGGTACTCCCGAAGAGTTAACTTCTTACGCTGGCAATTCGTGGCTTGTTCGGTGGGAAAAAGGCCAAGGGCTCTTGCTATCGCTGGAGACTGCACGCCCAACACAAGGAGCAAAAGCGATAGGTAGGCACCCTCACCCGCGCCAAGCTGCAAACCCTGATCCACACCTACCTGGGCGACTGGATCACCCAGCAGCGCCGCACCGTGGATGCCGGTGGCGCCCAGGCGGGCGAGGCCACGCTGAAATTAGCCAAGGCCGAGGCGCTCAAGCTACAACTCGAAGCCATTGCCCACGGCGAAAAGCCCTTCGACATCTTTGTGCGCTGGAAGCCCCTGGCGCAGCAACCCATCGGCTGGGAACCCGACCTGAACGACGGCGTGCGCATGAACATCCGCCCCTTTGTCGAAGCCGGTGTGCTGCGCATCCCCCGCGCCAAGCTGGGCATCCATTGGAAGAGCGACCGCGGCGCAGACGTGCCCAGTGCCCCCTGGTTCAAGCTCGGCCCCACCTATGGCGAGCCGGAGGGCACGCGCATCAATGACCACCACCTGAGCTTGGCGGAAAAGCAGGCGGCGCGGCAGAAGCTTGCGCTGCAGGCCCGCTAGTGGGTTTTTATGCCAAATGTGCCTATAGCGCTTGTGGAGTAAGCGCCAGAAGCTATCAAAACAATAGCAATTGACGGTGGAAGCTGGGATAACTATGAAAACCTTTTGTGCCGTGGATGACGCTGCGTTGATCCAGCTGCTGGGCCAGGCGAGGCGCCGCATCGTTTTTATTGCGCCAGGGCTCAATCTGCCGGTGGCGCAGGCCCTGGGCCGGCGTTTTGACGAAATCGACGCCTTGGATGTCACGGTGGTGCTGGACCCCGACGAAGACGTTTGCCGCATTGGTTATGGCGAGGTGGCTGCCCTGCAGCACCTGCATGCCCTGGCGCAAAAGCAAGGGTTTTGGCTCAAGTCGCAGCCTGGCCTGCGGGTGGGGGTGCTGCTGGCCGATGATCAGACGCTGGTGTGGTCGCCCACGGCGCGCTCGGTGGAAGAGCAGCCCAGCTCCAACCCCGCTGCCGGTGCCGACCTGCTGGCGGAGCCTGCACCATTGGCCCCCAACGGGCTGATGCTGGGCGCCGACCCCGGCGAGCAATTGGCCCACGCGGTGGCCGCAGAAGGCACCAACTCAGGGCCTGACCAGGCCGAGATTGGGCGCAGTGCCATCACGCCCGAGCAGGTGAAGGCCACCGTACAGGCCCACCAGGACAACCCGCCCATCCCCGTCGATTTGGCCCAGGTGACCCGGGTGTTCAGCAGCAAGTTGCAGTTTGTCGAGTTGAAGGTCGCGCGCGCCAGGTTGTCGAAGTCGCAGCTGAAGGTGCCCAACCATTTGCTCAACGTGGATGTGAATGGCGATCTGAAGGAGTTGATCGAATCCAAGCTGCACGCCTTTGCCGATTTGCGCGACGAGCCGGTGGAGGTGCCTGCGTTTGTCAATGGCAAGGCGGCGTGCGACGCCCACAACCAGCCGTTGATGGAGTCTGTCAGCGAGTCCAGCCTGGAGCGCAAGCGCCACGACTTGGAAAAGAGCTTCATCTATGACATTGCCAAATTTGGCCGGCTGATAGAGAAGGGGCGCAAAACGGAGTTTGCCCATCAGCTTGAAGCGTACAAAACGCAACTGTTGGCGCATTCGCAGGCCGTCAGAAAGCTGCTCAATGACAAGGCAGAGCAGATTTTGGACGAGGCCGTGGACTTGATCATGGCCAGAAGCACAATGGCACAGGCCAAGCCCGGCGAGAAGCCGAAGACGCTCAATGCCCAGGCGATTCGGGAAGAACTCAGCAAAGGCCTGGAGCGTGCCAAGGGCGAAACGCCCACACTGGCATTGGTTTACAAAGACGTGACCTACGAGCAAACCCAAAGCGCTGACTTTCGCGCCAAGGTCAGCAAGGCCTTGCCTGCACCCGTGCGCAAGCGGCTGGGCGATTGGACTGAAAAGTTCAGCGCAGCCCGTGAGCGCGCTGCAGGCGCATGAAAAGGCCGCTGGTGCGTGGCCAGTGCCCCCTGGTTCAGGCGGGGCTGACCCAGAAGCAAGCGGCGCGGGCGAAAGCAAGAGCGGAGGCGGGAAAGCGGCTTTGGCGCAGGGTTTCACCCATGCCCCATGCTGCGGTAGTTTGCTATCAAAATAGAAGCTTTTTGCGCATGCAGTACAAGGGCTAGAGGCTTATTTGGCCGCACTATTTTTGCCCCTTGGTGTTTTGGCCATCGGGCTCTAAAATGTAGGCTCATTTGTACTTACGGAGGCAGTGATGAACCACCAATCGTTTAGCGGCAAGAGCACCTCCATCGGCAATTCCAATGGGTTCAGGTTTGATGCGGCCTTGTTCAAGGCCAATCCCGAGTTTTTTGGCGAGGTGCGCGGCACGGTGCTGGCACCGGGGCAAATGCTGGTGTCGGTCGTGCCCGCGGGTGGGCAGCCGCCAGAGCCGCAGGACGAAGAGGACAACCCCGTCATGCAGGCATTCTTGGGCTTTCTGCAAGGCCAGATGGCCGCGCATCCTGAGCTGATTGAGCCCGTGACCGAGGCCCAGATGGCCCAGATTGCCGCCCTGGTGGAAGGCGTGGAGCCCGATTGATGCAAAAAAACGGATGGAACCTGTTTCAGTTCAAACCGTTTGCGCAGCGGCTGCAGGCGTTGATGCAAGACGTGGCGCGCCTGGCCCAGGCAGACCCTGATGGCTACAAACAGCACCCCAAAACCAAGCTGCTGGCGTCGGTCTATCAGTCGATGACGGTCACCGTGCCCACCAACCCCGCAGACCCGGTGTTTCGGCTGGGGCACACCCTGGGCAAGGGCCACGGCCATTGGCGGCGCGTCAAAAAAGGGCTGCCCCAGCGCTACCGGCTGTTCTTTATGTTCGCCTCCAGCCCGTTGGCCGTGGTCATTTATGCCTGGTTGAACGATGAGGGAACCTTGCGCAAAGAAGGCAGCCGCACCGATGTGTACGAAGTGTTTAAACGCATGCTGGAGCGCGGCGATGTGCCTTCCACCATCGACGAACTGATCCAGGCAAGCATTGACCCCCAGCCATGAAAAACCAGCCCCAATCCGTCATCCAAACCCTGGCCGAGCGCCTGCGCGAGCAAGCCAGGCGCTTCAACCCGTCGATTGAAGCCGCACCCGTTGCCGTGTTGTGGACCGATGACCGCTGCGATTGGGAGGGCGTTCTGCCCCACCTGAAGTCGGCGATGCCCGAGTTGTTCTCGCTGGGCGACTACAAGCCCCTGGAGCGCACCGGCCCCGGCGCCTGGCTGCGTATGGTGGCCGATGGGCAGGCCGGCGGCTTGCCACCGGGCACCGTACCGGTGTTGTACCTGCCCGGCGTGGCCAACAGCAGCTTGCGCACCGACCTGCGCGCGGTGAAGGACGACCCGCAACTGGCCCCCATTGCCGAGCTGCAATACCGTGGCAATTTTTGGCGGCAGGACAACACCAAAGACTGGACGCTGCGCGCCTTCTTCGAGAGCAAGCGCAATGGCCTGGGCCTGACGACCAAGGGCGACCAGCAGACGCTGGCCGCGCTCAAGCAGGCGCTGCCCAAGCTGCTGGGCCGCTCGCGGGCGACGCTGGAGGGGCGCACCATCGACCTGGCGTTTTTGGACGAAGTGCTCAACCCCAACCCGGCGGACGATGTGCTGCGCTGGCTGGCCGAGCCAGAGCAGTTGCGCCTGGACAAGGGCGAGGCCTGGCCCAGCTTTGTGGCCTCGACCCGCCAGCGCTATGGCCTGGACCTGGCCAAGGGCCCGCTGGACGCTGCGGCCGTGGTGCTGGAGGCGCGCGAATCGGACCCGAGCTATCTGCTGTGGCAAAAGTTTGCGTTGCGGCCCGATGCGCAGCCAGGCCTGTACGAGGTTTTCAAGGCGGTGCCCAAGCCGTCGCTGTGGTCCGAGGCCGATCGTTACCCGCGCGCCAATGAGTCGGAAGAGGCCGATTTGTCAAAGGCTTTTTCGGCTCTGGCGCTTATGGATAGTGCGTCAGCAGCTGCGGAACTGATAGCGCTTGAGGCGCAGCATGGCAAACGCCGCGACACGGTGTGGGCGGGCCTGGGCAAGGCGCCTTTGGCGCAGGCGCTGCTGCCGTTGGTCACCATCGCGCGTGCCGCACTGCAGCCTGCCGTGGGCGGCAGTGTGGCCCACCAGGCGGCCACCTGGGCGCAAGAGGGCTGGGCCGTGGACGCAGCAGCCCTGCAGGCCCTGGCCATTGCACAGGAGGCCGATGGCTTGGCGCAGGTGGGGCCTGCGCTGGCTGCGGTGTACCGGCCCTGGCTGCAGCGTTCGGCCGAGTCGTTTCAGCAACGGGTGGCGGCGGAGGGCTACCCGGCCAAATCCACCGATGCCGTGCCCGATGGCACGGTGGTGGTGTTTGTGGATGGTTTGCGGCTGGACCTGGCGCGTCAGTTGGAGGCAACGCTGCAGGGCGCAGGTCTGGCGGTCGATGTGCAGCACCGCTTTACCAGCGTGCCATCGGTGACCAGCTCGGGCAAGGTGTGGTGCTCGCCTGGCTATGCGTCGGCGCAGCAGGCGCATGCGGCAACCGGGTTTGAACCGGTGTTGCGGCTTGCCGGTGCCGATGGCGACTACACGGCCGAGCGGCTGCGGCGGGCCATTCAAGCCGAAGGATTCACGCTGGTAGACCCTGAATCACCGGGCATTGCCAGTGGCCGTGGCTGGGCAGAGTTTTTGGACGACATTGATTCGGATGGCCACAACAAAGGCCTGCGCCTGGCACAAGAGGCGCCCCGCCATGTGGCCAAACTGGCCAAGACGGTGGAGCGCTTGCTCAATGCAGGCTGGCAACGGGTGCGTGTGGTGACCGACCACGGCTGGCTGCTGTTGCCGGGAGGGCTGCCCAAGGTGGAGCTGCACACCAAGCTGGCGGAAACCAAGTGGGCACGCTGCGCCGTGGTGAAAGAGGCCGCAGTGGGTGTGGACGCCATGACGCTGCCCTGGAGCTATGGGCCGCAGGTGCGCATTGCCTTGGCCCCTGGCATTGGCGCATTCAGGGCCGGGCAGGTGTACGACCACGGTGGGTTGACCTTGCAGGAGTGTGTGGTGCCGCTGGTGGATGTTGTGGCCGACCCCCCGGCGCAAGGGCGCCCTGCCATCGTGGCGGTGGCATGGAACAGCCGCAAGACCATCTGCAAGGTGGATGCCGCATTTGCGCAAGGGGCCACCGTGACGTTGGAGCGGTTGGGCAGCAGTGTCGGCGAGCCTGGTGTCGTGGGCCCGGAGGGCAGGGCCCAGGTGGTTTTTGACGAGGTGGATGACTTGCTGGGTGAGGTGGTCAATCTGGTGCTGCGGCGCGATGGCCAGAAGGTGGCAGAAGAACAGCTCAAGTTTGGTGAGGTATGGCATGCAGCTCGATGATTTGGATCGCAAAGCGGCGCAGGCGTTTGAAGGCTTTTTGGTGCGCAAGGACCTGGTGCGGCAGTTTGCCCGCCAGTTCCCGGTACCGACCTATGTGGTGGAGTTTCTGCTGGGCCGATACTGCGCCACCATCGACGAGGCCGAGATTGCCGAAGGCTTGGGCATTGTTCAGCGCCAGTTGTCCGAGCGCACCGTGCGCGCTGGCAACGAAGAACTGATCAAGTCCACCGCACGAGAGAAGGGGCAGGTCAAGATCATTGACATTGTTTCGGCGCGGCTGGACTCCAGAACAGACTCCTATGTGGCGGAGTTGCCCAGTCTGAAGCTCAAAGACGTGCGCATTGACGCCGACAAGGTGCGCGAACACCAGCGCATGCTGACTGGGGGTTTTTACGCTGAAGTCACGCTGGGCTATGACCCGACGATTGCGCTGGAGAAAAGCGGGCGTCCGTTTGCGGTGGAAGGGTTGCGCGCCATTCAGCTGTCAAAAAACGATGTGTTGGAGGTCTTGGCGGGTGCGCGTGAAAAGTTCACTTCAGCCGAATGGAAAGACCTGTTGCTGCGGTCGGTGGGCCTGGAGCCTGGCGAGCTGACAGAGCGGGCCAAAGACGCCATGCTGCTGCGCATGGTTCCGTTTGTGGAGCGCAACTACAACATGGTGGAAATCGGGCCGCGCGGCACCGGCAAATCGCACCTGTTCCAGCAGGTGTCGCCTTATGCCCATTTGGTGTCCGGTGGCAAGGCAAGCGTGGCACGCATGTTTGTGAACAACGCCAATGGCCAGCGCGGTCTGGTGTGCCAATACGACGTGGTGTGTTTTGACGAGGTGTCAGGCGTGTCCTTTGACCAGAAGGACGGCGTGAACATCATGAAGGGCTACATGGAGAGTGGCGAGTTCTCACGCGGCAAAGAGAGCATTCGCGCCGATGGGTCGATCGTGATGGTGGGCAACTTCGATGTGGACATTGAAACCCAACAGCGCGTTGGCCACCTGTTCAGCCCGCTGCCGCCGGAAATGCGAGACGACACGGCCTTTATGGACCGTATTCACTGCTATCTGCCTGGCTGGGACGTGCCCAAGCTCAAGCCCACGCTATTTACCGAGCACTTTGGCTTGGTGAGCGATTTTCTGTCGGAGTGTTTTACCAACCTGCGCAACCAGAGCCGCGTGGCAGCGCTGCAGGGCAGGGTCTTCTTTGGCGGGGCGCTGTCCGGGCGTGACCTCAACGGCGTGAACAAGACCACCAGCGGCCTGCTCAAACTGATGTCACCCAGCGCCGATGCAACGCCAAGCGATGAAGATGTGGAGTGGGCGGTTCGGCTGGCGCTGGAGGTGCGCAGGCGCGTGAAAGAGCAGCAAAAGCGCATTGGCGCGGCTGAGTTTCGCAACACCCACTTCAGCTACACCTTGGGCAGTGAGGGGATCGAAAAATTCATCACGACGCCAGAGCTGCAAAGCCAGAACGGCATTGGAGACGAACCCCTGGAGGCAGGCCAGATATGGACCCTCAGCCCAGGGGGGCCTGAAGAGCATCCGGGTCTGTTCCGGCTGGAGGTGACCGAAGGGCCGGGCAGTGGTGTGCGGGTGTTGAATAAACCGGTGCCCCAGGCCTTCCAGGAGTCGATCCGCTGCGCAGAGCAAAACCTGTATGCCAGAGCCATGACCCTGGTGGGCGACCGCGACCCGAGATCCCATGAATTTTCTGTGCAGTTGCGTGGATTCGATGCAGCCAAGTCCGGCGCGAAAACCGGTGTCGCTTCGCTCATTGCCTTGTGTGGCGCATTGCTGCGAAAGTCAGTGCGCGGCGGACTCATCGTGACCGGTGAAGTGACCGTCGGTGGAACCATTGAACCCATCCACAACGCCGTGAGTCTTGCAGAAATGGCAATCGAGAAAGGCGCCAGATCGCTGCTGCTGCCCGTAGCGTGTCGCAAGCAATTGTTTGACCTGTCAGACGATATGGCAACCAAGCTGGACATTGAGTTCTACCAGGACGCGCGCGACGCTTTGATGAAAGCCCTGGTGGACTGAACTCGCGTTGACCCGCTGCGCTGCTCGAACAACGACAAAACGGAGTGATGCCGTGAAGCGTGGGGTTCAGGCCGTTTTGAGTTGCACCACGTTGCTGCCCTCGGGTGCATCGAGTAGCCGGAACAGTGTCTCCAGCGCTTGCCGCTTCTCATCCATATAGTCGTGCCCGTCGTAGTGTCGGTTCTGAACTCCGCTGATGCCATGCGACTGCAACCGGCCCCGATCATCTGAACTGATACGAGCGCGGGCAAGAATGGTTTCGACGCCTGAACGAATACGCTTTGCTTGGAAGTCGGCCAGCGTGGTGGCGTCCACTGCCCAGGCGCTCAGTGTGGTGGCGGCAAGGTGCGTGGCGCCTTTGTCAGTGCTCAGGGCATAGGTGCCTTGTGGCTCGCATTCCTGCAGAGCAGCCGCAGCTTGAGGAATCAGCGGCACCGTATGTGGGCGGGGAGGCTTGCCAGGTCTGCCCTTGCCGTCGAAGAGCATGATGCTGTCGGCCGTCACGTTTTCGGTGCGCAGGTTCACCAGCTGCTCGATGCGCTGCCCACCGGTCAAAAGATGCAGCCGTAGGACGGCCCCACGGAACCCCGGCCGAGCCTTGATGGACTGCCAATAGCTGCGCAGTTCCTCGGCTGTCAGCGGGCGCTTGTCGGCCTTGTTAGCACTTTCGTCGGGTTCTGTGTCTGCTGCCGGGTTGTGGGTGACGCAGTAGCTTTTGAACTTCACCGGAATGCTGGGTTTGGAGCGTGCAGCCTTCGCTGTCTGGTACGCGGCCCGCAGGTAGCTGCGCAGCTTGTTACTGGTGCGGGCTTTTTTCTGCTCGATCACCCGGCGCATCATGTCTGCTATCTGTTCGCCAGTTACCTGATTGGCGGGCAGGGAAGCGATCTTGGGCCATGCCTCCAGCACATGCAACTTGAAGATGCTGCGGGCGTCCTTGTGCGCCACGCGGCCCAGTGCCTCAAGGTGATCGCAGTAGTCGGTTAGCAGTGCCTGCAATGTGAACTGTGCCGCCTCCAGCTTGGCGGCTTGGGCTTTGGTCTTGGCCTCATTCTCTGCGGCCTTCACGCCAGCGAACCCACCTTTGTCCAGATTGGCCTGGTGCTGCTCTGCCAGCGCTTCGGCTGCGCGCATGGCTGCGGCTAATGAATAACCCTTGCTGGTCGGCTTCAGGCTCTTGGGCGGTGCGCTCGAATCGTAGATGCCGATCACCTCGCGGGCGGTCTTGCCGTTGAGGGTGACGCGCCAGTAGAACGTGACTGCGCCGCTCGCCAGCTTGCGCACCTCCAGCGAACCGGACGGGATCACTTTTCCCATCTTCAGGAACTGCCCCGGTGACAGTTCGTTGATGTTTTGACCCTTGGTTTTGGTACTCATTTTCTAAGTCCGTTTGCGAGCTGGTGACAGTCTGGTGACAGTATTGGCGCAGATGGTATCACGCGTTAACGGACTAAATTGGACTATATAACTAATAAAATCAATGGTTTGCGATTATGGTGACAGTCTTATGTCGTCCATGATTGTCTATGGCATCGGACTTTTAATCCGTTGGTCACAAGTTCGAATCTTGTACGTCCTACCAAAATTTGGTTATGAATCAAGCACTTAGCGCAGAAATGCCTAGGTGCTTTTTTTCTTGTTTCAAGCACATTGCCAGAACGTTGCCAGAAATCAGTTGGATGCTGTTGGACTACTGGCAACGAAAAATGTGCTCTTGTGTTCTCTTTCTGTGTTGATTTCGAGCACGCAAAACGCACGCAAGCACCACCGCACGCAAACTACTTGGTAGTGTGGCGTTCGACAAAAGCAACTATCTCGTTGCGTGTTGTGTCGGTGTATTGGTTGTTGCGGCAGACTGCAAACCTGTTGTAGATGTTCAGCGCCTTGGTGCACTTACCGTCCACCCCAGGACGACCGACACCGCCGCTTGGTGTGTCCCATGCGTGAGTAGCACCTTCAAAGCTGGTCCACTTGTACGCACCTTTCAGCGCACGATCAACGTTGCACTGCGAAGTTGGCGTTGCTGTGTCGGCGGTGCCAGTGAAAACATGCACAGGTGCCACATAGTCGCCAAGTGGAGGTGCAATGTCGGTGTTCGCTGCTCCGCCACCAGGCAAGCCGCTCCAGAATGACTCTTTGGCATAGCAGTTGGGATACAACGCGATACCACCGGCCAGCAGCGACTTCACTTCACCACTGAGGTTATGGTTCGTGAATGCGCGCAGCACAGTCCATCCGCCTTGCGAATCACCGATCACGAATGTCTTTTTGGGATCGGCGCCCTCCGACTTGACGAAACGTGCAGCGGCAATCAGATCGCAGCTTCGAGCCTCAGCTCATCCCCAAGCACCAGACCCGCTGGGCCGGCTTCGACGACAAAATCATCTCGCTGTACGCCCGTGGCATGACGGTGCGCGAGATACAGGCACACCTCGAAGAGATCAGGGCGGTATCACGCCACGTCAACGATGTGCATCTTGCCGCGTATGTGAGACCGATCTCAAACAAAACTCCAAGCTTGCTATAGCGGTTAATCGCTACCTGAGGGCACGCTCTAGGAAAACAACACGAGTAATGCTGCCAGGATTTTCATGACCAGCAATCTCGCGTCTGAAAATCGGACCGCTGGTACAGGAAGATGCTACTTTGTATCGACCGCAGTATTGCCAGCGGTTCTCTGCTTCTTTGACGAACACCGGGAGAGTCCAGGTTGCGGCAGCCAAACCACTTTCAACGAGCCAGTTCAGAGCCAAGCTTGAAAACAAAGGGATTGAGCACGTCCGCGCTCGTGACGCAAACTACTTTCGTGGGCTGCGCCTGATCGAATAATTCCACTCCATCCACGCACTGTAGGCCACGGTGAATTAATCACCGTGGCATTGTTGATATGCAGAGACAGCTCACAACCAGAGCCCCGACTAACTCCCGGCATGTCCTGCACCACTTCGAGTACAAGGACTGCTTATTGCAGAGTGATGGTCTTCTTCGCTGACTTTGTCTTTGCTTTCCGCTGTGACCCAGGAGGTCTGCTTGTACTTTGGGATCTGGGCATTTCACTCCTTTTCATCGGAGAAACTATGGTAGCAATATGGGCTACTGCACTCCATCGATCGCAGGGCTTACCGACTATCGATTTTTCTTTTTCAGTTCGCTCTGGATTGCCGGCAAAGCGTCTTCGTA
>JADHED010001861.1_pt1 | contig 16248 bp, 17 predicted proteins | sample 8952041 | NCBI WGS metagenome assembly JADHED01 (sample SAMN16124423, study PRJNA663239) | bioreactor sludge metagenome | isolation source: sludge (control) | place: India:Bengaluru | collected 2018-09-08
GCTAAATATATTAATTTAACACAACTTTTGGAAATAGTTAGTAAAAACTCTTTTCAGAGGTGAATAAAACCATTATAATAATAACTAGATAAAGTTGGTATATTTATTAATTCTCTAACTGCAAATAACACGAATAAAAATTCTTTTATAGTCAGCACCATGTGCTTTATTACTAAAACACATGGTGCCGCTGTGTTTATTTCTTCACTATCTTATCGAGTATTGTCTTCTCGGGAATTTCTTTTGTGCAGAAGAACCAGTCGTAACATTTCATCTTATCTTTGCTTTCCATACGCTCTTTTGCTACACCGCAAGAACCTGCCGTTGGCACTATTACTTCATCACCAGGTCTCCAATCGGCAGGAGTAGCTATTTCAAATGCGTCTGCCGCTTGCATTGCTATCAGCGCCCTGTACATCTCGTCAAAATTTCTTCCGAGACTTAAAGGATAGTATACTATCGCACGGATTATTCCTTTGGGATCTACGTAAAACACCGCTCTTACTGCCTTAGTCGAACTCTCACTTGGCTGTATCATTCCATACTTTCCTGCAACTTCCATCGTAATGTCTTCAATAAGCGGAAACTTAACCTCTACATCTTTCATGCCTTTGTATTCTATCTTATCTTTTATTGTTCTCAGCCATGCTATATGACTGTACAATCCATCAACCGAAAGCCCGACAAGCTTACAGTTTGCTTTTGCAAACTTTTCTTCCATTGTTGCAAATGTCATAAATTCAGAGGTGCATACAGGGGTGAAATCAGCCGGATGGCTGAATAATATTACCCAGCTGCCTTTATAATCTGCAGGGAAATTAATCTCGCCCTGTGTTGTCACCGCCTTAAATTCTGGGGCTTTGTCGCCGATTCTCGGCATCGCAATTACTTTGTTTTCTTCCATGGTTATATATTTTTAAATTTTTGAAAATGTGGGTTCTTCTTAATTAATAATTCAATTACAATCAGCACCGTGTTGATGTCTGTGTTGGTGTTGATGATTATGTTCATGATGATGCTCATGTTCTTTGCACATTTCTCCGCTGTCTTTGATATTTCCGCTTAACCATTCATTTAATACACTTTTTACATCCCCTGAACACCCTCTTACGACTGCTATACCGTAATTGCTTAGCTTGTTTACAGCTCCGCCGCCAATATTTCCCGCAAGCATTACTTTTACACCTATTTGTGACAGTTTTTCTACAACATCTGACCTGCACCCGCAGCCATCAGGTGAAGAAATTATTTCCTCATGTATAATTTCTTTCTTATCATTTGTTGTAAACACCATAAAATATTCACAATGACCAAAATGGTCATCTATTTTTCCTGAATGTGTTGGAATTGCTACTTTCATCTCGTTTTTCCTTATATAAATTTAAAATGTAATTTTCTTATTAATAAATTGCTCATCTGTTTAAATCATGTTCTTCTAACCACCTGTCATTATGATACTTGGATAAATATCTCTCACCCGTGTCACAAACAATAAACACGACAACAGCATTTTCATCAAGCTCCCTTGCTGCATTAAGCGCAGCATGAGCGGCTGTTCCCGATGAGGCTCCGCAAAAAATACCCTCTTCCAAAGATAGTCTTTTGCACATATTTATTGAATCTATGTCTTTAACAGCTACGATTTCATCCACGTAATCAAAATTTGTTATCGGGGGAATAATATCTGTTCCCAATCCTTCAATCTGATGCAGCGTTGTTTCCCCTATCTTTCCCGTTTCTTTAAATATTTTAAAGTTTGAACCTATAGGGTCTGCACCTATTACCTTTATGTTAGGATTTTTCTCCTTCAAATATTTAGAAGCTCCCGTTATAGTTCCTGCCGTTCCTACACCGCAGACAAAATGCGTTATCTTACCGTCCGTATCGTTCCATATTTCTGCACCCGTTCCGTAATAATGACTTAAAGGATTTGCACTATTAGCATATTGATTTAAATTGATTGCATTCGGTATTTCTTCGGAGAGAGCTTTCGCTTTATTCCTGTAATAGTCAGGTGAATCAGGCAGGGCTTCTTTCGGTACTATTACAACCTCAGCCCCGAGTGCCTTTAAATAATTTCTTTTCTCCTGTCCGATTTTGTCCGTCATTACAAGTATTACTCTGTATCCTTTAACGCGTCCCGCCAAAGCAAGACCTATACCCGTGTTTCCGCTCGTAGCCTCTACGATAGTGTATCCGGGTTTCAATAAACCCCTTCTTTCCGCATCCTCTATCATTGCAAGCCCGACCCTGTCCTTAACGCTTCCCCCGGGATTAGCAAACTCTATCTTGGCAAGTACCGTTGCCTTTATCCCTTTTGTAAGATGATTAATCCTTACAAGCGGAGTGTTGCCTATCAGTTCAAGTATGTTATTGTAGTACATTTATTTATTGTTTGTTTTTGAGAAAATATCAGGTTTAATCTTTGTTCTCTTTACTTTATTACACCTCGGACAGTTATTGTTGTTCATTAACTTGTCTTTCAGAAGATAGTTGTTCTTGCAAATCCTGCACTTACGGTTATTGGCTTTTCCAAATGTATAACTTCCTCCATCAATTTTGATTGCTTTACCGTAAAGAATTGCTTCTGTAATTTTAAAATGTGCCTTTTCAACAATTCTTCCAAGCGTCTGCCTTGATATACCCATTTTCTCAGCCGCATCTTCCTGATACAGCTTCTTTATGTCGGTCAATGTTATGGCTTCCAGCTCATCAATAGTTAATATAACCTCTTCAAGCTCCCTTAAAGGAACCCCCCTTGGTTTGTAATAGCTTGATTCAGGGCTGCAGGAAACCCTTCTTATTTTTTCTGGTCTTGGCATTATATACAATATGGGCATATGCTCATAATAAATCAAGGCATATTTCTTGCCGGTTTTATAAAGTAAATTGTACTATGTTATAATCAAAATTCTTGATAATTTTACTTAATCTTATTCTGATATATGGATACTGAAATATTATCACGGATTCAATTTGCTTTTACTATTGCTTTTCATTACATATACCCTCCTATTAGTATTGGGCTCGGGGTGCTTCTTGTTATCATGGAGGGGATGTATATCAAAACGAAGAATAAAACGTATGAACAGATAACTAAATTTTGGATTAAAATTTTTGCCCTTGTGTTCGCAATGGGGGTTGCAACCGGCATCGTTATGGAATTTGAATTCGGAACAAACTGGGCAACTTATTCAAGGTTTGTTGGAGATGTCTTTGGAAGCGCTTTAGCAGCGGAAGGAATATTTGCTTTCTTTCTTGAATCGGGTTTTCTCGCTATTCTTGTCTTTGGATGGAATAGGGTTTCCCCTAAAATGCACTTCTTTTCTACTATCATGGTTTCACTCGGCTCTATGCTTAGTGCCGTCTGGATTGTTGTTGCTAATTCATGGCAGCAAACTCCCGCAGGATTTCATATCGTTAACAATAATGGAGCCCTAAGGGCTGAAATTATCGATTTCTGGGCGATGGTTTTTAATCCTTCATCCGTGGATAGGCTGCTGCATACACTTTCAGGTGCATGGCTTACAGGTGCCTTTCTTGTTCTCAGCGTCTCAGCGTTTTATCTGCTAAAAAATAAGCATCAGGATTTTGCAAAAAAGTCTATTAAAATTGCTCTTGGACTTGCAATGTTTGCGTCGCTTTTTCAACTCTTTACTGGTCATCAAAGCGCAATTGGTATCAGCAAAAATCAACCCGCAAAACTTGCTGCCTTCGAAGGACATTACAATACATCATCAGCACCTCTTTATCTTTTTGGCTGGGTTGACGATAGTCGGCAAAAAGTTAATTTTAGCATTGCTATCCCGGGTATGCTGAGCTACCTCGTTCATGGAGATTCAAAAACACCAACTACTGGTTTGAATGAGTTTAGCAGTGAAGATAGACCTCCTGTAAATCTTGTGTTTCAAACGTATCATATCATGGTATCCATTGGTATGACTTTGATTTTTATAAGCGTGCTGTCAATATTCATGCTTCGCAAAGAGCGACTCTTTAAAAATAAAATTATGCTTAAAGTTCTTATAGCGTCTGTACTTCTGCCGCAGGCAGCAAATCAACTCGGGTGGGTTTCAGCTGAAGTCGGCAGGCAGCCGTGGATAGTTTATAATTTGCTTCGTACAAAGGATGCCTTTTCAAAATCGGTTTCCGGAAACGAGGTGCTTTTCTCTCTAATATTATTTCTTCTTATCTATGCCCTGTTGTTTTTGCTCTTTTTATTCTTGCTCGATAGAAAAATTAAACATGGTCCCGGTATAAGTGAAATTTCTGATGAGGTTTATTCTTCTCAGAAAGCAATGATTAAAAATAATTAAATTATTATGGATTTAAATATTATCTGGTTTATTCTGGTTGGAATTTTGCTTACTGGATATGCTATCCTTGACGGGTTCGACCTTGGCGTTGGTGCTTTACACCTGCTTACAAAAGGAGATTTGAATCGGAGAATTTCAATCAATTCTATCGGTCCGGTTTGGGATGGAAATGAGGTATGGCTCGTAACTGGTGGAGGAGCACTGTTTGCAGCATTTCCCGATGTTTATGCAACGGTTTTCTCTGGCTTCTATATTGCCTTCATGCTTCTTCTGTTTTTTCTGATATTTCGTGCCGTCGCTATTGAGTTCAGAAGTAAACAGGAAAATATAAAATGGAGAGCTTGGTGGGATAGAGCATTCAGTTTTTCAAGTATCTTCATCGCTTTCCTTATGGGTGTTGCCTTGGGAAATATTATTACGGGTATCGCAATCGGATATGATAAAGAATATGCCGGTACTTTTCTCCAACTGTTAAACCCGTATTCATTACTCGTTGGTATTACGACCGTCTCATTGTTTATGATGCATGGTGCAATATACCTTGTTATGAAAACCGATGGGGACCTCCAGATTCAAATAAGAGGCTGGGTTAATAATACAATTATTTTCTTTACTATCTGTTTTGTCACTACTACCATGGCAACCTTAATCTATTATCCCGCTATGGTAAACCACTTTAAAGAATTTCCACCATTCTTTCTTCTGGCAATCATTACTATGCTTGCAATTGCAAACATTCCCAGAGAAATTCATCATGGCAAAGAGTTCAGAGCGTTTTTGTCATCTTCTGCAACAATAGCTATGCTTCTGGTGCTGTTTGCAATAGGCATTTTCCCGAACCTTGTTTTGTCAAACCTTAATCCCGAATACAGTCTGAACATATACAACGCAGCATCTTCGCAAAAGACATTAATGATTATGCTTATTATGGCTATTATAGGTATGCCTTTCGTGATAACTTATACGGTAATAATTCAGAAAGTTTATAAAGGTAAAGTTAAAATTGATGAGATGAGTTACTGATCACATCAACGATGTAAAAAAATGTTTGCCTCATCAAAACAGAGTTTTATTTAACTATTCGAAATAAATACATAATTTATTAATTGTTTTATGATTCTTCCGAAAAAATAAAAACCTTGCTAAAGCGTATATATTTTCTACACTAATTTTAGCTTTTGTAGAGATTTTCCCTAACGGTTGGATTTGATAGCTAAAACTAACACAAATTTGATTGTTCATGCGGCACAAATATTGCACCGTTATTATATAGAAAATGATTTTTTAAACTTAAAGAGGAATAAAAATTATGAAAAAACTTACAGTGTTATCTTTGTTCGTAATAATACTCACCTTTCTTATTACAGATTTTACGTTAGCACAGTCCACGAGTTTTCATATGTTAAGAAAGGGACATGCAAACTTTTATGCATCAACAAACGGTGGGTTTGAAACGTTGTCAAACATACCAATAAATTCGCTTAGATGTTTAAAATGCCATCCCGGAAAATTAGCAAACAACACCCCTATAGATACGGCAACGTATCAGCCGGGTTGTAATGATTGCCATAATTTTTCACTGGGTAATACTGTGCCCGATTCTTTATGCAGAAGATGTCACAGCAGGCAAAAGGTCGAAATGGCAAATTATACAGATAAACACAGAAGTGCGGGTATGACTTGTGTAACATGTCATATTAAAGATGAGCTGCATGCAGATGCTACGCCATATTTCTCTGGGTTTGACACTGTACAGGGAAAAACCTGTCAAACCATTGGATGCCACAATGTAATTCCAGTAACACCAAACAACACTTATGCCCACTCGACCCACAATTCAACAGTAGAGTGCGCGGCTTGCCACGCGAGGTCACAAATAACGTGTTATAATTGTCATTTTGAGACAGAAATTTGGTCAGGTATGAGAGGATTTAAAAGACCTATAGCACAGTTCAAAGGATTCATAATGCTTGCAAGACTGACAAAGACGGGAAAAGTAGGTATTGTAAACTACCAGTCAATAATTTATCAGGGTAATAAAACATTTAATGCGTGGGGACCCTACTATCCGCATACAATAATGTCTAAGGATTCAACGAGGGCATGCACCGAATGTCACAACAATGCAAACATGAATGAATATAACACAACTCAGCATATTTATGTAGCAAAGTGGGATTCGACATCAACACCTAAAAAGATAGTACATAAACAAGGTGTGATACCAATTCCGCCGGATTATCAAACATCGTTGATTTTTGATTTTGCAAACTACATCGGAAGAGTAGATACAGCCTATACAAATCCTGCAATGTGGGCATTCGCGAAAACGGGATTAACAGGTCAGCAGATGCTGTCACGATACGTAATGCCTTTGACTGCCGCTCAAATGACTAAACTTGGTTCGACGATTGGAATAACACCGATTGGAAATGTGATACCGGGTAAATATGACATATCACAGAATTATCCAAACCCATTCAATCCGACAACAAAAATCAGATTCAGTATTCCGAAGGCATCTAGTGTGAGTATCAGAGTGTATGATGCATTAGGAAAGGAAGTTTCTGCATTAATTGAAAATGAATATTTAAAAGCAGGCAGTTACGAAGTTAATTTTATTGGAACAAATCTGAACAGTGGAGTTTATTTCTATAAATTTACTACACTCGATTTCTCTAAAACGATGAAAATGATGTTGCTTAAGTAAGTAATATTTTCATAATACAAGCTAAAAAGGGACTGAAATTTTTTATCAGTCCCTTCCTTTTAAAATATCGTTCTTTGCGTCAATCAGAAGGTTAAACGCCTTCAGGCTTGCCTGTCGCGGGTCTTATTGCGACCGTCTTACTCCTTTCTATTGATTGCAATGCAAGATAGTTGTCGCCAAACTTAAGCATGTTTTCCGTCTCATCGTCATATTGTGAAAAATGTCTTTCCTCATCTTCAACCAGCGTCTCAAAAAGTTTCTTTGAAACTGAATCCGCATTCTGTGCACATTCATTCGCCCATTTGTTGTATGCATCAGCACTGCTTGTTTCCATCTCTTTTGCCATCTTGAGCATCTCTTTTACTTCGTGAATCTTCTTTACTTCGTTTAATGCCGTTAATTCAATCTCGCCCTTCAGAAATAATATTCTGTCGGCTAATAGTTCTATATGCATCATTTCTTCTATTGCGGTTTTCTTAAAAAGACTCGCAAGCAGGTCATATCCCTGATCGTCGCAGTGGAAATGAAAATACATATATTGATGAACCGCTGAGAGTTCATCCGCTACTGCTTTGTTTAAAAGCTCAATACTCTTTTCTTTCATTATTTTTTCCTTTTTAAATTTTTAATAATTTGTCTTAATATTCTATTTGAATTTTGCCTTTACCTTAAACTCTTCCATATTTATAAACTCATTATAAACCCTAAGAGCCTCGGGTGATGAGTCCACTCGCATATTAGAAATTGACCCGTCTGCATTATCAAAAGATGAATGCCAGTACGAAATAGCTTTTATTCTTGGAAACTTTCCGCTGAGCACCGTTTCAAACGCGTCCCTTATCCAGTCAGCCTTGTTCCCCGCACTCGGGTCTTCAACCACCCCAAACTCTGCTATTGCAATCGGTTTAACCTTTGAAAGTTTTTCCAGCTCCCTGTATGCATTCCTGAAATAAGGAAAGAAAAATGCCCACGGCCAGCCGACTTTCTGAGAGCCGTAAACACTCATTCCTAACCAGTCAATATATTCATCCCCCGGATAATAAGATTTAAACCTGTTCCAGTCGGCATTCGGCTCTGATACTGCATTCACGTGATACATCCAGGTTAAATTGTCTGCCCCCGCCTCTCTCATCAGCTCCACTACATGCCGGTGCGCCTCTTTGTACAAATCTGCACCCTCTTCTTCAAAATTAAATGCGCCGCTCCAGGGAAACCAGTTACCGTTCATCTCAGGTGCAAATTCTACAAGTATTGGCTTGCCGAATCTCTTCGCATCCTTTGCCCACCTAATCAAATCTTCGTCAAAATTTCCGTCAGCGATTTTATCCAACCCATAAACAGGATCGGGTCTTCCCATCCCCCAGTCGCTGCGAGGCATTATTCTTATGTAAGGTATTGAATTAAACTCTGCTACCGACCTCGCTTTTTCCATTGGAAATTTAATTCCGTAAAACCAGCTGTTTGAAAAACATATCCATACTGGCTGTGTTCCCGTTATGTTAAGGTATTCTTGTATCCTTTCCGTAGTTAAGCTGTCTTCTGTATTCCCCATGTCGGGAAATACTCCCGCATATATTCCGCTCGTCGGAGGCACAAGCTTCTGCCCTTTTTGGGCATTTGCCGAATTCGTGAACGTAATTATTGCTATAAACAAAATCAATAATCTAATCATTTGTATTCCTTGCTGTAAAGTTAAGAAAAGCGTCTGCACTAAATAAATTGAATGTTATTTTTAATAAGTTGTAAATAAAACTCTTGTTTGAAAGCGGATATGAAAACTTTATTCTCCTGACATCTTTAAACCCGCTCTTTATCAGCGTTTCCCTCAGCGTCTTCGAAGTGAAAAAACTTCTGTGATATAGCGGATGGTTCCCGCCCCTCCATTTATTTCCGCTTAGTCTAAACTTAATGCTGTTCAAATTTGGTACTTCTACCATTAAATAACCGTTAGGAGAAAGCAATTCTATTATCTTTCTTAATTCATCTATCGGCTCTGTTATATGCTCAAGAACATGCCACATCGTTATCATGTCATATTTCCTTCCTTCGTTTATCAGGTCTTTCGTCGTTTTATTGTAAACATCAAGCCCAAACTCATTTCTCGCAAAGTTTAAAGCATTAGCTGAAACATCGATTCCCTCTCCGTGTATTCCCGCATCCTTGCACGATTTTAAAAACAACCCCGAACCGCATCCTATATCAAGTAATCTAAAATCCTCTTTTAGTGAAGCAAACTTTTTTATTAATCCCGTCCGCTGTTCGTTTATCTCAAATATCTCTCTTAAATGTTCAAACTTTGAGCCCTCCTTGTAATCGTCCCCTCGAAACTCTATCTGATAATAATCTTCATATATTTCGCTTTCATCTGGCGGGTTCAACAGATATGTCAATCCGCAGGTTTTACACCTTACTATGAGAAATTCTTCTTCTTTTATCCTCAGTGTATTCTCTCTGCTTTTGCAGTTTGGACAGGGTCTCAATGTAGATGAATTATTAAATTTCTTTGATTCTAAAAATAAACTATTTTTATAAAAATAATTAATATATGGCAGAAATAAAATTCAAGACAAACATTAATTGCAATCACTGTATTGGTAAGGTTACACCAATTCTTAACTCGGATGACGGTATTAGCGAATGGAATATTGACTTAAATAGCGAAGATAAAATTCTGACTGTTAAAGGGGATAAACCCGATGCCGATAAGATCGTAACGGCTCTTTCAGAGGTTGGATATTTTGCCGAAAAAGTGTAATTAAATAAATCCTAATTCGTACTTTGCCTCTTCTGACATGTTGTCGAAACTCCACGGTGGGTCAAAGGTTATTTCTACTCGGGCATCGTTTACCATTGGATGCTCTCTTAGTTTTTCTTGTACTTCCCCCGGTAGCGTTCCCGCTACTGGACAGGCTGGGGATGTCAATGTCATCACAACAAACACATCTCCGTTTGTTGCAAGATTTATATCGTAAATCAAACCTAAATCATAAATATTAACAGGGATTTCAGGGTCAAAACAGTTCTTCAGTACTTTTATAACTTCTTCTTTCAGTACTTCAAGGTCAACCGTCTTGCCTTCGTTCACAGCTTCTGTTTTCTTCTCTTCTTTGTTTATATTTTCTTCTTCCATGTCTTTCAAATAGAACCCCTGATTTAATTGCTGTTTATATATTGTTCCGCGCTTCTTTTCATGAATTTTATCATCGATACAAGTCCGTTCGACCTCGTCGGAGAAAGATGCTCTTTCATTCCTATCTTATCTATAAATTCAAGTTTTGCGTTTATTATGTGTTCTGGCTCTTTGCCCGATAAAACCCTCACAAGCAGCCCAACAAGCCCCTTTGTTATTATCGCATCGCTGTCTGCCTCAAAGTATAGCTTTCCGTCTTTATATTCCGTGTGCAGCCATACTTGCGAAACGCAGCCTGCAACTTTATTCTCTTCTGTTTTATGAACTGGGTCCATCGGTTTCAAACTCTTTCCAAAATCTATTATGTATTCATACTTGTCTTCCCAGTTATCAAAGAACGAAAAATCTTCTACTATCGCCGCTTCGGTTTTTTCAATCGTTTCTTCCATACTTTATGATAACATTTTCTTTGCCTTTTTTACTCCGTCAACTAAAGCATCTATCTCGCTTTTAGTATTATACATCCCAAACGAGGCTCTCACCGTTCCCGGTATTCCAAATCTGTTCATTAACGGCTCTGCACAATGATGACCCGTTCTTACAGCAATACCCTGTTTATCAAGTATTGTCCCCGCGTCATAAGGATGTATTCCATCTATCAAAAACGATATTACACCGGTCTTATTCTTTGCATTGCCTATCAATCGAAACCCTTCTATTTCTTTTAGCTTTTCAGTTCCGTAATTCAAAAGTTCGTCTTCATATTTCGCAATATTCTCAAGCCCGACTTTCTTTACGTATTCTAACGCTTCCGGTAAAACTATAGCACCGCATATATCTGGCGTGCCTGCTTCAAATTTATAAGGCAGCTCATTATACGTTGTCTTTTCAAATGAAACACTCTTTATCATATCGCCGCCGCCCTGATAAGGATTCATTGCGTTCAGTAATTCTTCTTTTCCGTATAACACGCCTATTCCCGTAGGACCGTAAACTTTATGTCCCGAAAAAGCAAAGAAGTCAGCATCGAGTTCCTGAACGTCAACCTTTGAATGCTGCACCGCCTGCGCCCCGTCTATCATCACAACCGCCCCTGCGTCATGAGCATACTTAACTATTTTCCGTACAGGGTTCTTTGTGCCGAGCGCATTAGACGTATGCCCGGCAGCAACAATTTTTGTCTTTTCGCTCAAAAGCTTTTTATACTCATCAATCATTAATTCACCGTCATCATTCACGGGTATCACCTTGAGTTTTGCATTCCTTCTTTCACAAAGCATCTGCCATGGTACTATGTTTGAGTGATGCTCTAAGTATGTAACAATTATTTCATCACCCGCCTTAATAAACTTGTCTCCGTATCCGTTAGCTACGAGGTTTATCGCCTCGGTAGTTCCTCTCACGAATACAATTTCATTGGTTGTCTTTGCATTTATAAATTCAGCAACTCTCTTTCGCGCATTCTCATACAAGGTCGTAGCGCTGTCGCTCAGGAAGTGCACCCCCCTGTGTACATTGCTGTTCTGTTCTGAATAGTATTTTGCTATCGCATCAATGACAAGCTGCGGCTTGTGTGTCGTCGCAGCATTATCAAGGTATATCAGGTCTTTTCCGTAAACCTTTTGCTTAAGTATTGGGAAATCTTCTCTTATTTTTTCAACGTCTATCATCGGGTTGTATCATGCAAATTCGCAATATTAATTATTTTCTTTTAGTCAAATTTTTTATCCGAGCTTTTTATCTAAAGTCTTTATCAGCAGCTTTTTCAGTTCTTCGTTCGCAACCTCGTCTATTATTTCATGAGCAAACGCAGAAAGCAGCAGCTTCTTCGCCTCCGTCTCAGATATTCCTCTCGACCTTAAATAAAAAACCTCATCGGGATTTATCTGCCCCGTCGTTGCACCGTGACTGCATTTAACGTCATCCGCAAATATTTCAAGCTGCGGCTTTGAGTTTATAGTTGCCTCATTCGAAAGTAGTATGTTTGTGTTCGTCTGGTATGCGTTCGTCTTCTGTGCATCCTGCCTTACCATTATCTTTCCGTTGAAAACTCCAGTACCCTCCTCGTCAAGCAACCCCTTGTAAAGCTCGTTGCTGTGGCTGTTTGGTTTTGCATGGTCTGCAAGTGTATGGTTGTCAATTAGTTGTTTCCCTCTTACAAGATAAAACCCTCTGAAATAGCAGTCTATGCCCTCTCCATTTAATACAGAGCTTAAATTATTTCTTAAAAGATTTCCGCCCCATGATACAACCGTTGAATAGAACCTGCTGTAGTTTTTCTGTTCAACCTGCGTTGTTCCAATATGATACGCTTCGGCTCCTTCGTTCTGTATTTTATTGTGATGAAGCTCTGCATTATCACCGAGAAATATTTCTGTTACCGTGTTTGAAAATGAAGAGTGCTTTGAGTTTGCATAAAACACCTCGCTCACATCAACTTTTCCCCCGGTCTCAACAACTATCAGGTTTCTGTGGTTTGCAAATACATCTTTTTCAGACTCTTCTATAAAATTAATTATTATCACAGGCTTTTCTATTTCCGCATTCTTCGGTACATATACAAGAAGACCGCTGTTTATCATCGAAGTGTTCAGCGCTGTGAACCCGTCAGCTTTATCATTTGCGTATTTCCCGAAATGCTCTTCAAACACCTTTTCGTGACCCGCGGCAATAGCATCGGCAAAACTTCCTATGAATATCTTATAATTCTTTTCTTGAATCCTTGAAAGTTCTTTAGCATACTTTCCGTTATATATCACAATAATATTAGCATCGAATTTATACTCAGCGAGTTTTTCTATCGCATGCTTGTTAACCTTTGGCTCATCAACTAATGTAAACCGCGTGTTTACTATTGTGCTTACGTTAGTAAACCTCCACTCTTCATGGTTCTTTGTCGGAAACCCCGTCCGCTCGAGTGTTGACAGTGCATCCTTTCGTTTGCTTTCAAGCGTTTTTGATTCGTGCTTTAGGTTAGTGTTTAGTATTTCTTTTAAACCCATACTTACGCCCCTACACCTTCTTCCTTAATCCAGTCGTATCCTTCTTCTTCAAGATGCAGTGCCAGATTCTTGTCCCCCGATTTCACTATCCTGCCGTTGTATAAAACATGAACAAAATCAGGTACTATATACTCAAGAAGTCTCTGATAGTGTGTTATCACAACGAACGCATTATCCTTGTTTCTAAGTTTGTTCACTCCATTTGCCACTATTCTTAAAGCGTCAATATCAAGCCCCGAATCCGTCTCGTCAAGTATTCCAAGCTTCGGCTCAAGCATTGCCATCTGAAATATTTCGTTTCTCTTTTTCTCTCCGCCGGAAAAACCAACGTTCACGTACCTCTTTGTCATTTCAACATCAAGCTCTACAAGCGCAGCTTTTTCTCGGAGCCTCTTCATGAATTCCTGTGCTTTCATCGGCTCAAGACCGTTGTGCTTTCTAATCTCATTAATAGATGTTTTCATGAAATTAGTTGTTGATACTCCGGGTATTTCTATCGGATATTGGAACGCAAGAAATATTCCTTTTCTTGCTCGTTCCTCTGCTTCTATCTCTAACAAATTCTTCCCGTCGTAAATAACCTCACCCTCCGTAACTTCATATCCTTCGCGCCCTGCAAGTACCGATGCCAGCGTTGACTTTCCCGAGCCGTTCGGTCCCATGATTGCATGGACTTCGCCCTTCTTAACCTCAAGGTCTAATCCCTTTAAAATTTCTTTTCCTTCTATCTTTGCCTTTAATCCTTTAATTTGTAACATCTTTATTATTTATTTCTTTTTTAATATTTAATTATGTTCTTCTGTTTTTTCCAACAACTAACAACTAACAACTAACAACTAACAACTGACAACCAACAACTAACAACTGACAACTAACAACTAACAACTATCAACTGAATCACCCCACGCTTCCTTCCAGCGATATCGCCAGAAGTTTCTGTGCCTCAACCGCAAATTCCATCGGCAGTTGATTCAGTACTTCTTTTGCATAACCATTTACTATCAGCGCCACAGCATCCTCTTCCGATATACCTCTTTGCTGGCAGTAAAATAAAATATCTTCGCCTATCTTCGATGTAGTTGCCTCATGCTCAACAGTTGCCTTCTTGTTTTTAATGTCAAAGTAAGGAAATGTGTGAGCTCCGCATTTATCGCCCATTAGCAGAGAATCGCACTGCGAAAAATTCCTCGCCCCCTCAGCACCTTTTGCAACCTTAACAAGCCCTCTGTAACTGTTCTGGCTCTTTCCCGCCGATATCCCCTTCGAAACAATCCTGCTCTTTGTGTTCTTTCCTATGTGTATCATCTTCGTGCCCGTATCAGCTTGCTGCATGTTGTTCGTAAGTGCAACGCTGTAAAACTCGCCAATCGAATTGTCACCCTTCAAAATTACGCTCGGATACTTCCATGTTATCGAGCTTCCCGTCTCAACCTGCGTCCAGGATATCTTTGCACCCTCCCCGCAGATTCCTCTCTTCGTCACAAAATTATATATCCCGCCCTTTCCGTCTTTGTCGCCCGGATACCAGTTCTGCACTGTTGAATATTTTATCTCCGCACCGTCCATCGCTATCAGCTCTACGATTGCTGCATGCAGCTGATTCTCATCTCTCCTCGGTGCCGTGCATCCTTCAAGAGCCGACACGGATGCCCCCTCATCTGCACTTATCAGCGTGCTTGCAAAGTGTCCCGGAGTCGCTGCCGTGATTCTGAAGTATGTTGAAAGCTCCATCGGACATCTTACGCCTTTTGGTATGTAAACAAATGAACCGTCGCTGAATACCGCCGAATTTAAGGCGCCAAAAAAGTTATCTGTATATGGCACAACCGAACCAAGATACTTCTTAACTAATTCGGGATGTTCTTTTATCGCATCACTTATAGATGAAAATATTATACCTAAATCACTCAGTTTCTCTCTGTACGTCGTCATAACTGAAACACTGTCCATAACCGCATCCACAGCCACACCCGCTAAAAACTGCTGCTCAACAAGCGGAATGCCGAGCTTTTCGTAAGTTTCCTTAATCTTTGGGTCAAGATCGTCAAGCGAGTTCAGCTTGTTTTCTTTCTTCGGAGCTGCATAGTATATAACATCTTGATAATTAATTTTCGGATAGTGTACATTTGCCCATTGCGGCTCTTCCATCTTCAGCCAGTGCCTGTATGCCTTAAGTCTCCAGTCAAGCATAAATTCCGGCTCGCCCTTTTTCTTAGAAATGAATTTAACAACGTCTTCATTCAATCCCTTCGGAAGTGTTTCCATATCTATATCGGTCGTGAACCCAAACTCATAGTCACTGCCTATTTTTTCCAGAATAATATCGTCACTCATTTTTATATAACTTGTTTATTTTTCAGTATAATAGAAAACAGGACTATTTTAGTCCCATTTATAATCTTTAAACCCAAACCCCCTTCAAAAAGTTCACAAATGAACTTCAATATGCATAAAATCGTATTTATCCCCTCCTTCCCAAGGTCTCCTTGGGAAGGCATTATAATACTACTTTTCTTCCCGCACCTCCCCCCTCCTTCCCAAGGTCTCCTTAGGAAGGCATTATTATAACTATTCTTCCCGCGCCTCCCCCCTCCTTCCCAAGGTCTACTTGGGAAGGCAAAAAAACATATAATCTCTATTTTTCAACTGGTTTAATAATTTCCTTATGCTCTCTTTGTCGAAGATGCGACGTGGCGAACGACCTTTGCCTTCGAGTCGCAGATCCCCGTTTTTTGGCGGACGATCCTTGCGTTAAAATCTTTAATCTTTATTTCTCTTTATTTTGTTTGTAGCCAAAGGCAACATCGTTAGCTACATTGCAATACTATTCTATTTTTATCAACAATTAAATTCTCTTCTCTGTGTTACTATGTTTAAAAACTTTGTAATAAAAACAAACTTTTATAAAAGAAAAAATCTCAAGTGTTTTCTTTGCGTCCTTTGCTTCCTTTGCGACCCTTGCGGTAAAAATCATCTTTCTTGTTTTAGTATTTGTTCTCTGCGCTCTCTGGGTGTCGAAGATCCGCCGCGGCGGACGGTTAAATTCTTTGTTATTGTTTGTCTTTATTTTGTTTGTCGAAGATTCGCCGC
>JADHED010001862.1_pt1 | contig 16243 bp, 16 predicted proteins | sample 8952041 | NCBI WGS metagenome assembly JADHED01 (sample SAMN16124423, study PRJNA663239) | bioreactor sludge metagenome | isolation source: sludge (control) | place: India:Bengaluru | collected 2018-09-08
CTCTTCAAGATTTTCGTAAATCTTTTTGAACTCGTTTATTTTTTTGCTGCTTTTCCTGCTACCCTTGTTGTTCACAAGGGACCAGGGGCACATTTCCATGCCCCACGTGATCAAGATATGGCAGGACAGGGCATTATTGATCCCGTTGTTTTTAATCAATCATATATGGCTTGTTCCCAGGCTGGTTTTGAAAAAGAAGTATTCCCAATACCTGACACTGGCAGTTTTACTGATATTGCTGACCACTGCCTTATATTATTTTATTGATAAACCGGCACCTCAGCCACAGGCGGGCAAACAACCCACCCCGGTACCTCCCTATGCGGATCTGCTGCTGTTTTCCCTGCTGATTGTTGCCGTTGATACCGGATTGTTGCTGACGAAACACTGGCATACTATGGAAGCCGAAAAAATGCGGCTTGAAAATGAAAACACCCATGCCATGCTTGGGATGCTCCGGCACCAGGTAAGTCCGCATTTTTTCATGAATACCCTGAATAATATCTATGCCCTTGTGGAAAAAGACAAGGTGAAAGCCCGGGAAACCCTGATGAAGTTGTCCAAACTGATGCGTTACCTGCTTTACGAGAATCAAAGCGGCAAGGTATTGTTAAGTAAGGAGTTGGAATTCATACAAAACTATATTGATCTCATGCGCCTCAGGTTTGCCGATGAGGTATCCATCCGTTTAAGGATCCCGGAAAGCTATACCGATGTTGAGATTCCCATGTTGCTTTTCATTTCCTACATTGAAAATGCGTTCAGGTATGGTACGAGCTATCAGGAGAAAAGTGACGTGGAGATTGTCTTTGAAATGGAACCTTCATTCCTTGTATTTACATGCAATAACACCATACCCTCCATGTCGGTCAACGAACCCGGATATGGCATCGGACTTCAGAACAGCAGAAAACGGCTTGAACTACTTTTTGGAGCGAACTTCGACCTGACCATTCAGCAAACGGCATCCTTCTTTTCCGTGAACCTAAAAGTGCCTTTACAATGACATACAAATGCGTAATTATTGATGATGAACCGCTTGCGGCCGGGATCATTGAGGAGCACATCAAATGCACACCATCGTTACACCTGGAACGGTCCTTTACAAATCCGGTAAAAGCCTATGAATACCTGTCGGAATACAAGACGGATATCCTGTTCATTGATATTCAAATGCCCGATCTGAGCGGCATTGAATTGGTAAAACAACTGGAATTCAAGCCGGCGGTCATTTTCACCACTGCATTTGATCAATATGCCCTGGAAGGTTTCAGGGTCGATGCCATGGACTATCTGCTGAAACCGGTTGATTACCCTGAGTTTCTGAAAGCAGTGGAAAAGGCAAAAAAATGGCTGGATCTTACCCATAAAGTATTGGATATTCAACAGGACAATCAGTTTCTATTTATCAAATCGGAACACCGGGTGACCCGTATTGAACTGAATGCAATCAAATTCATTGAGGGAATGAGCGAATACGTGCGGATTCACAGGGAACATGAAAAACCCGTGATGACACTGTTGAGCATAAGGGCACTGGAAAGCCATCTTCCGAAGGACCAGTTTATGCGGATCCATAAATCGTATCTCGTGAACCTGACGAAGATTAAAGATATTGAGAACAATTTTGTTACATTTGGTGATGGCAAAATACTTCCGGTAAGCAAGGCATTCAAGCCAAGATTGCTGGAATTCATCAACCATCACACCATACGATAATTTACCGTTATACCCGCTACATCACTATGAAACCCGCACCCCAAAAAGAAATCCCTATTGATACCGCACTGATTGCATTTTGCGGACTTTACTGCGGCGCCTGCCGGTCGTACCTCAAGGGTAGCTGTCCCGGTTGCCGTGACAACGTGAAAGCCACATGGTGCAAGGTCAGGACGTGCTGTATGGAGAACAATTTCAACAGCTGTGCGGACTGTACCGGCATTGAACTGAAGGACTGCAAAAAATACAACAACTTCATCTCAAAAGCCTTTGGCCTTGTATTCAATTCAGACAGGTCAGCCTGCATTGCACGCATCAGGGAAATCGGATACCCTGATTTTGCGGTGGAAATGGCAGGAAACGGGCAGCAAACGATCAGGCGGAAGAAATGAAAAAAGTCCTCCTCCTCCTCGCCGAAGGCTTTGAAGTATACGAAGCCAGTGTGTTCATTGATGTCATCGGTTGGAACGTGGTAGATGGGGACAAATCCACCGAACTGCATTCCAGCGCCCTGCGCACGGAGATCCGCAGCTCGTTCGACCAGCGCTTTGTGGTGGATGTGCTGGTTGGCGAGGTTGAGGTGGCCGCCTACGATGCCCTGGCCGTACCCGGAGGCTTTGAGGAGTATGGTTTTTACAACGATGCGTTCGATGACCGTTTTCTCGGGATCATTCGGGCCTTCAGGGCACAGGGCAAGCCCATCGCTTCCGTATGCGTGGGGGCTTTGCCCCTGGCGAAAAGCGGTATTCTGGAAGGCAGAAAAGGCACCACCTACAACCAGAATCCCAAACGGCTCGATACCCTGCGGGCCTGCGGGGTAGTCCTCCAGAACCAGTCGATCGTGGACGACGACGACATCATCACCTCCTGGAACCCTTCCACCGCAATACCGGTGGCCCTACTGCTGCTTGAAAAGCTTACCAGCCGGGAGAATGCGGAGTTGATCAGGGGGAGGATGGGGTTTTGAGAGAGTTGAAAGCCGGTGAAAGGCAGGGGGAAATCCGGTGGAAGGCAGGTAATCGGTGTTCGGTGTTCGGTGTTCGGTGTTTGGTCAGTGCTTTGATGGAAGGGGATTGTCCTCTCGTTGAATCACCTGACGGCCCAAAAAAACCTCCTCCATCACCTGCACTTGATCCATTAATTTTTATACATTTATGACAGTGTAGTTAGGGAAACGGCGTTGGGGTAACCTATTTCATTTTTCCGGAACCATCATGATACAACCATCTCAAAATGAACAGGTAAAACAATTGGCCAACAAGATCTATTCAAAGCTTGACAGGTATGAATTGATCCTGGTGCCTGTATTTGCAGCATCTTTTATATTGAAAATTGCAACCGGGGCACCGGTAAGCATCTTCATTACACTATCCTTACTTTCACTGGCTGCGCTTTACTTTTTATCAGGTAATGCCGATCCCTCAGATACACAATCAGGCGGTCTGAATGGCTTCTTTCATAAACTTGTATGCTGGGGATTGTCCATTTGTACCGTTGGAATACTGTTTACCCTTGAGCATTGGCCAAATGCCCGGTTTTTACTGCTGTTAGGGTCCATCGTTCCGTTAGGCAGTCTCATCGCGATCCTTTGGTACCGGAGCAAGGAGCCGGAGAACAGCATTTTTTCTTCGCGCTACATGGCCCGCATTATCATCATTTGTGCGATAGGAATCACGCTCCTGATTGCAAAAATGGGTTTACCCGGTTAATATCCCGCAATTCAAAAATTGAACGTATACAATAACTTTTCAACACTTTACATGATGACTGACGCCATTTTTCACTACTGGTGGATTATCCCGGTAATCCTTTGCCTTGTTCTAATCAAGTATATTGCCCGGCTGTTTTTCGGCATGGTCATCGTGCCGGAGGACCGGATCGGTCTGGTCACCAAAAAATTCGTCCTTTTCGGAAAGAACCGCGAACTTCCCGGCGGAAGGATTATCGCCACAAACGGGGAGGCCGGATTTCAGGCCAGGACCCTGGCACCCGGATTGTATTTCGGAAAATGGATCTGGCAATATGATATTACGATGGAAATGTTCACAGTCATTCCCGAAGGGAAAATCGGATTGGCTCTTGCAAAAGATGGAAAGGAAATCCCCACGGGCAGTATTCTTGCCCATAAGGTGGAATGTGACAATTTCCAGGATGCCGAGAAATTTCTGACAGCCGGGGGACAAAAGGGACGTCAGGCTTCCTACATTACCGCCGGCTCGTACCGTATCAACACCATGTTGTTTCAGATGTCGGTCACCGAAATGGTTCGCATCCAGGAAAGCATGGTGGGCATTGTCACCACACTCGACGGACTTCCAATTGAGCGGGACCAGATTGCAGGAAAGATCATTGAAGGTCACAACAACTTTCAGGATTTCGATTCCTTCATCAAAAACGGGGGCAACCGTGGTCTCCAGCCCCAGGTGATTTTAGCCGGATCCTATAACTTGAACCCCTGGGCCATCCAGATCGAGGAAACGCCGATGACCGAGATACCGATCGGCTATGTGGGTGTGGTCATCAGCTATATCGGGCAGGATGGAAAGGACCTGACCGGATCAGATTTCACCCATGGCAACATCGTGGAAAAAGGGTACAAGGGCGTCTGGCTTCAGCCCCTGGGTCCCGGAAAATATCCCATCAACAAGTACACCATGAAGATTGAGCTGGTGCCCACCACCAACCTGGTGCTGAACTGGGCATCGGCACGCAGTGAGGCGCACAACCTCGATAAAAACCTTTCAACCATCACCGTTCGTTCCAAGGACGGCTTCCCCTTCAACCTTGATGTGGCCCAGATCATCCACGTTCCCTCCATTGAGGCTCCGAAAGTAATCGCCCGGTTCGGCAATATGGTGAACCTGGTATCGCAGGTACTGGAACCCACCATCGGGAACTACTTCAGGAATTCAGCACAGGACAGTGATGTCATTGCCTTTCTCAGCACGCGAAAGGAGCGGCAGGATTCAGCAAAAGCCCACATCAAGAAAGTGCTGGATGAGTACAATGTAAATGCGGTGGATACCCTGATCGGAGATATCGTACCTCCGGAAACCCTGATGAAGACCCTCACCGACCGGAAAATTGCCGAAGAACAGAAAGTCACCTACGATACCCAGAAGAAAGCCCAGGAAACCCGGCAGGGCATGGAAAAGGAAACCGCCATTGCCGACATGCAGAAAGACATTGTGAGGGCCCAGCAAAGTGTGGAGATCGCGGAACGCACCGCAAATGCCACGGTGAAAAAGGCCGAAGGCGATGCCAGCAGCGTCAAACTGGCTGTGAGTGCTGAGGCTGAGTCGACGAAGATGCGCGCCCACGCTGAGGCGGAGTCCATTCGTGCCCGTGCCCAGGCAGAGTCTGAGGCCATTAAGCTAAAAGCATCAGCCCAGGCTGAACAAATCTCACTGACCGGTAACGCTGAAGCACAGAAAATACGGGCGGTGGGTAAATCGACCGCCGAAGCCTATGAACTGGCCGTGAAGGCCATTGGCGGCGACAATTTCACCCGCTACAAGATCACCGAAGAACTGGCCAAAGGCAATGTCAAGCTCATTCCCGATGTACTGATCGGTGGATCCCAGTCGAACGGAACCGCGGTGGAAGGGATCCTCGGCCTGAAACTGATGGAAATGCTCGACCCGGTGAACAAGGAACACCGCAGGGAAAAAAAGGCAGTGCTGCCACCGGTGGAAAAGGGAGGTGACGGGGAAGAGGGGGAAGGCAGTTAGAAGGCAGGGGGTTATCCCGCCATTTTCCTATTTTGAGAGACAACTTCAACCTTTTCTGTCATGTTAAGGTCCATCCATACGAAAACCGCCTTCGCAATTCTTTCCCTGGTAATCTTTACCAGCCTGAACGCATTTTCACAAATGCGGTACATTACCGTGGATGGCATCCACATTTGGGTCAATACCATCGGACTTGAAAGCCGTAAAGCCGGCCAGCCTGTAGTGGTTTTTGAGAGCGGTATGGGCACGCCGATGGACAATTGGGACAAGGTGCTTCCGGGTGTGTCCGCTTTGGCACCGCTCATCGCCTATGACCGCCCGGGGATAGGAAAATCGGGACCGGAAGCGGATAGCATGACCATCAAAGGGGTCTCGGACCGGTTGTTGAAAATATTACAAACCCTGCAGGTAAGTCCCCCATACCTGCTGGTGGGGCACTCCCTCGGCGGTGCCTATATCAGAAGCTTCGCCGTGTATTATCCCGAAATGCTGGCGGGACTGATCATCATCGATCCTGCGGATTTCACGGAAACAAAGGAAAACCGAAAACTCCCATACCTCGACATCGGACTTTCAAAAAAATCTGCGGATTCGCTCTTTATTAAATGGGCCAGGGAAGACAGCGCCCGCAACGCCCAAAATCCCAATTATGCCTCAGAACAAAAAAAGGATGTGCTGGCGAAGTTGCGGAAATCCGGGTTTGCAGAAATTCAACATACTGCATTACCGAACATCCCTGTGCACATATTGACCGGAGGACGTTATGACACTCCCCTCCGGTTCAGGGCTACCGAATTTAACGATTCCCTGCTTTTCAGGGCAAAAATGAGACGCCGGGTGGAACGGTGGACTGAAGTCATTCAGTCGGTCGATAAGGGCATGCTGTTTTACAGTGGCGATGCAGGACATTTTGTACACTATGACGACCCGGAGTTGTTGATTTCCAGTGTCAGAATTGCGTTGCAGGATTATGAAATATTGAGAAAATAGGTACATCCAATGAAAATATCGGTTTTATTACCGATAATCGACTTTTATCAGTATATTTACCGATAAAGGAGGTCCAATGATGCATGCTGCCACCATTTCTGCTGATGTGATCACCTATACCGCGTTGCTTCCGGATGAAAAGCGCAGGCTTGAATCGGGGATCAAGGGGTTGCTGGCCGATCTGACGGAAAAATACAGGGAAACCGCCTTTTATGGCCGGCTGGTTCAGGGCGATTACATTGAATGTGCGATGAATTCGCCTCAGAACGCCCTGCGGATTGCCCTGCTCATAAAGACCTTTGTGAAGGCATGCAAATTATCTGACTCCGGGAGAAAGGACAACCGGCTGAAGTATTTCTATGAACACGGTATCAGGCTGGCTGTGGCAGTGGCTCCGCTGGAAAAAAACGATGCGGAAAACGGCATTATTGACGGAGAAGCCATTTATCTTTCCGGCCGTGCCATCAAGAACCTTTCCACGTCTGACAAACAGAAGATCGTTATCAAAAACACCATGTTCTTCTGCATGAATGACAAGCAGTTGCAGGAACAGTTTGACACCATCTTTTCGTTGCTCGACACCCTGATATCGAAATGCTCTGCCAAGCAAAGCGAGATCATCCACTATAAGCTGATGGATTATAGTGAAAAGGAGATTGCTGAAAAACTGGGGAAGTTCCAGTCCACCATCAGCCAGCATTCCACAGCAGCCGGCTGGCTTTCGATAGAAAAAGCGGTTGCCTATTTTGAAAACATTCTGCAATGAACCTGACCCAACTCCTGATCCTGCAGTTCATCGCGCACCTGTTCGCCGATTTTATGCTGCAACCCCAACGTTGGTGCGATAAAAAAGAGAAGAAAGTATTTACGGCGGTGCTGTTTTACCACATGTTGGTGGTGTTTGCCACCAGTTATGTGGCGTCATTAGATCCACGCTTTTGGAGTGCCGCCATTTTGTTGACCGTGTTGCATTTCCTGATCGACATCCTGAAAAACACGCTGATCCGGAAGAAGCAGATAAAGAATCTTTTCTTTTACGACCAGATCCTGCATATCATTTCCATCTTTCTGATTGTGTGTACCTACCATCAACGCCATGGCATTGAATTCCTGTTTGATCCCGACACCAAAACCCTGGCAGTAATTGCCGGTTTTGTCTTTTGTGCCAAACCCGCAAACATCATGATCCGGTACATTCTGGAGGCCTTTTCCATAGAGACACCCAAAGATGACCCCGGCAAGGAAGATGACAGAAGCCTGCCCAATGCGGGAAAACTGATCGGCATCACCGAACGGTTTCTTGCCCTGGCGTTAATATTGATCGGCCAGTATGAGGCGGTTGGATTGATCATTGCGGCCAAATCCATTTTGCGGTTCAACGCCATTCAGAAAAGCGAATACGTGTTGGTGGGCACCCTGCTGAGTTTCGGAATCGCTGCTTTCTCAGGGATCATCATCAACCTGATCCCTTAACGGCATTAAAGCCGATAAATTAGGTTTATCGGTAAAATAAATGATAAATAAGACCCTGAAGCTATTATTCTTGGATTGATGCACGCATACTGAATCACCTAATCACCTAATCACCTAATCACCTAACCACCTAATCACCTAACCACTAAATCACTCCATGAAACCCATCCTCTCTCTCCTGGCCCTGCACCTCCTTTCCCTGTCCGCATTTTCCCAAAAAGTGACTGAAATGGATTTCCATTCCATTTTTGCCCGTTACGGGGTGGATGGATGTTTTGTGCTTTACAACAGCGCGGACAATGAATACATAAAATACAACGCAAGCCTTTGTGACACAGGCTATATCCCTGCTTCCAGCTTCAAAATACCCAATTCGCTGATTGCCCTCGAGGAAGGCGTGATTAAGGACACCACCCAGGTCATCGCATGGGATGGGCATGTGTGGCCGAATGCCGCGTGGAACAGGGACCAAACGCTGAAAACTGCTGTAAAATACTCCTGTATCTGGGTGTATTTCAAGGTGGCGGAACAGGTCGGAATCGAAAAATACCAGGCTTATGTCAATGCCTTTGATTACGGGAATAAGAACCTGACCGGTCCCCCCGCCCGCTTCTGGCTGGCAGGACAGTTCCGGATCAACGCGATCCAGCAAATTGATTTCCTGAGAAAATTCTATGCGGCGCAATTGCCGGGCATCTCCCAACGCTCTGTTGACATCGTTAAAGACTTGATTGTGCTGGAACAAAACGATCGATACAGGCTGAGCGGCAAAACCGGCGGTGGCGTGTTGTCCGATTCAGAGTACATCATGTGGCTGGTCGGGTATGTGGAGAAGGATCAGAAGCCCTATTTCTACGCCATGAATTTCAAAACCCGCGAATTCGACAAAACCGCGCCTGCAAGATATGCCATCACTAAAGACATCCTGAAATCCCTGAAAATCATTGAATAACACATCAAGCCACTGCCTGCATTCAATCCTGTAAAGTGATTATCTTTAAACATTACTTAAACTCAAGGTAATGAACCTAAGAACTCCATTGACTATTTTTGCCCTCATATTAAGTTCCCTTTCAGGCGTCATTGCACAACCCGGCGATCGGCCCATCGCAAACAACACTGCGGATGGCTATATTTCCATTGAGGAAGCCATGGCCTCCCTTCCGATTCCCGAGGCTGCAGCCAAACCCGCATCGAACCTGGGCAGGTCACCTGAGATCACAGGATTTCTGGCCCCTCCCTATACCTCGATCGCGCCCGTCAGGCTTTTCGACAATTTCTATTTCGTGGGCACCACGGCGGTCGGGTCGTTCATCATCGATACCGGTGATGGACTGGTGATGCTGGATACCGGTTGCGGGGATGAAGATTGTGCCCTGATGGTGTCGTCCATGAAGAAAATCGGACTGGATCCAACAAAAATCAGGCTGATCCTCCTGTCGCATGAGCATTTTGATCATTATGGCGGCGTGCAATACCTGAAGCGCGAAGTATGTCCCGGTGCCAGGGTCGCCATGAGCCTGATTGGATGGAACATGCTGCAAACCGTACCGCTGGAAGGGAATTACATCGGCACGCGTCCTCCTGCGGTGGATATCTACCTGACCGACGGCATGAAAATCAAAGTCGGCGGCTCCAGATTCCAGGTTGTTTCGACACCAGGGCACAGTCCCGGTTGCGTTTCCTTTATCATCCCCGTAACCGACCAGGGCGAACCCCATGTGGTGGGAATCATGGGCGGTTCGGCCGTATTCCCGACCCAGACCGAGACCCGGCAGTACAAGGCATCCATCGAATATTTCAAGGCATTTGCCACGGTAGCCGGATGCGATATCGGGCTATACTTCCATTCGTCGGAAGAAACCTTTGCAGCCCTTCGCAATCGAAAACCCGGCAAGCCCAATCCCTTGGTATTAGGAAGAACCAGATTTGATACGGAATACCTGGAAAGCTTCCGGGAGCGGTACCGGAACATGCTGACGTCAGGGGAACTAAAACCTTAAATACTGCGTCAACTAAACCATACATAATTCAACCTCTTCAGCAATAACGCATCTTATGCAAAGAAAAGCGAACCTAATGTCCCGATGACTGACAAGAAAATCCTTCCATTTGAATTTCGTTGGGCAGGCGGCGCCACCTTCATCCTTTCCACCGGCAACCTGAAGATTGCCTGTGACCCCGTATTGTGCAACAAGGGAAGCATACAGGATTATTTCTGGTTCACCTCTGAAAGGTTGGAAGACCCGGTATATGATGAAACTACATTCCGCGATATCGATCTTTGGATGATTACGCATGCGCATGAGGACCACCTTGATGCGCCCGGAATATCTGTAATTCATCCGGACACCCCGGTTGTTTGTAACCAAAATGCTTCCAACATATTGAAAGGAAAAGGGATCCATAACCTTACAGTATTGCCCTGGCACCACCGCAACACTTTTTCCATCAAAGGATACCGCATTGAAATTGAATCCATTCCCGCGATACATGGGGTAAATCCCCTTAGCGCCTGGTTTGCAGGTCGCGTAAACGGATATTATATCACCCTGTCAAAAGATGGTGAACGGTTGGGTATTTATATAACGGGGGACACGGTTTACAAGCGGAAAGTTACCTATCCCCTTTCCGGAAAAAATATGGATGTGATGATTGCCAATATGGGCGCTGCCAAGGAAGGAAGCTGGATCATGACCCTGACCCTGAATGCTCGAATGTTACGGAACATGATGGACAAACTGAATCCTGCCCTGGTGATCCCGGTGCATTACGGCACCTTTGCGCATTACAAAGAACCCGTTGAAAACATCAAAGCCCTGAAGGATGAACGGATTACCATTCTGCCCGTGGGTGGCACACTCAGGGTAAACAGTACCGGACTGATAATGTAAACATCAGATTGAAGCATCAATAATCATGAAATCATTGTTTCCCAAAAAATGAAGAAAATCCTAATCATCAACGGACATCCGAATCCGGATAGCTTTAGTGCCGGTCTTTCAGAAGCCTACAAAAAAGGGGCAGAAAAATCACGAAATGAAATTAAAGAAATCGATCTTGGCAAATTGCGTTTTAATCTAAACCTCAGCTTTGGATACCAGAAACGCACCGACCTGGAACCTGATTTACTGGAAGCATGGGAAAAAATAACCTGGGCTGAACATATGGTGTGGATCTATCCACAGTGGTGGGGATTCATGCCCGCTTTGCTCAAAGGATTCATTGACCGGTTGTTTCTTCCCGGAATTGCCTTTAAATACAGGGAAAACTCGGTTCAATGGGACAAATTCCTGACGGGGAAAACAGCACATTTGATCCATACCATGGATTATCCCGTTTGGTATTACAAATGGTTTCTCAGAGAACGGGGGATTAAAATCATGAAAAAACAAATATTGGATTTCGTGGGAATCAAAACAGTCAAGACAACCTTGATTGCCCCTATCAAAAATAACACAGAGGCATTCCGGCAAAAGTGGCTGGAAAGGGTAGAAAGGTTGGGACAACAATCCTCATAAAGGCCTTACTGCTTGCGGTGTTTTCAGTTGCGGTGCTGCCCGGACATGGATAAATTTAGCTGAGGTTAAGGAAGGCACACACACACTCTTAGTTTGTCACTATTCGCTTTTGCTCAAGTCCATACTGCATCAAATCATCCTGTTTTTCTTATCTTTAGACAACGTTCAAGGGATTTAATAATAACCACCTTCAAAAAATTCCCATGAAAAACCAATCCAACCTGCCCTTTGCATTGATATGCCTGATGGCCCTGCTGTTTTCATGTGCAGAGACCAAGAAACAGCCCATCATTGCAGATTACCAACCCCTTATCGAAAAATACCGGAAGATCCTTCCCGAGGAAATGAAGCAATTTCACATCAGCGGATTAAGCATCGCCATTGTGGATGGCGACAGTGTGGTATGGTGCGAAGGCTTTGGTTATTACAATGATAAGGAAAGGAAGCCTGTAAACGGGCATACCCCTTTCAACATCGGCTCGATCTGTAAAACATTTACGGCCATAGCCGCCATCCAGTTGCAGGAACGAAACAAGCTGAAGCTCGACGACCCCTTTCGCAAATACGTTCCAGAGTTTCACATGAAATCGCGCTTCGGTTCGGCTGATGACATCACCGTCCGGCAGCTACTGACACACCATGCCGGCATCCCTGATTTTATCAAGGATAAAATGATGGAAAAGCCACCGTACTTTACCACGGTGCTGAACTATGTAAACGACGATTATGCCACGTTTGCTCCCAATACCAACTATTCTTATTCCAACGCAGGCATATCCCTGGTGGGCAATCTGATTGAAAATGTATCCAGGCAAAGTTATTACGACTACCTCCAAAAAAATATCCTGACGCCCCTGGGCATGACAGAATCGGGTTTTGTGAACAGTCCCCTTCCGGAATCGGTATTACTGGGCTACACCGGAAGCGGAAAGGAAATGACCGAACTGCAGGTGGTGGATGCCCCGGCAGGCTGCATCTATTCCACGGCCTATGATATGACCCGGTATATCAAGGCTATGTTGCATCAGGGAAGTTACAACCACACCCGCATTCTGGATACATCCTCCTTCAATGAGATGACCCGCATTCAGAACAGCGATGTGTTTCTGGATCTGGGCAATCCCACAGGACTGGCATGGACCATCTATTACAACGATGCCGGAAAATGCATCGAGCATGCCGGTGGAACGATCAACCACCGTGCCGAGCTATGCATTGCTCCGGAAGCGGGAATCGGTATCATCATGATGTCGAATTCTGCAAACGGGGGACAGTGTATGTTCCGCGAGAATTATGAAATGTTTTCAGAGATTCTGAAACTGAAAGGGATGCAACCCAAAGCACACAAAAAACCGGTTGCCAATATCGTTCACCTGGAACATAACTTTGTGTATGATGAAAAGATCAGTCCCTCGCCCGTTCCGCAACCAGTGAAGGAGCTTGAGAAATATACCGGAACCTATGGTACCTTCCCCATGATATTTACCATAGAACTCAGGGAAGGAAAGCTGTGGACCAATATCTGGGGAAACAACTGGTATTTGTTACCCGTGGAGAACCGGGAATTTGTATCAAGCGGGGATACCTCGTTTCAGCAAAGCGATAAAAAGACAAGGTATTACTTTGAAGAAGTAAACAATACCTACGTGTTCATCCAGGCCACCGAAACCGGCAAGCAACAGGTATTCGGTGAAAAAATAAAAATCATCCGGCCGGGCAGTGTCTGGACCCGGCGGTTTGGAAACTATCTGAGCGATGGCGAAAATAAGAATTACCAGATGTTCAGTGATTTCAGCCTGGGGTACGAAAACGACATTCTGGTGTTGAAAGGCAAACTCCATGTGGAATTCGGCCCCCCGGAATTTGTCATTCCCCTTCAGATCATTGACGACAACCTGGCCGTCATTCCGGGCTACGATCGTTTTTGCGGCAGCGCCGTGCAATTTGTAAAAGGCGGGGATGGTAGGGAGGTAATGAAATTCATGGGGTTTACTTGTACAAGAAAATAGAATCCAAAAACACGAACTCTCGCTCTCGCTCTCACACTCACACTCACACTCCTTTTTTCCTCCCATTTTCCTATATTTGAAGTAAGTGAAGTTGTAAGGTTGTTTTTGGGAAGGGAGCTTACGGGTGATGTTGCGATTTAAAAAAATTTGGTTTTAATGGGAGGTATCAACTATTTAATGCATTTATCGAATGAAAAAGAGACCCTTACTTTGGATAGCATCCGCTCTGATGATACTAATAGGTATTCTTAGAGGACTTGGTGGAATTTCACTGTATATCAAAGGTGGCGAATTGGCAACAAATAATCCCTTGATTGCAAGTGAGAAGCAAATTGATATTGCTGCACTGGGCTTGATAATTGTATGTATATTGCTTATATATAGCGGATTGTTATTGTTGTTGAAGAACTCTCTAACGAGTTGGTGGATTAGTTTGGCTGCATTGGTTTTATTTCTAACAGGAGGCATTATAAATGGATATTTATTATTTGGACACCCTGTCAATGAGGGCCAAATAATCAATTTTGCGGTTGTAGTCATTATTGCAGGATTTCTAATTTTAGGGAAATCTGCTCTTAGGGAGAACTAGAATATGCTTGATTATAAGAGAGCAGGTTCGCCAGTCGCTTATAGCGTGTATAACAATTGCTGACTTTGCCTTTGCGATCCAGACATACAGTATAAAAAGGGAATTCCGATTTAAGTTTTTGGAAAGCAGCTTGTAACCAGCAGGTAGTTTATACCGTTGGAGGAATGGAATGGTACCGGAAGCATTACAGGGTTGCCAAAACCGACATTAAGAATTCAACAAATTTTTCACAGTGAACAAGTTATTCATTGCATCAGTTTTTTCAGGAATACTCTTAATGAGATGTTCTAAAGAAGAAACCATACCACCCAACACCAGTTTTGTCAAAGATAGTACGTTGCAAACGGTTGCACCTGAGTATGCCCGGATTGGGGATACAATTGAAATAACTGGTAAATACCTGGACCGGATTAATTTTCAATTCAATGATTATATAGTTACCAGTCCGCTATATAAGGATAGTGACAATGCCAGTATCATCGTCCCCGCTCCCATTTATAATGAAAACGTTACAATCTATGCCATGTATGGCCCATGGCCGGGTTTGGCCATTGATTCGCTGCCCTTTCATCTCGTCGGTTTCTTTTCGTTGAAAGATCCGTTACCCTATGGAGAAATTACACATATCAATGCAATTGATGAAAAGGTTTTCCTTGCTTCTATCGGATCCAGTCTGTACAAAACGACAAATGGCGGATATCAGTGGACGATCATCAAGAACTTTGGAGCTTCGATATGTTCGTTCTTCTTTTTAGATGCACTGCATGGATGGATTTGCCTGAGCGAGGACAGTGGGTATAATCTCTACTGCACAGAGGATGGAGGCCAATCGTTCCGTTATCTGATGACTACCGGAGAAAACTGGCAGGGAAAAAGCATCACGGAAATGCATTTTTTATCCCTCAATGAAGGGTATATACTTTCCGCGAAGGGAGAAATATATTATACCATGGACAATACGCATTTTAACCTGGTGTATGACTTTCCTCAAAGTAATGAGCAATCGGGTTATACGGAATTTCTCCATCTTACTGTGTACAATCATACCGTGATGGCTACGGGCATGAGTGGCCCGGATGGAATAACACCTGTGCTGATATCGGGAAAGAATAATAGCTTCAAATATGTTACACTCAGCCTTTCACCAGGCAACATACAATTGATCGGCGAGAATGAGGCCTTTTTAACAATGGATGGATTATTGTATCATACCGCAGATGGTGGTACGCACTGGGAAAAAGTTTGTGATACGGTATTGTACAAATTCTATTTTCGGGACGAGAATATCGGATTCGCCATATCCATGGATAATTTTGTTACCAGTCATCATCATTTTCTCTATACGGTAAACGGGGGTAAGGAATGGCAACTTGGATTTGATACCCTGAATGAGTTTGCCACGAATATGGCATTTAACGGAAAAGCGGGATTATTTTCGGGCTTTCGAGGACTGGTTTGGAAATATGTTGAGAGGTAAACGGCTTCTCATACTTTTGTGTCCGGTAACCTTGATTGGTGAGGCGTGACGCGTGATGCGTGGAGTCTAACGGATGACAGTATCCGGTGTCAACATGATGGTTAATCGGCTGTGAAGAAAGCGTTCAAATCCGACTCCCTCATAAAACCCAAAAGGAACTGGAATTAGGATCAAACAACTACCCCCTTATAAATCAGGATAGAGAGCAAAATAAAAAATTGACTTTAACCCTTTTTTGTCATAAATTGAAGGTACAATTCATTCCTTCAATTTATTTAATTCACAAAATCCTGTAATAATGAAAATACTTACCTGTCCATCCGACCGGATTTTTTTGGTATTTGATTTTTGTAGTACTCACATTGTTTATGTTCACCGCATGCAACAAAACAACCAAACTGCAGAATCCGCTGGAAGGTTTATGGGAACTAACCAAAAGCTATTTTTTGGTAAATGGCGACACTATGTCTGCCGCAATGTATGCATTTCAGCACAAAATCTATCTTGACGGTTATGTGATGTGGACGGCGGCTCCTTCTGCCGATTCTTCAGAATGGCATGGTTACGGCACCTATACCTTAAAGAATGATACGGTCATTGAAAAGTTGTTGTCCATGTCATTACCGATGAAAGCCCAGGCACCAAAAAATAACGAGTTCATTATCAAGGTTGATTTGCAAGAATACCACTTTAAAAAGGAAACCAAATTAATGCTTAATGATACTGTTTATATC
>JADHED010001868.1_pt1 | contig 16197 bp, 16 predicted proteins | sample 8952041 | NCBI WGS metagenome assembly JADHED01 (sample SAMN16124423, study PRJNA663239) | bioreactor sludge metagenome | isolation source: sludge (control) | place: India:Bengaluru | collected 2018-09-08
GTCCACCGGGGTGGGGACGGTGACGATGAAGATCCGGCAGGGGCGCAGGGCCTCCGGGTCACTGGTGACGGTGAGGTGCCGGGCGGCGGCCAGTTCTTCCGGGGTAGTCTCGCGGGTGCTGTCATGGCCAGCCTGGAGTTCGGCGATGCGCTCGGGCTTGATGTCGAAGCCGATCACCGGGCGGTGCTTGCCAAATTCGACGGCCAGGGGCAGGCCAACGTAGCCCAGGCCGATGATGGCCAGGGGGGCGTCGGGGGCGGTGAGGTGGGAGAGGTCCAAGGTTCGTTCCATCTTAGGGAGAGAGGGGGGCTACCCCCGGCAAGCACGCTACCGCCCTGCCGTGTCATCTCAGGCATCCGTCAAGGCCCGGGCCGCCAGATAGTCAAGGGGGGGGCGGGTTCGGCCTTGAGAGGTCGGTAGTATTACGGGCTTTTCGCGTGATTAACAGACATGAATTCCGACAAGATCCGACGAATTCCGACATTTTCGCAAGTTTATTTCTATCGACCTAGTGACATCTATCGGTTCTGACTATGATTGCCAGCGCGGTAACGGTCAGGACCGGGGTGTTGCCCGAAGTGCGCAAAGCAAGGGAGAGGCCGTCGTCAATGGCCAGGGTTTCGCCATCCGGTTACCACTGGCCAAGGAATAGGCGAACGGGTGAGTGATCGCTGGGTCTGGTTGGTTATGCCCGCGGCGTTGCTCCAGGTGGCTGGGTTGACTAACGTCTGACCGAATTGCCAAAATTTGGCTACATGGTGGCTACACAGGACCCTAGAAAAGCAAAAGGCTTGGGGTTTTGAGCCCTAAGCCTTTGATTTTATGGAGCCGATAAACGGATTCGAACCGTTGACCTACTGATTACGAATCAGTTGCTCTACCAGCTGAGCTATATCGGCTTAGACGACGCGGCAGTATAGGGAAGACCCCAGGCGTCGACAAGGGTCAGCTTGGGGGTCAGCTTTGAGTCGGGTCAGCTTGGATCAGCTTGGGTCGGTCGGCTTGGTTTGGCTTGTGGCTTGGTTTGGTGGAGCTGCTAGCGCTGAGCGTGGAGGGCATAGGGGGTCGGGTCGAGAATAGGCGGACGGTTGAGCATGAGGTCGGCGACCAGCCTGGCGGAGGCGGGGCCGGTGACCACTCCATTGCGGAAGTGACCGGCGTTGAAAAAGAGCCCCTCAACCTGGGGGTGGGCGCCGATGTAGGGGATGCCATTCGGCGAGCCAGGGCGCAGGCCGGCCCAATGATGCTCGATGGGACTGTGCCGGAGCAGGGGGAAGAGAGTGCCGGCGGCGCGGTAGAGCTGCTCTTTCGCCTCGGCGGTGGTGGACTTGTCAAAACCCGTGTACTCCAGGGTGCTGCCGATGAGCACGTGGCCATCCTGGCGCGGAATGATGTACCGGTCACGATAGAGGAGGATGTGGCGGATCTGACCGGGTTGGGTCAGGAAGACCATCATCTGCCCACGCACGGGCTCAACGGCGGGGGCTGCGCCTAGTTGGGCGAGAAGCGTCGCCGTCCAGGCACCGGCGCAGACGACGACCTGGTCCGCCTCCAGGATACCCTGGCGGGTGCGGACGCCCTGAATGCGCCCGGCGGTGACCCGCAATTCGCTGACCTCTTCGTGTTCCCGCACCTCGACCCGGGCTTCCACCGCGCGACGCAGGGCGCGGGCGAAGCGGGGGTTACGGACCTGGCCGATCTCCGGTAGCCAGAGGGCGCCGCCCGTCGTGTGGCTGAGGGCCGGCTCCAGCTCGGCCAGGTCGGCAGGCTCGATCCGCTCCATGCGCAACTGATGAGCCTTGGCCCAGGCGAGGGCGTCGGCCCTTTCTTCGGGGTCAAGGATGAGTAGGCCGCTGGGCAGACATTCGGGATCGACCCCGGATGCCATCTGTAGCTCACGGCACAGGTCGGTGTAACGAGCCTGGCTCCACCGCGCCAGGGCGGTCAGGGAATCGGCATAGCGCCAGGGATAGAGCGGGGAGAGAATCCCGCCGCCCGCCCAGGAGGACTCACGGCCGGTTTCACCCCTTTCGATCAGGGTCACGTGGGCGCCGGCGGTGGCCAGTTCACGGGCCGTCAGCAAGCCAATGGCACCACCGCCAATTACCAGGATGCGACTCATGCTTGGGTACTGCTGGTTAGGGGTTGTTCCGCCGCGGTGGCCAGTTCCCGCGGCAAGGCGAAGACGACCTGCTCGCGGATGCCGTCCTGCTCGACGACCGCCGTGGCGCCGCAAGCCTGCAAGCGGGCGATGACGGCCGCCACCAGCACCTCGGGGGCGGAGGCCCCGGCGGTTACACCTACCTGGGGTGCGCCCGTCAGCCAGTCAGTCTGGATGTCTTCGGCGCTGTCGATGAGGTAGGCCGGTTTGCCCCGCTTCTCCGCCAGTTCCCGCAAGCGATTGGAGTTGGAACTGTTGGGGGAGCCGACCACTAGGATCAGGTCGCACCGCTGGGCGAGGTCCTTGACGGCGTCCTGGCGGTTCTGGGTGGCGTAGCAGATATCGCTCTTACGCGGCCCCTGGAGGTGGGGGAAGCGGGCGCGCAAGGCGGTGACGATGTTTTCGGTATCATCCATGGACAGGGTGGTCTGGGTGACGTAGGCCACCCGCGCCGGATCGCGCACCTGGATGTCCGCCACCTCCGCGACCTGCTCCAGCAGATGGATGGCGCCGGGGGCCTGGCATTGGCCCATGGTCCCTTCCACCTCGGGATGACCGCGGTGACCGATGAGGAGGACGTCAAAGCCCTCCCGGCAGTGGCGCGCCACCTCTAAGTGGACCTTGGTGACCAGGGGACAGGTGGCGTCGAAGACCCGCAACTGGCGCGCCGCGGCGGCGGCCCGAACATCCTGGGAGACGCCGTGGGCGCTGAAGATCAGGGTGGCGCCGTCCGGGACCTGATCGACCTCGTCGACGAAAATGGCGCCGCGGGCCCGGAGCCCCTCAACCACGAAGCGGTTGTGGACCACCTCGTGACGTACATAGATGGGTGGGGGGAAGAGGTCCAGGACCCGCTCGACGATCTCAATGGCGCGATCGACACCGGCGCAGAAGCCACGAGGATTGGCAAGGAGGATGTTCATGGCCGTCAGGATAACGGGGGGCAAGGCAGTTTGCCAACCGGTGGCTCGACACCGGTGGCTCGGGACCCCAACGGCATAGGGAAGAAACAGCACCAAGCCGCAGCACCAGAGGAGAGCCCGGGGTCACGGTTCCATGCCATAACCCCAGGCCATGGCCATGGGTCATGACCCCGGGTCGGGACCGATGACCTCCAGGATGTGGTATTGCAGTCGCAGAATCCGGCCAGACAGGGGATGATTGAAATCCACTAGCATCCGCTGGCCCTGAACTTCCTTGACGATGGCGGGGATCTCCTCCCCCGCCGGGCCCGCGAAGGCCACCAGGCTTCCAGGGTCGGGAACGCCCCCGGGAAAGTCCTCGACCGGCAGCCAATGGAGATTCGCCTCCTGCCAGGTCTCGAAGAGGTCATTCCCGCTGACCAGGCGCTCTTGCGCAGCGCCGTCCGCCAGGCCAAGGAGCAAGGCCTCGGTGCCGGGGGTCAGGGTGCCGTCGCCCAGGGTCAAGTCCAGGGGTTCCTCGGCGAAGGTGGAGAGGGCCTCGGTGCCATCGCTCAGGTGGATGGCGAGATGCAGCCGGATACGCGAGCCGGGTTGGATGACGCGGGGATTCGTGCTCATGCGGTCTCGATTAAACTAACGGTTCATTCATTTCTGGAGGCATTTCTGGAGTCATCCTTGACCACCCTCACCCCCAGCCGTGCCCCGGCAATCGGTTTCGTCAGCCTGGGCTGCCCCAAGGCCACCGTCGACTCGGAACGGATCCTCACCCAATTGCGGGCGGAGGGCTACGCCATCTCCCCCAGCTACGCCGGAGCGGACCTGGTGATCGTCAATACCTGCGGTTTCATCGACGCGGCGGTGGCCGAATCCCTGGAGGCCATTGGCGAGGCCCTGGCCGAGAACGGCCGGGTGGTGGTGACCGGCTGCCTAGGGGCGCGCGCGGACCTGGTCTGGCAGGCCTATCCCAAGGTCCTGGCCGTTACTGGCCCCCAGGCCTTTGCCGAGGTCATGGCCGCGGTCCATGCCCAGGTGCCGGCCCCCCATGACCCCTTCACCAGCCTGGTGCCCCCCCAGGGGATCAAGCTGACCCCCGGCCATTATGCCTATCTCAAGATCGCGGAAGGCTGCAACCATCGCTGTACCTTTTGCATTATCCCCAGCCTGCGGGGCGACCTGGTCAGCCGCCCCATCGGCGAGGTCCTGGACGAGGCGGCGCGCCTGGTGGAGGCCGGGGTAAGGGAACTGCTCGTCATCGCCCAGGATACCAGCGCCTATGGCCTGGACCTGCGCTATCGCACCGATATTTGGCGTGGGCAGCCCCTGCGCACCGATATCGAGACCCTGGCCCGGCGGCTGGGGGAGCACCAGGCCTGGATTCGCCTGCATTACGTCTATCCCTATCCCCAGGTGGACCGGCTCATCCCCCTCATGGCCGAGGGCCTGATCCTGCCCTATCTGGACATGCCCCTGCAACACGCCAGCCCGGCGATCCTCAAGGCCATGCGCCGCCCCGCCGCGGCGGAGGCGGTGCTGGAGCGGCTGGCACGGTGGCGCGCCCTCTGCCCGGACCTGGTGATGCGCAGCACCTTCATCGTCGGTTTTCCTGGCGAGACCGAGGCCGACTTTCAGACCCTGCTCGATTTCCTCCACCTGGCCCGCCTGGACCGGGTAGGAGCCTTCGCCTATTCCCCGGTGGCGGGCGCTGCCGCCAATGCCTTGCCGGACCCGGTGCCCGAGGCGGTACGCGAGGAGCGTCTGGCGCGCTTCATGGCGGTCCAGGCCGAGATCAGCCGCGAAAAGCTCGCGGCCCGCGTCGGCCAGCGGCAGATCGTCCTGGTGGATGAGGTGCAGGAGGGGCGGGTGATCGCCCGGACCTATGCCGATGCCCCCGAGATTGATGGCAAGGTCATCGTCCCCGGCGAGTGGGAACTGGACCCCGGGGATTTCATTGAGGTCGAGATCACCCGCTCCGGACCCCATGATCTCTTGGGAGTACCGGTCGAATAACCTTGCCGTTCGCCATGCCCCCGTCACTGTCGCCAGCTTCCCGTTCCCGTCGCCCAGTCCCCCTGGCCAGATAGCCGTCGCCAATTATCCGGCGGGACTACCGGCTCTGAATTCATTGCTTAACCTGCTCTTCGCGAGGAAATTGCCATGTTCAACGCCATCTATCTGACCCAGGAAGCAGGCCGCACCCAGGCCCAGGTACGCGCCCTGGACGAGTCCGAACTCCCCGCGGGCGACGTCCAGATTCGCATCGACTACTCCACCCTTAACTATAAGGATGGTCTCGCCATCACCGGCCAGGCCCCGGTGGTGCGCCACTTCCCCATGATCCCTGGCATCGACTGCTGCGGTGAGGTGGTGGCAAGCAGCCATCCGGCGTGGCAAGTGGGCGATGCCGTCATTCTCAATGGCTGGGGGGTGGGCGAGCGGCATTGGGGCGGGCTGGCCCAGCAGGCGCGGCTGTCCGGGGATTGGCTCGTACCGCTGCCCCCGGGGCTGACCAGCCGCCAGGCGATGGCGATCGGCACCGCGGGCTATACGGCCATGCTGTGCGTGCTGGCCCTGGAAGGCCATGGGCTCCAGCCCGGGGCGGGCGATGTCCTGGTCACCGGGGCCAGCGGCGGGGTGGGGAGTATCGCCATCGCCCTTCTGGCTGACCGCGGCTACCGGGTCATCGCCTCCACGGGACGGCCGACGGAGGCCGGCTATCTGACCGCCCTGGGCGCGGCGGAAGTTGTCGATCGGGCCGAGTTGAGTGGTCCCGGCAAGCCGCTGCAGAAAGAGCGCTGGCTGGGGGTGGTGGACACCGTCGGCAGCCATACCCTGGCCAATGCCTGTGCCGGAACCGCCTACAACGGCGCGGTGGCCGCCTGTGGTCTGGCCCAGGGCATGGACTTCCCGGCCACGGTGGCCCCCTTCATCCTGCGCGGCGTCACCCTTTATGGCATCGAAAGCGTGATGGTGCCCAAGGAGCGGCGGAGCCGGGCCTGGAATCGTCTGGCTACCGACCTGGACCCCGCCAAGCTGGCGGCCATGACCGAGGAGATCCCCCTGGCGCGGGCCATCCCCGCCGCGGCGGAGCTGCTGGCGGGGCGGGTCCGGGGCCGTCTGGTGGTCAATGTCAATGCCTGAGATCTGGTGAAAAATACCCTTTCCGCCTATCCTAAGACGCGCTATCTTGTTGTTATACTTAGCTTGCGTGGTTATTGAGGATTCACGGGTTCAGAATTGAGAGGTCTATTGCGGGCTCTTACCGGATTCAGTCGAAAGGTTTTTTTACCGTCTATGAGCTGAATCTGGACGGGCCCGAGATGTTCAGATCAGATCCGGGGTGGCCGGTGGGGTAGGGGAGTTGGGTACCAGCCCCACCTCGTCCCCTTCGTGCAGTCGGGTAAAGCCTTCCGCGAATTGTCGGTTCACGGTGACGCGTAGGCGCTCGGGGGTGAAGAGCACCTCAGCGCCCTGGCGTCGTTGGCCCAGCCAGCTCAGGAGGCTGGTGACGTCGGTTACCCCCGCCGGTAGGGTGACCTCGTCCGCCTCCTTGCGCATCTTCCTGGCTAGCCAGGAGAAGTAGAGCAGTCGAATCCTTCGGTTGGTGCCCTCGGGTTCCTGGCGCTGGTAGCCGAGGCTCTCCAGGCGCTTGAGGTATTCCGCCCAGTTGGCTTGCTGGTTGACACCAAGGGCGTAGAGGGTATCCCAGGAATAGATCCCCGTGTCATGGCCATCCGTGAAGACGATGCGGATGGCGTACTGACCCTGGGGCTCGATACGCTCGATGCTGACCCCCTCCTTGCCCAGGATGGAGGCATCCAGGCTGGCCGCCTTGGAGAAGACCCGCAGATACTCACAGGGCAACTCGAAGCGTGCGCCGTCTTCAAAGGCGACGCTTAGCAAACGGGATTTGGCGTGGAGGTTGATCTCAGTGGGTAGATGCTTGCTTGATTCTTCGGTCATGGGTCAGGATCACTCCGGGGCTGAGGGTCCAGCAGGGCTTGGTCAGGAGGGGTATAGGTGGGGGGCCCGCGCGGTTTCCATACCCGGCACGGTAACCTAACACCGGGTGAGTTTTTGTTAAGCTTGTCGCTGTCGGGAGGGTATCCCGGCCGTAACCATGGATCGTACCAAGCGAGAACCAGCCAGCGTGACCTATCTACCTGAGACCGTGGAAGAGAAAACAACCTCTCATTCGAAGACTTATGAAGTCATGGAGCAGCTTGGCAATCACCTGGTGGATTGGTTCCACCTTGTGGGGCTGTTCGTCGTTGGCGTCATGATCATCTGGGCTACGATCGTGGAGATCCTGCTGATCTTCCGGGAGGCTGGCCCATCGGTGAAGGACATTCTGCTGCTCTTCATCTATCTCGAATTGGGGGCCATGGTTGGAATCTATTTCAAAACCAAGCGCCTGCCCGTGAGGTTTTTGCTCTATATCGCCATCACGGCCTTGACGCGGGTGTTGGCGATCGACATCAAGGAGATGGCCGATGAGCGCATGGTCGCGATCAGTCTCTCGATCCTGTTGCTGACGCTCTCGGTCATGCTGGTCCGTTACGCGACGGCGCGCTTTTCCGACGAGGATTGACGGGGGCTAACGGCGCCGGGCGCGCCCTACTCGCAACCAGATCAGGGAATACGTCTACCGTTGCGTGAACCAGTTCGGGGCGGGACGGGGTGGTACGGATCGGGGCCGTGTCGAGGCGGATAAGGGGAAGCGCCTCAGACCTCAGGCCTCAGGTGCCGCAAGCCTGCATTTCACCCGTCGAGGTGGCTGACGAACTGAGTGACTCGCCAAGGCGGCGGGTCGTCAGACGGCGGAGCTGCTTGCGGGCGCCAGCGAAAACGCTGGAAATCGCCGTCAGGGCCTCCTTGTGCGCCTCGCGCACCATGAACTGGTGCCGCCCCGGAAGTCTGGCGTCCAGTTCGCAGCGGACGCGATGGCCACGGGCCGGGTCAAATTCCTCACTGATACCAATGCGCAGGGCCATCCCAGCGGCGGAGAAACGCTGCTGAAGGCGTTCGGCCTCAGCGGTGATGTAATGGCGAATCTTGGGGTCGAGGGCGAGGGTATCCCCGCTGATATGCAGGGCGGGGGAAAGATTAGTTACGGAACTCATCTATGAACAGTCAGGCTCCATGTCATCTGCCCGGCATGACCGGAAGGGCGATGTCCGTGCAGGTGGGGTAAGGTTGAACAAGACCGCGTACGGAACCGCGGGGATAAAAACAAAGCGGGGAGGGACGTTGCGGTAGGGCCGGCGGAGAGGGCGTTCAGGTCAAGGACCCGGAAAAAACGCGTTCCGCCCTAGAGTGGGATCATAAGGCCGTGGGCGTGGAAGCCGGAGGCGTCTTTCATCGTCAGGGGATGACGACCGCCCCTCCTGATAAGTCGCCCGAGAATGAGGCTAAGTCTTAGGGAATGCAAGCACTCATCCGGTTTCCCGCGCCCACAACCCGGCATATGGCGGTTCATCATCTCAGGCCCGGCGATCCTGACGATCCTGGCGGCTTAGTCCTGGCAGGAATAACCATGGGCGATCAGGCCCTCCTCCAGATAATCGGCCGCCAGGGGATGCGAGAGGAGGTAAGAAGCCGTATTCCCATGTTCATCATAGGCATCCAGCGCATCCGCCAAGGCATCATCCCACTCATCAAGCCCGTAGTCACCGCGTCCCAGCCACATCAGAGCGATGAGCTCCGCCTGCAAGTCCGGGTCAAGATCAGAGATCGTGGCACGTACTTCCTGAACAGTCAGATCGTCCCGGTGGTCAGCAAGGATCTGCAAAGCCCAGTCATCCCCTGGGCCCGAGGGCGTGTCAGGGATGACCACCTGCTCTTTTGCCTGAAATTCCCTGGTCTTGGCGATGACGAAGCAGATCGTTTCGATACCTAGGTTTAGCATGGTAATGATCCTCCCCTTGTTACTTTAGTTTACACGCTTCTCACGCTCAGTACCCCGAGGGCCATCATTGCCGTCTGTCGGCTCTGAATCAATCAGTTGAATCAAAGAACTAAACTCCTCGCGTCTTGCGTCCCGGCAGTTTTAACCCGTGTGGATTTTTTCATGAGGAATTTTTCACTTGCCTGGGGACGTATGACTCTGTAAGATCCTTTCATCAATTGCGGGGTGGAGCAGTCAGGCAGCTCGTCGGGCTCATAACCCGAAGGTCGTAGGTTCAAATCCTGCCCCCGCTACCAGATAAAACAAGGGCTTACAGGGAAACCGTAAGCCCTTTTTTATTGCCTTGCGAAACTTGTAAGCAGTGGTGTAAGCAAATTTCATGAGTGGCTCCGGTGGCGAGGGGTTTGGCGGGGGTTGGGCTAGGCCCCACCAAGTTCATCGGGCATCAACCGGTCAGAGGTGGGTTCATGGTTTTTTCCGATCGTTGAGCTGGATATGAAAAGCAATGCCAATGATTGACAGAATTGCCAGTCTGTCATCCCGGTAGGGTCAACTAGATCAGTCGAGACAGACGCATATGCAGGGACGGCCCTAACGACTTGGCCATCGTAAGGGGTGGACCAGTAGCAGGGCTTGGTGGAAGGGGTGCCGGATTATCAATCTCCTGAGACGGATCAGTTCAGGGTGGGGATGGGGGCACCAGGCTTGTGACCGAATTGCCGTTCTCTTCCCTGACGGTGGTCGTCCAGCGGATTGGTCGGGTGGGTAGGCGAACGATTCTGCCAGGAGGGTGCTGTCGCGGGATGTCAGGTGACGGGATGGATCTGATATCCAGAGGCAGCGGTGGGCGGACTCAGCAGGGGTTCTGATCGTCATGTGACGGTCTACCACCATTGGACGATGGGACCGACAGTGGAGGACGGAGCAAGGACGGGCGCAATGATCCCCAGGGAGCGGCTAACCACGTTTTAACAAAAAATGCCTGTGTACCCATCAGGTAACCAAATACTGTTACCGCGTGGTAACGAACCAATTCCTTCCCCGTCAGCCCAGAATCCCAAGCGCCGATTGAGGGGGGCTCGGGCACAACTCCTCTGGCCTGTCGTCGGGGCATACCCCCAATTGCGTGTTAATGGTTCCCCCTCACGCGCACACACCCGCTCTGGCTCACGCTCCCCGCTCGCTTCTCTCCCCCTGCTCTTCGCTCCTCTCGCGCTCGCCGCCGGCCTCGGGTGCTCCGACACCCTCCGTTGACGTCAACGGAGGGTCTAAGCTCAGCCGGCCCCGGCCGTTGCGGGAGCCGAGCTATACCCTGAGCCAGGCGCAAGGTCTGGGGCTGCCCTGCTACCCCGAGGATCTGGTGCCGCTGGCGGGCCAGGTGCAGCATCCGGACCCGGGCAAGGTGGGGGTGTGCCTGTATGACTGGGGCTCGCGGCGGGTGCTGGGCCTGGTGGGGTTGGATGAAACCGGGGCCTGGCGGGCGGAGGTGCCCCCGGGGCGGTGTGGGATCACCTATCAGGCCGATGGCGCCCAGCCGGTGACCCATGGCCCCTATGCGTTCTGAGGCCGGGGCCGGGGTGAGAGCGCGGACCCCCTCTCCCCGGCCCTCCCCCACGAGGGGGGAGGGAGGAGGATCAGTGATGTGTGCCGATCAAGCCCTCTTGGGGCGTGAGGGGGCTGAACGGGGCCGGGGTGGGTTGCGGGCTTGCTGGTACTTCGGCCTGGAGCGGGAGCGCCTGTCGCCGGAGGCCTGGCGGTGCGTGCGGGGGCGGCATGCCACGGTGGCGACCCTGTTCAACATCCTGGGGCCGATGTCATGGCCCAGCATGGGTACCTGGAGGAGGTGTGGGACGAAGGGAGCGAGGACCTCGACCAGGTGGAGCTCTGGCCGGTGGTGGATATCCTCGATGACGGGCGGGTGGTGGCGCGGCGGATGGCGCGGGGCTTTACTTATGGGACCTAGGACTGTGCCACCCCTTTGGCGCCGACCAGACCGCCCGAAAACCGCATGGGCTGATCGTCGCGGGGTTTGACATGACCTACTGGCTTAAGGCAGGTGAGGCCTGCTGTAAGCCAGTTCTTGTTGATGGAATTGTTATGCCCCAAGGGGCAATTTCGTTGTAGAAGTCTGGCGCGGTGTCAGGGCCGCTAGTACGGCCGCCACAGCAATCAGGGCCACGACGTCCCCAAAGAGGTGTCCAGTGTGTTTAGTATCGGCGATGGACTGTAAACCCATAATCCCGCCGTGGACAATACTCGACCAGACTGTAAACCAGATCAGGCTTCTATGTGCCATCGGATCGCGCGAGGCAATTATCAGAAACACACCCAGCGTGGCATAGATGCCCAGGATCATCTCAAGGTATTCCGAGCGCCCCCCCTCATGCCACGTCCAGCCCGACGGCCAAACGATTCCAAGTGGCCAGAGGCCGAACGTGAAGGTCAATCCTACGAGCAGTAAAGCAATGCGCAGGTATTTGATGCGATTAGTTTCACTCATTGGTTAGTGCCTCGATAATGATTTTACATTCCACTCTCCAGCCCCATACCCGGCGGAAGGCGCTGGGTGGGAGGAGATGGTTTGTTTCTGCTTGTTGGCAGGCGGAGGGGTCAATGCCAGTCCGCAATTCAATTGTTGACGGTGGAGAGGCAAATTGTTATCAGTCTGATGGGTTAATACTAAAGTTGCATGCCTCTGATTAGACGGAGCTGGGGCTGCCATTCTTGCCGTGCGAGGGGCCATGAGGAGGGGATTAGCTGGCCCACCCCCGGTCTTGCCGGGTCGTGCCATCACTGTCACCACCAAGCCTCGCTCACGGCCGGAACCATCACCGCCTGCACGGTTCTTACCTTCACCTCAGCAGCAAGCACCTGCCGCGCTGGCGGGGCAGGCGGTTTGGCAAGGTGTATGACAATCACGCGGGCCTCACAGGGCGGGGCGCTACCTACCTAACTTGGGTGACAAGACCCACGCTGCGTATGGGGTTCATCATGGCATCCACTGAAACACAGCATCACCATCCTGCGGGCCATCAAGCCCCTGATTCGCTGCATGACCCCGTCTGCGGGATGGTAGTGACTGCCCATGCTGGGCATCACCAGGGCCAGCATGCGGGCCATCACGCTGCCGTGGTGCCGTTGGAGGAACCGGTCCCCGTTATGGTTGGTGGAGTGTTGGGCGCGATTTATACCTGTCCGATGCATCCTGAGATTCGGCAAGGTCACCCAGGAAGTTGTCCCAAGTGCGGCATGACCTTGGAGCCGCTATTGCCGGGGTTAGAGGACGATGACAGCACCGAGTTGAGCAATTTTCAACACCGGTTCTGGTGGACGCTGCCGTTGACGGTGATGGTGACGGTGCTGGCCATGGCAGGCCATCGCCTCCAATGGTTCGCGATGTCGATCCAGAGTTGGATCGAACTGGCTTTGTCCTTACCCATCGTGTTTTGGGCGGGGTGGCCCTTTTTCACGCGGGGCTGGCAGTCGGTGGTCAATCGCAGCCCCAATATGTGGACCTTGATTGGGCTGGGTACGGGGGCGGCCTTCACCTACAGCGTGGTTGCCACTATCGCACCACAGGTGTTTCCAGACTCGTTCCTATCGATGGGGCGGGTCGCCGTCTACTTTGAGGCATCGGCTGTCATCATTTCGCTGACTTTGCTCGGCCAGGTGCTTGAACTAAAGGCGCGATCTCAAACATCAGCTGCCATCAAATCCTTGCTTGGACTGGCACCCAAGGCCGCGCGCCGGATCCGAGACGACGGCAGTGAGGAGGATGTGCCGCTGACGCATGTCCACGTTGGAGATTTGCTGCGCATTCGTCCTGGAGAAAAAGTTCCAGTGGACGGTGTGATCACGGAGGGCAACAGTGCGGTTGACGAATCAATGTTGACTGGTGAATCTGTGCCTGTGTCCAAGCGAGTCGGCGACAAAGTCATCGGCGCCACGCTCAACACCAGCGGAGCGTTGGTGATGCGTTCGGAAAAGGTCGGTTCAGCCACTGTGTTGGCACAGATCGTCCAAATGGTCGCTCAGGCGCAGCGGTCCAGGGCCCCCATGCAGCGCCTGGCGGATCTGGTTGCTGGCTATTTCGTGATGGCAGTGGTTACCGTGGCCTCGTTGACCTTTCTCGGCTGGGGACTGTTCGGACCTGAACCGAGTTGGGTCTATGGCTTGATCAATGCGGTGGCCGTCTTGATCATTGCCTGCCCCTGTGCGCTAGGGCTGGCGACGCCGATGTCCATCATGGTCGCCACGGGGCGTGGTGCGACCCACGGTGTTCTGTTCCGTGACGCGGCGGCCATCGAAAACCTGCGCAAGATTAACACGCTGGTCATTGACAAGACGGGCACCCTGACCGAGGGCAAACCCGCTTTTGACCGCGCCGTGCCTGTGCCCGGTCAAGAAGCGGATGAGGTGTTGCGTCTGGCCGCGAGCCTGGATCAAGGCAGCGAGCACCCATTGGCAGATGCCATCGTGCGTGCTGCGCGTGCGCGTGGTCTAGCCCTTGAAAAACCAGAGAACTTTGAATCGGGGTCAGGCATCGGCGTTCGCGGGCTGGTGGGGGAGCGTCGACTCGCGCTGGGCAACACTGCCATGATGGAACAACTCGGCGTCTCCGTTCAGTCTTTAGTTTCGCAGGCCGAGGCATTGCGTTTGGAAGGGGCCAGCGTCATGCATTTGGCCGCCGACGGTCAGCTTGTAGGCCTCCTTGCCATGTCCGACCCCATCAAGTCCAGCACCCCCGAGGCCCTCGCAGCGCTCAAGGCCACCGGCCTGCGTATCGTCATGGCAACCGGCGATGGTCTGAGCACAGCACGCGCGGTTGGCGCCCGCCTGGGTATTGACGAGGTGCATGGTGAGGTAAAGCCGGCTGATAAGCTGGAACTTGTTCAAAGACTTCAGCGCCAAGGTCGAGTGGTCGCAATGGCGGGCGACGGCATCAATGACGCCCCCGCTCTGGCCAAGGCCGATGTGAGTGTGGCCATGGGCACTGGCACGGATGTGGCCATGAACAGCGCTCAAGTCACCCTGGTCAAGGGCGATCTGAGGGGTATCGCGGTCGCACGCACCTTGTCTGAAGACACGGTTCGCAACATGAAGCAGAATCTGATGTTTGCTTTGCTGTACAACGCGCTGGGCATTCCGATCGCGGCTGGCGTGTTGTACCCGTTGACCGGTTGGCTGCTGTCGCCCTTGATCGCTGCCTTGGCCATGAGCTTCAGCTCCGCGTCGGTGATCGGCAATGCGTTGCGCCTCAGGCGCTGATGGACACCCTGCTGTTTCCCACCTCGGGCGTCGAGATATGGCTGTGGCTACCGCTACTGGCCGCTTTCGTCGTCTCCTTCTTTGGCGCGATGGGTGCAAACCCAATTTCAGGATTCACAGGATCTGGAAAATACTCCGGACGGATGGGATCAGGACCGCCGTGCCCAGGCCAGGATGGCCCGGATTTCCGCTACCCGTTCACCGATCGCCACGGCGTCGGTGATCTCGATCACCAGGCAGACCGGACCCGGCCATCGTACCGCTACCTCCGCCACATTGGCGCGCTTGATGCCGCCGATCGCCACCTTGGGTAGGTCCGGAAGTTCGGTAACGGTCCAGTCCAAGTAGTCCAGGCCAACCGGTTCGCCAACCTCTTGCTTGGTATAGGTGGGCTATAACCAGGTAGCCGGCGTGAACGGCCACTCAGACTAGCAACGTTGACGCTATGCCTCAGGCGGGTCCTCCGCCTCAGTCACTATCCGGACGATCCGCGCCAGCAACAGCCGCACCTGCTCTGGGTCGAGCCCCAGCCGGCCCGGCTCCAGATGGACCTCCAGGCCGGGCCGCAGGGTCACACGGCTCCACACTTCCACCATCCCCGGCGCGGTGGGCGGGGGCAGTTCGCTGAGATCCCCGCGCAGCAGGCGGCCGATACGCTCCAGGGAGACTCCGGCCTGCTGCCACTTGCGGATCAGCAGGAGCTGCTCCAGGTGGCGGCGGGTGTAATGCGCCCCGCGCTTGGCCCCCTCGGGGGGATCGAGCAGGCCCTTCTGGGTGTAAAAGCGCACCGTGCGGCGCACCACGCCACTGAGGGCGCAGAGTTGGTCGATGCCAAAGGTCGGCTCCGGCTGGGATGCCGCAGCCGGTTCCAGTGGCGATACTTCTGGTTCAGGGTTCATGACGTTAGGGGCAGACAGCTTTTGGCGAGGGCGACCAGGCGCTCTACCTGGTCCCGGGGCAAACCGCGGGTGGCCATGAAGCGCAGGCGGCGCAGGGTCTCCCGGGGAGCGGCCCGACCGGCGGCAGACCGCAGCAACAGACCGTAGAGGACGGCCGCGATCACTGGACCTTCCTCCGCGCCCTGGGCGAGTAGGGCTGTGATCTCGTCCGCCAGCGGCTCCGGGAGATCCGCACCCAGCAGATCCGCCAGCGTCGGCAGGGGCTCCTGGGGATCGGCCAGGCGCTGCGCCTGGGCCACCAGAAAAGCGGAGAAGGGGGGCGGGGCCGGGGGCTGGGACCGGACCGGCGTAGCGGGGATGCCATACATGATCCGGGACGACGCGGCCCGGGCTGCCCGCTTGGACATACCGCCACGGGAGGACGTTTTCGCTGGCCCGGTGCTGAACAGGCACGACAGATCATTATCCTGCGGCATCGCGGACGGTGGTGGGAGCGGGGCGTAAACCGGCTGGGCCGAGGCCACCGACCCCATCCCGCCCCATCCCGCGGCAAGCTGATGCGGAACCTGCCGCACCTGGGGCAGGGTGTCGGCCTGTTCGGCGGCCTCCCGTTGATCGCGCAGCACAAAGTGAGTGTAGGGTGATACCAGTTGGTAGCGCACGGCCAGGGCGGTGGCCATTGTCTTGTCCAGCCCCGTGAGGCGCCGGTCGGCGGCCAGGCGCGGCAGGGTATCCGCCCCGGCGCTTTCCGGCCAGGGTTGCAGGTTAAGGGTCTGGGCGTGGGTGGTGCCATCGGCCAGGGTGTAGGTCAGGGTAACCGGCCCGGTCGGCGAGGTAGTGAAACCCGCCAGCCAATGGCGGGTGTCACCGGCAAAGACCGACTCCCCCGCCGCGGGCCACTGCCAGCGGGGTACCCCGGGCCAGGTCAGGGTGACGCTGGCGCGGGGCGCGCGGATGCGCGCGAACTGGCGCACGATCTTGTCCCCCGCTGCCGGCCATGGAGAGCGAAGCGAAGGCCGGTAGTCCCCGGTAGGCGTAGGC
>JADHED010001869.1_pt1 | contig 16197 bp, 10 predicted proteins | sample 8952041 | NCBI WGS metagenome assembly JADHED01 (sample SAMN16124423, study PRJNA663239) | bioreactor sludge metagenome | isolation source: sludge (control) | place: India:Bengaluru | collected 2018-09-08
TGCTACTTTTGATGGTAAGACTGCAGCAAAAGGCTTTTTAAGTCATCATGCTGATCTGGTATTTGCACTTCGCCAAATTATAAAGTTAGCATGGGGTGCTACTGACTTTGGTGCAAATGCAAGTGGTGATATTATGCATTTTGATATGAGGACAGTTGACTTTGGGCCGAAAATCTGTTCAGACATAGGTGGATATGTGCCGAAATATGGACATCACCCGGCTTTTGAATCACTTGCTTCGGATGAATATGAGTATGAAGGACAGACAGTTGAACCAGAAAATTATTTTTCAGGTGAGATTGAGAATGAAGATTTTGATGATTCAGAATTCGAAAGCAATGGTGAAAATTTTGATTCTTTTACAGATAGTTTCGCATACTATGAAGAAGAGAATTCTGATTCTTCACTTGATAAGGCTGTTGTTGCAAATCAGAAGTATTCATCATCACTCGGTTGGAACCAATTTCATGATCAAATTAATGATTTGCTACTTCCCTTTTCCGGGCAATCGAATGTGAGTTTGGGAGAACATGATTTTGCACAGGCTGTAGCTGTGTGGCAACGTTCACAGGGTTTTGCAAGTAAAGATTGTGATGGAATTATTGGCCCGGTAACATGGCGGACCATGCAAATGCAAATTCATGCTGGTAATACACCTGTAGTAACTCCCCCGTCCTCAACTAGTGCTCCCGGGATACAAAATATTTTAGGATTTAATCAATATTATGCTGGAAAGATTCTTGCCAGGATGAATCAGGGGATTTTGGGCTCCCGGTTTAATTCTAAGTTACAACTGGAAGCAATTGCACAAGGCCGTTCTGTACTGCGGGTTAATCCTAACAGTCAAATTATTCAAATTTTGCCCATATTGTATCACATTGGAGAAATGGCTGCTCAAAATAATTTCCGTGAAATTCTAATAGGGAGTTTTATTCGGGATGCCGCTTCAAATGGAACATGTACAGGACATTGCGCCGGAAGATGCATCGATATAAATCACAGCCATCGCGACTTCGCCGACCCAAGAGCATTACAAATGGTTGTTAATATTCTTGGGTATCTGAATTCTTTACCATTGCAGTTCAAAAAATTCCTGGGATTTGGCATGCCATTTCAGGGGAGTTTTTTTACTAATAAACGATTACCAAAGTTTAGAAAAGCTTCGCCTGGTGACCTGGCAGATAACCAATTGAAATTATTAGTTCCGACACTTGGAATAGTATTTCCGGATAACGACAATCATTTGCATATTCAGGTAAAGTGGATATAAAAAGTAGCTCGTGAATTGGCATGTTATTGGAATTTCTGATAATTTGTAATTTGAAAAATTTGATTATTTTTGCACAGAATTAAACTTTTTGTGCACTTTTAACCAATTTTTCATTTATGTCATCACAAACCTTTCCAGAACCCAAATCCCTATCATTAACCAGTGAGCAGGAATTAATTATCCAATCAACCGGCAACATCAGAATTAATGCAGTTGCAGGTTCGGGAAAAACCACAACCATTATTGAGTATGCCCGATCCCGGCCACCGGGAAGCAGGATATTGTACCTTGCATTTAACAAGTCAGTAAAGTTAGAGGCAATTGCCAAGTTTAAAAAACAAGGACTGGATCATGTAAAGATTGAAACAGCACATTCACTGGCTTACAGACATGTTGTCATTGGTTCACGGTATAAGGTAAAAACAACCGGGTACCAGATTCACGAAGTAGTAGATATCTTAGGACTGCAGAATAACGGCGAACCTCATGGTGAATTTATTTTTGCGAATCACATTAACAAGTTTGTAGCTTATTTCTGTAATAGTGATAAAGATAAAATAAAGGATCTCGATTATCGCGACACCATTCTTGACAGCAAAGTCAAAAAGTTTGTCAGTTCCACCTATAATTATATTGAAACTCATGCCCGCCGTTTTTTGGCTATGATGGAATCAGGAGAAATTGAAATTACCCATGATTTTTATTTGAAGAAATTTCAGCTGAAGAGTCCGGTACTCCCCTACGATTTTATTCTTTTTGATGAAGCACAGGATGCTTCTGCAGCAATGCTGGATGTTGTTATGAAGCAACCTGCAATTAAAGTTATTGTGGGTGATACTCATCAGCAAATTTATGGCTGGCGATTTGCCGTAAATTCGTTGGAACAGGCTGTATATGAAACGTATCATCTTACCTCCAGTTTCAGGTTCAGTCAGACTGTAGCAGATCTTGCCATGAGAATTTTAGATTACAAGAATCAAATTGTTCCTATGCCTCAGGTAACAATAAAAGGTTGCGGAGGAAACAACGATCATACAACCAGAGCGGTTATTGCCAGATCAAACCTGGGGTTATTGTTAAAGGCCATCGAGTATGTAACAGAAGACAAAAAACTCAAGCATATTTATTTTGAGGGGAATATTAATTCCTATACTTATGCTGATGAGGGAGCGTCCTTGTATGATGTACTAAATCTTTATAATGGTAAGCGAAGTATGATCCGTGATAAAATGATCAGTGGTATGAATTCCATGAATGATCTGGAAACTTACATTGAGAAAACTGAGGATAAGCAACTGGGAATGATGGTAGAAATTGTTAAGGAATATGGCAATGAAATTCCGGGAATTCTCAAAAATATTAAGTCGAAACATGTAGAAAATACGGACAAACACAAGGCACAATTAATTTTTTCGACTGTACACCGGTGCAAAGGCATGGAATATGATACAATTGATTTGGTAAATGATTTCATTACTGAAGAGAAAATTGAGAAATTCGTAAAGGAAATGGCATCGCAGCAGCTGATGATTCCTAAAGTAATGGAGGAAATTAATTTGCTGTATGTAGCAGTTACACGGTCGAAAAACAAGATAAAGATACATGAACAGATGGTCCCGAAAGGATTTCCCGAATCTGCTCAGATAGAAGTAATAAAGGTGCCCGAAATTACCGATAATCAGATCATGAAGCTGATGCGCGAAGATTTTGAAATAGCACTAGCGCATCAGGCGGCAGGTAAACCGAAAGGGAATGGCTTCGATAAAATAAGAGAAAAGCATAAAGATGCTTACCGACCCTGGACTATTGAATTGGATGAAGAACTTACGGTTTGTTATTGTCAGGGATGGGAGTTGAAGAAGATGGCAGACCATTTTGGAAGAACTAAAGGTTCGATATTATCAAGGATTACCAAACTTGGATTAGATGATTTGTATGGTGATGTAATTGGTACCAGAGACTAAGAATGTTTCGGAATCATTTTAAAGTGCTTTTTTATTCCCTGGGAGGAGATTTATTGTTTAAATGAGTAATTTAGCATAAGTATTTTTAACTCAAATATATTCTTTATGCTTACTTCCTTCATAAATCAAGAGCCAATTCGGGATGGTGAAGCCGTTGCCGGATTTGATATTCGTAAAGGTGTATTCGATCTTATAAAATCCGACTATCCAAATTTTAGTGAAAAAGATTTTATCTCACTGGAGCAATTGAATCAGTATCGGAGAAAATATCTCACACAATTAATAGTTCAAGAACGGGGAGAGCTAATTAAGATCGATAGCGATGTAATGAATGCCATTCAAACGAATGCTATACTTTCAGAAAATCTTCAAACAGAAATTGATTCGAATGCAACCTTCGGGCAGCGGATTGCTGATAAAATAGCAGCCTTTGGTGGTAGCTGGTCATTCATCATTGCCTTCTTCTCTTTTATTTTATTTTGGATGGTTTTGAACATCTGGTTGCTAGCAAACAAAGCATTCGATCCTTTTCCATTTATATTATTAAATCTGATTCTGTCATGTATTGCGGCAATTCAGGCACCAGTTATTATGATGAGTCAAAATCGTCAGGAACAAAAAGACCGGCAAAGAAGCGAACACGATTATAAAATTAATTTAAAGGCTGAACTGGAGATACAATTGCTAAATGAAAAAATGGATCACCTGTTGATTCACCAGAATAAAAAGCTTTTAGAAATTCAGGAACTGCAAACCGATTATTTGGAGGATCTATTGAAGCAATTGAAGAAAAATTAGATGATTTTAATCAGCTTTTAGGGTTATGTGACATAGGTTACTTTTAATGATGAAGGTAGTGTATACCTTTGATGTATAATCTGTATAAAAATGAAAATCAATCTAGTAGCAATCATATTAGGACTAACTTCCCTATTCAGTGTTTCTGCTCAAACAGCATTCGACTATTCTGTATCACTCGAACCTGTAACTATTACAGGATTACCAGGATTACATTCATTCGCACATGCGCAACACAATGGCAAATGGTTAATTGTTGGTGGTCGTAAAGATGGAATTCATGCACGTCAACCTTTTAATTCATTTCCTGCAACTCAGAACAACACAGACTTGATGGTGATTGATGTACAAACACAGCAATTTTGGTCGGCATCACTTAACTCATTGCCAACAACAATTGCAGAGCAGTTACAGGCTACCAACATGAATTATTTTCAGGATAATGATACCTTATATCTGATTGGAGGATATGCTTATTCAGCAACTGCAGCAGACCATATTACATTTTCGAATCTAACCACCATCCAGGTTTCTTCGGTAATTGATGCGATTGTGAATGGTACATCCTTCCAGCAATATGTTAAACAAATAAGTGATTCTGTTTTTGCTGTTTGTGGTGGACAGCTTGGAAAAATTGATGATACTTTTTATTTAGTTGGTGGTCAGAAATTCGATGGACGATACAATCCGATGGGACATGCAACTTATGTGCAGACTTACACCAATCAGGTTCGCAAATTTCAGGTTAATAACAGCGGAAGCCAATTAAGTTTCAATAATTTTTCTGCAATCACCGATCCGGTACATTTAAGAAGGAGAGATTATAATTTATTACCACAGGTTTTTCCTGATGGAAGTCGTGGTTATACTATTTCAAGCGGCGTTTTTCAGGCGACAATCGATATGCCGTTTTTATATCCCGTGGATATTTCATCCAATGGTGTGTTTCCGGTAACTTCATTTAATCAATATTTGAGTAATTATCATAGTGCAAAAGTTAGTCTTTATGATGCTGCATTAAACAAAATGCATAGCATCTTTTTTGGTGGGATGAGTCAGTATTATTATCAGAATGGTACGTTACTGCAGGATAATACGGTTCCATTTGTGAAAACAATTAGTATGGTTACCAGAAATGCAGATAGTACCTTACAGGAGTTTCTATTACCAATTGAAATGCCAGCACTAAAAGGATCAAGCGCCGAATTTATTGCGGAATATAGTGCTCCTCATTATGACCCTGAAATAGTTCAGCTTGATGCATTCACACAAGACACTACATTAATCGGATATATTTATGGGGGAATCGAAAGTCCCATAAACAATGCTTTTACGATCAATGCTACATCATCAACCAGTGCCGATAATTCCATTTATGCAGTGCGATTAATAAAGAATACTACATCAGGGATTGCCATGATTAAAAGTTCGAATCCTTACAAAGTAGTACTGTATCCTAATCCAACCGATACACAGTTTAGTGCAGCTTATGAACTTTCCAAACCTGTTACTGTAAATTATTTTATTACTACATCAAAAGGAGAACTCGTCAGTCAAGTTGAATTAGGTATTAAAAGTGTAGGCAAGCAGCAAACATCAATTGCCCTCAACAAAAAATTAGCTTCGCAAAAATTGTATGTAACATTTGTATTCGATAATAAATATTTTGTGACTGAGGAGCTGATAAAAAAATAGGTTCAGGAAATCATATTTTTAATTGATGCTAATTCTCCATCCCCGCAAAGGGGATGCCCCACTTTTTTGAATTTAATTCATTGAATTCCAATAAATTGGTCATTTTTGGGATTAATACCCACTGATTTCCAGTCTGGCGCTCATTTATGCCCGTTCAGCAACTATTTTTTCAGTGAGGGCAGAGCATTAGATAGATTTGTAACCATATAATGCCGTTGCATCTAATCTGCGGCCGGTTATGTATGGAAGCACTTTTTGTAAACTATTAAATTTGAATCGATGAAGAATATGCCATTTATTTTGTTGGCACTTCTACTTGCAAGCATTAATCTACTGAATGCCCAAAGTAATTTTGTAGGATTTATGCCTGGTAATGGTATAGCGGGGCCATCAGAAATGATCGCAGATGATTTTGGGAACGTTATTATGTGCGGAATTTTCACCGACTCAATGGATATCGATTTAAGCAGTTCCACACAGGTAATTTATGCCAATGGGGATGAGGATGGATGGATTGCTAAATACGATGCTGCCGGTTCCTTGTTGTGGGGTTTTGCTATTGGAGGAAACGCAAATCAAGCAGCTAAAGGATTAGCCATTGATGAGTTTAATAATATTTATGTTGTAGGATATTTTGCAGGAACAGTCGACTTTGATCAATCACCAGGCACCAGTTTGCTCACTAGTCAGGGCGATTGGGATGCATTCGTTTTAAAATTGGATGAATCTGGAAATTTTATCTGGGCAAAAAGTTTTGGAGGATCAAACAGGCAGTTTCCTACGGAAGTTGTCTGCAACCAAAATGGAAACATTTATATATCGGGGACATTATCAGGTTCAACAAATATGGATATGAATGGTGGCACCTATTTACTGACACCTAATGCATCGGGTGGAGGGAATGAAGCCAATACCGGCTATTAAGCTAAATACAATTATAATGGAGATCTAATTTGGGCATACAATGTTGCAGGAATAAATCCTGAAATAGCTTTGGGCAATGAAAATGGTTCGGATGTGATTTATTATCTGGGTCATGGTGTTGCAAATCCTTTGTCATTAGACGACTTTGATCCATCAGGAGCAGTATTACAACCAGTCCCATCACCTTTTACATCTGCAAATTATTTTGCACTTATAAAGTACGATGCCTCCGGTCAGTTAATTTGGAGTAAATTTTCCAGAACCATCATTTCTTCTGCTGGAACTGATGTTATTACCAAAGATGTAGCTGTAGATTTGAGTGGTGATATTTATGTAGCAGGAGATTTTTATTCAGGATTTGATTTGTATCCGGGCAACGACATGACTTTGAATGCATATGGCATTACAGGAACCGATGGGTTTCTGGTTAAGTACAACAGTGCAGGAAATTTTATCTGGGAAAAGCAATTTGGAACAGCTGACGAATACGACTATGCCGAAGAAATATCAATTGATTCCTGGAATAATGTTTGGGTAAGTGGAGGGTTTAGAAATATAGCAGAAATGAATTCATCTGGCACGTCCCATACATTAACAAGTGCCGGATTAAATGATATTTTTGCTGCCGGATTTACTTCTTCGGGGAACTACATTTGGGCTGGTTCGATAAGCGGACCTGCCACTGATGGAGCTCCTCAAATGTTAGCTGTCGGAAACAATTTATTAATAAGCGGCTTTTTTATACAAACTGCCGATTGTGATATAACAAGTGGTGTTAACTATTTAACTGCTCAACAGTTTTCGGATGTTTTTTTTGCAAGTTTTATCAACCCCGGAGCAACCACAGGTATTTCAGAAAATATCCTGGAAGTACAGTTTAGCTGTTTCCCAAATCCGGCTTCCGAAAAACTGACAGTTAAATTTAATGTACTTCAACCCTCCAAAATCAAAATAGTAATAGCAGCGATGAATGGATCTATTCTAGATAGCAAGGAGTCAACATATATAAGTGCAGGTTTACATAGCGAAACATTTAAAATCAACAATAATATTGCTAGTCAGCTTGTACAATTGATTGTTTATGTTGATGATGAACGAGCTTCTGTACATTCTCTTATGATTCAACGAGGCAATTAGTCACATGAGGCATAATGACTCGGCAAACAAATTACTTCAGTCGTAAATTTAAGTTGTAAAATTAAAAGATGAAAAAATTATTTATCATTATTGGTGTTCTGATCTCTGGAAGTCTTCAAGCACAAAATAGTATTAGTGCAACCTGGCTCAGGCATACTTGTGGCTATACAAATGGGGTAAACTTGTTGGGTGGAGATGTTTGGGGAGATGCAGTTTGCGCAGATAAATTTGGAAATTCTTATAATTCAGGATCCGCAGTTGGATACTGGTTCACTATGGATACCGTAATAGACTTGAATATAGGCAGATTTTATATCAATAAATATGATGCGTCAGGACTTCGGATGTGGACTGCAACAGCCCGTGGAACTAGTATCAATTCAATAATGTCATCTACCAGAATGGTGTGCGATAGTCTCGGGAATGTTTATTTATGCGGCACTTTTGCTGTAGATGATAGTGTATATATGGCTCCTAATTGGTATCCTGTAGGAAGCGGGTTTGTAGCAAAATATGATAGTAATGGGAATAATTTGTGGTGTGCTTATGTCCCAAGAACAGGATCTACATATATTTCTTTTACGGATATGGCACTTATAAATGGGGCCATTTATGTTTCCGGGAACATGGGATTTGGAACACAGTCATTTGGCCCATTTAGTTTCACTTCCACACATCCTCAAAACGGAATTATAGCTAAACTGGACCTTTCTGGAAACGTCCTGCATGCAGAACAGCTTGATCCAAATTCTGTAAATGAAGTTCATGGAATTGCAGTTTCCGGGAATACGGATGAAATTTATATTGTGGGACAGTACATCTCAGATCCGCTTACAATTGATAGTCAGGTATTAACTCTTACAGCAGATGCACAGAATTCATTTATTTTAAAATATAACAGTTCATTCACTGCCTTATGGGCAAAAAAATGCATTACTTATTTACATATTAATCAGGTAGTAGGAAGTAGTGTTTCATGTTTGAAACGAATTGAAATGGATAAACTCGATAATATATATGTGTCTGCCAATGGGAATGGAGATTCTACAAATATTGGAGCTCTAAGTTTTACCCATCGAATTCACCCGACTATAGAATATGCTCAAGATATTTATATAGCTAAATTAAATAGTAATGGTCAGGAAATTTGGTTGCGAAATGGAGGTAGCGATGCAATGGATGTTATAACTGACCTTGCGACTGATGAATGGGGAAATTCAATATTATCTGTATATTCTGGTCAACAATCAATTAGTGGATTAATTTTTGGAAATGATACAATGCCACAATGGCATGGCGGAATAGTCAAATATGATCCGAACGGGAACTTACTTTATACTCAAGAACTACAGGAAGCACGAACATTGCAAGCATTAGCAATGAGCAAAGATTCTACTTTTTATGGAACAGGGAATGGCTTTAATCCGGGTTTGCCATATATAAATTTATCGATTACTCAATGTGAAGACACCATCAATGGATATTACAATCCACCATATAAAATGGTAATGGTAAAATTTTTCGATAACTATGGAAATTTTACAACATCAGATAGCGAATTGAATTTATCAGAAAGTATATTTAATATTTACCCTAATCCTGCTTCAGAATTCATTCAGGTAGATTTTGAGGAATCTGACCAAAGCCATGGATTCATTGAGATTATAGATCTACAGGGAAAGCCTGTCATAAATGAAAAAATTTACGGCAATGCAAAAATTGATGTATCGAAATTGAGCTACGGTGTGTATTTTCTTAAATTAATAAAAGGTAACAGAGTAGAAGTAGCTAAATTTATTAAAGTTTAGAATCACAAAAGCAGGAATTTAATTCCAGCCCATTTGTCAGCAATACTCTTAACGAAATGTATTTGAGATCAACAGTATATAATTAGTTTGTTTTTTAATTTAAAAATTCAAAATTAGGTTCTAAATAGGATAAAGTTTATAAGAATTTACTTCATAATAGAGACTTTAAATTTCATTTGTAAAAAGTAAATATCTAAAAACAAATCTGTTATGACAAAACAAATTAAACTACTTATCCTGGTTCTGATTTCCTTCTCCACAGGATATTCACAATCACCTTCCTGGAGATTTCTGCGGCCTACAAATACAGGAGTGGGAGCTGAAGAGCACAACTCCATCAATGAGGATAAATTCGGAAATATATGGACAACCGGTCGGAGTGCAATTCAAAGTGAAGGGTCCGTTGTCCGATTCAACCATACAGATACAATTTTTACATGTTGGAGCAATTTTGAAGGGCATTTACCGAGCCAGTTTATCTATGAAGCTGAGGTGGATGCAAATGATGTTTTGTGGGTAGCCACTGCTGATGGATTGTGTAAATATGATGGAACAACGTGGTACACATATAATACTGCAAATACTCCTTTGCCTTCAGACCAGATTCGAAGTGTTACATTTGACAATTCCAATAATGTTTGGATTACCTTTCAGGAAACGAATTTTAATATTGGAGGAATTGCAAAATTTGATGGTTTAACATGGGAAGTTTATACACCAGCAAATTCAGACTTACCTAACCATACCTGCTTCAATATCCTCATTGATTCTCAGAATAATAAGTGGATTCATAGTTTGTTAAGTGTTACAAAATTTGACGGAACAACATTTACGGACTACAATAATCAGAATTCGGGATTATATGGCCCACAGGTATATGATCTTGAGCTGGATTCATTGGACAGACTTTATGCTATAACCGACTTAAATGGCTTTTATATGCAGATTAACATTTTTGATGGGGTTAACTGGACTTATATGAATCACACCAATACACCAGCAATGAGTAATTATCTGGTGAATAGAATAGATATAAAGAATGATAAGATGATATTGGCTGAGTCAGGAGGATCTTTTGCGGTTTTGATTTTTGATGGATTAAACTGGTCTACGTTTTTTGGTGGCGATATCATAAGGGATGTTTTCATAGATAGTAATGATCAGTTTTGGGTATCAGGTATTTCAACACTGAGTACACTTAAAAATGGTGTTTGGCGCGATTATGAAAGATATAGTGCCGGTTTGGCGGAACATCATCAATATAATATTTTTGTTGATTCACATGACCGTTTATGGGCTGCGAATGGAAATGGAGGCATTAATATTTTTGATTGTCCGCGTTGGGAATCGTATGGGCCATTTAATCAGGGTTTATACCCATCACCACAAACATTGTCCTCGGTTGGTGCTTCCATTTGTGAAGATAGTTTTGGAAATATTTGGTTTGCATATAATTCTACAGATGGAACAGTTGTAAAAATTCCACATGGTGATTATAAGGATTATGCTGCCTGGGAAATTTTTAATCTCAGTAACAGCCCGGTTAGTTGGGTGGAAGAAAGTTTTACGGATGGATTCGGAAATGTGTTTTTTTATTCTGATTATGGAACACATATGTATAGTAACACCACGGGGCAGTGGACCACCTGGGTAAACAATAATTCGCCGCTACAATATTATAGTTATGGATTTGGTGTTGACTCATCGGGTAAAGCATACTTTGGAGGTTTTCAACAAATTGCAGTTTATAATAATGGTGTATGGAGTTTGATAGATTTGGTTGCGATTGGTTCCGGCATTACAACAGAAGTAAATGGGATAGCTTTCGATAGTCAAAACGACATGTGGCTTGCTACAGCTCAGGGTGTTTGGAAGTTTGATGGGTTTACATGGACGAATTGGACTACTTCAAATGCGAACTTACCATCAAATTACATTACATCTATTGCGATAAATGAAAATGATTCCGTATTTGTCAGCGGTTTCACAGCTGCTGGAATTTTGACCGGTGGATTTTCAGTATTCAATGGAACAACATGGACCAAATTTAATATGGCGAATTCGGAATTGCCCGGAGAGCAAATTTATGATATTGATTTAGATTCTAAAGGCAATTTATACCTCAATACATTTGGACAAGGAATCACTGTTTACAGAAAAAATCAAGTCTTAGGTTTTGATTGTATTGATTATAGCTTACAGGTAAGTAGTCCGACTTCTGTTTCAGAAGTAACGGAGTCATTATTCAACTAATTATTTTCTTTTCCAAATCCATTTACTGATTTTACCACTTTAGAATTTAATTCAATTTCTGGAGATCAGGTAGCAGTTGAAATTTATGATGTTGCAGGGAAAATATGTTCAAGCTCGAGTTTTATTTCTGATCAAACAGGTACACAATACCTTAAGATTGATTTATCGAACTATCCATCTGGTATATATATTGGTAAAATTTTAGTTGGACAAGTATCATATAAAGTGAAACTGACAAAACTATAGTAGAAATCAATCATAATAATTCTGTTTTAAAAGGCTTGCGTGTTAATTCATGCAGGCCTTTTTATCATTTATAACAATTCTGTTTTCAGTGAAATTTGATGTAAATTAAATTGTTTAAAGAAATGCTTATTCAACGTTAATTTATTCCCGTTTAGCAGGATTTGTTTTGTTTGGTTCGAGCGATACTCTTATTTCGTACTACAAAAACCAATAAAAAATAAAACTATGAGAAAAATTACTCAATTTGCATTAGCTATTACAATGTTAGTAGCAATGTCGCATCAGGCTTCGGCTCAATGCCCAACACCAACAGGTCTAACAATGACTGTAGCAAGCACCACCAGTTCTGTGTTAAACTGGCCAGCAGTTGCAGGTGCGGTTTCTTACCGGTTAGAGATTCAAAATGCTACAGGGAACAATGTTCCTTTTTTAGTAACTGCGAATACGGTAACCAATACTTATACAATATCCGGATTAACTGCAGGAGCAAATTACAAGTATAAAGTGAGAACCATATGTTCCGGGGACAAATCAGGATGGAGTGCTTATTACTTATTCACTTCAGGGAGTGGACAAACACTATGTGGAATCCCAACCGGATTATCTGCTACTCCTAATGGCAGCGGAGCAACATTAAACTGGCTAACCAGCACCGGACCACTCACAAGGTATAATATTAAAGTGGAAAATGCTTCCGGAAATAATGTGCCTTTTAATACGGTTTTAATTTCTACTACTAATAGTGTGAGTGTAACCGGATTATTACCATTGAAGAATTATAAGTTTAAAGTTAGAAAAATTTGTGGGGGAATAAAAAGTAACTGGACTGCATGGACTAATTTCACCACAACAGCTTTAGCTAATATTAACGATGCAAGAATTATGAATGACAATAGTTCTGCGGGTGTGGTTGTTTACCCAAATCCTGCTTCAGATAATGTAAATATAAAACTGGAGCGATTTGAATCGGAAGAGTTGGAAAGCATTCAATTGTTGGATTCAAGCGGCAAGTTACTTTTAAGCAGAAATGTTTCTGTTGATGAACAAGATGATGCAATTGCTATAGATACTCAAGTGTTGAATGCCGGTCTTTATTTGGTAATGATTAAGACTAATCAACGGAATGTACCTTCAAGAGTTTTAGTTGTTAAGTAAACTTGATTTCATGATCGAGTTCAAAGCCGCCTGAAAGGGCGGCTTTTCGTGTTATAATTAATTATAGTCTGTTGAAATGATCTTAATGTGGATTGATGTCATAACTCTATTGTGAATTAATCCATCTCAGCTATCATTTTTTCCCATTCAGTAATTTATATTACCCTGGAAGAATTGTACGTATTATTTTTGCATCAATAAAATATTAAAACTTGGTACTATGAAAATGTCCTCTTATCTAATTGCATTCGGTTTATTTATTTTAACAGGATTCACATCCTGCAAAAAGGATGACTCATCCACTCCTTCCACTCGCGGGATGATCCAGGGAACATGGAAGGTTACTTCTTACATTGATAGCGGGAACAATGAAACCAATCATTATACCGGTTATTCATTTGAGTTTAAAAGTGGCGGTGTAGTTACTGCTACTAAATCCGGTTCCACTATTTCCGGAACCTGGTCGACCGGAAGCGATGATAGTCAGTCGAAATTGTATTTAACATTTTCAACCGCACCATTTAATGAACTAAATGACGACTGGCATATTGTCCAGCAAACAACAACAACATTGCAACTGGAAGATGTTAGTGGTGGAAATGGCGGGACCGATTATTTGACGTTTAGTAAGAATTAATTTAGGGCATATTGTTGTTGCAGCATTATAGAATGAAATTATAATAGTTGTTATGTATAGTTGATTAAGGGAATGGGAAAAAGCTGTCGCAAAAGACAGCTTTTTTATTGATTCCTAGTTGATAGGATAATTTATTTTGGACGATTTACAAATAAATTGAAACAAAAAAGCCGCAAAGGTTTGCAACTTGATGATGTCAAAAATAAGTTCTACCAAATGCTTGAGTTGTGGTCAAAAGCTAAGAGGGAGCTGGAGCAGGTGATTCTGCAATAAAAGTTTCCTGGTAATTCAATCTAAATGGTCTTGTTGTAGTCAGGCTATTTTCTTTGCAATTAATACCAGATCTTTAGTGATATTTTCAGGATCTGCCGCAAGTGGTAAATGCTTTTCATAAACCACCTCAAAATTTTCATTGCGTAGGGCTTCTGTAAGATAGCTACATTCATGGTAATTCATAAATATCTTGTCACCCGTACTTCCGGAAACATAGCCAGATTTGGAATTATTATCTTCCATGGTGCTGATGTAGATTACCCCTGCTGTTTTTAATTTGACTGCACTATCGGATATCAATTGAATAGCTTCTAGCCTGGATAAATATGGAAGACAAAAGCCACAGAGTATTGCATCAAATTTCGAATCAATTTTATTAATCTCTCTGCAATCCATAACTTCAAAAGTTGCTTCCGGATTAAGCGATTTCGCAATTGCAATCATATCCGGAGCAAGGTCAATACCTGTGATTTTTAAGTGTGGGAATCGATCCAACATAAAGCGAGTGATATTTCCCGGCCCGCACCCTAGTTCCAGTACAGTTCCTTCACTGGCATGCAATAGTTCCCCCAACTTTTCCAGGGATTCACTGTAGCCACTGACATCCATATATTTTTGAGCATACAAAGTTGCAAGTTTGTTAAAAACAGCTACTGCTTCTATAGTTTTATCACTCATATTTACGTGTGAAGTAAAAGGGATGTGTTAAAGTTGAAAGGTTTAAAAGATAACCTGATTATAATTTAATAAACTTATTGGAATGCACGGAATCAGGAGTAATTACTTTGACCATGTATGAGCCTTTAGGAAGCGAATTGCAATTGACTTCAACCAACTTTATTTCATTAGAATAGATTGACTCCAATTTTTCAATAATTAATTTTCCATCAGCAGCAAAGATCTGAATTTTTGAATTGCCCGAAACCTCACTAACAAATCCAATTTGTAAAGTTGAAACAACCGGATTTGGGAATAGTGAAATAGCGGAATCATTTCCTTTGGCAGTATAAACTGCAGTTATTTTGTTTGCTTTGTCAGGATTTACAGTTATGGTTGGTGAAAATGGATTTGCCAAAAGTATTTCATCGGAAATCCATCGTTTGAATTTAAATCCATCTTTCGGCTTAGCAGTTATTTGAATTTCGTTCCCATCAAAGTAATTGCCGGTCCATGGGCATGATTCCGGAACTATGGTATTGATTTCAATAATCCCGGCTTGGGATGGCCAGACATCCAATGTCACAGGATTAATTGCTTGTAATCCGAATACGGTCTTCACCTGTTCCATGGCAAACGATGGTCTTTGATAAACATGTGGCATGGCTACCTGAAAGATTTCATGATCCCAATTCGACATATCGTTTCCCCATTTGGAAAAATGCAAAGGCATTTCTGATGCGATGCGATCTCTTGTATCCAGAATGTGTTGTTCTAAATATTCTGAACTGAAAATAGTGTTAACCAAATCGGCATATCGGTTTATAAAATAATTTTTGAAATCCTTGTTACCAAGCAAACTCCGGAAAATCTGTACATGCCGGTTGTTATCTCCATAGCTTCCCATAATCCTGCCAAGAATATCAAAATTAGCCGGAGCCCATCCATTATTGCCAAGTGCAATATCCAGATCATTCAGAATATATCGCCATTTAGCCTCCGGACTCTTTTCCCTCCAAAACTTCACATTATTATAAGGCCAGTCAATATTTGAAAGAAATGTTTCTGCCACATAGTAATCGGTCAAACTGGCAACATCCATCATTTTAGAGGCTGTTGTATAGTTGGATTGATCATCCATATTATTTGTGGTAATGAAAGAATGCATTTGATTGAATACTGTAAAATCACCTTCAATAACTGTTGAATCTTCTTCCAGCAAATCAATATTATCTTTGTCCACACCGAAATTTTCTTCGATATAGTGCTTACTTATTTTTTCCCGAATGTTGTGAACACCAAAATATTCGCCATTTATAAATACAGCAGAAGGTTTATAGGCAATCAGATCAATATTAACTTTACCAATCATTAAATCAT
>JADHED010001870.1_pt1 | contig 16194 bp, 16 predicted proteins | sample 8952041 | NCBI WGS metagenome assembly JADHED01 (sample SAMN16124423, study PRJNA663239) | bioreactor sludge metagenome | isolation source: sludge (control) | place: India:Bengaluru | collected 2018-09-08
CCCAGGACCGTCCGCGCGGCGGCGGCGGTGGTGGCGGCGGCGGCGGCGGCCGTGGCGGCTACGGCGGCGGCCGGGGTGGCGGCGGCGGCGGCCGCTGGTAGTTCCCAGCCCACGCACTCGAGCGATGGATCGCCCCGCTGCCGATGGTGGCGGGGCGATCGCTTTGTCCCCGCCTGGCGGAATCCGCAAGCACGGTATTGAGGTTGCGGCGCGCGGTGATGCGGCGGACCGGTTTCGATGGTATGATGTTTCCTGCGGTCCCTTGAACCATTCCGTGCCGGCCGTGCCCGGCGCGGCCCAACCTGCCCTGGAGGGAGCGCATGAACACCCGTCACATCGTCGCGAGTTTCCTGTTGCTCGCGCTTGCCACCGCCGGACCGGCCGTCGCGGCCACCCACATCGTGCAGCAATCCGCCTTCGCGTTCTCCCCGGAGGTGATCACGATCAACGTCGGGGACACCGTCACCTGGCAGTGGAGCAGCTTCTCGCACACGGTCACCAGCGGGACCGGTGCTGCCGACCCGCAGGTCGGCCAGCTCTTCGACGGCCCGTTGAGCTCCTTCAATCCGACCTTCTCGCACACCTTCACGGCGGCCGGCGTGGTGGACTACTTCTGCCGCCCCCATGAGCTGATGGGGATGACGGGCGTCGTGGTCGTCCAGGATGCATCCGCGGTCGACGAGGTCCCGTCCCGCGGCGAGCTGGCGCTGGCCGGCGCGCCGAATCCGTTCAACCCGCGCACGATGATCAGTTTCGAGCTGCCGGAGGCGGCGTCCGTGACGTTGCGGGTGCACGATGCGGCCGGACGTCAGGTGCGGGTGCTGGCCGTCGGGAGCGCACGGGCGGCGGGTCGGCATCAGACTGCCTGGGACGGCCTGGATGATGGCGGTCGTGTGCTGCCGGCCGGCGTTTACGTGGCGAGCATCGAGGCGGGCGGTCGCCGCGAGTCGGTGAAGCTGACGCTGGCGAAGTAGGGGGGCGCTTGGGAGTGCGGTCGCGGCGGGCGCTTGCCGTGCCTTGCCGCGACCGCCACCCATCTGGTACCGTCCGGCCTGACGAGACGTCACGTCGGCACCGATTCGACCGGGCGTCGGCGTTGCGCCCAGGGCGCCCGGAGGTGGCCCATGCTCGGAAAGCTCCACGACCACATCGTCGACGAGCTGCAGCAGAACGCCCGCACCGACACCGTCTTCGTCGTGGCGGCCGTGCTGTTCAACCTGGTGGTGCTCGGCATCAACTGGGCGGTTGCGTCCTCCGGGCGCGACGGTGACCGGGGGGCGGGCGACGTCATCTTCGCGCTGCTGGTCGTGGCCACCGTCGCGATCAACGGATTCTGCCTGCGCGCGCTGGCCTCGGGGCGTTCGACGCGTCTGAAGCTGGTGCGCGGCCTGCTGGAGATGTACCGCGACAACGATGTCGCCCGCTACTACGACGAGTCGCTGGTCGCGAACTACGGCGCGCGCTATTCCATGTTCATGGCGGTGACCGGCGTGCTGGCGGCGCTGGCGATCGTGGTTCCGTTCATCGCCCGGCTGGCCGACTGACGCGCCGCCACCGGGCGGCGATGACAAGGGAGGCGCCGATGTCGCTGGGTGGTCCTTATCGGCGGGGCGGGAAGCGGCGGGGGCCGGCGAAGCCGCCGACGCCGGAGGAGATCGCGCGTGGGCTGAAGGAGCTCAAGGGGCTGGCGGCCCCGAACGCGAACTACCGCGAGCGGTCGCTGACGATCCACGGCATGATCTGCGCCAAGTGCGCGCGCGAGTTCACCGCCCAGGACCGCCACCTGCTGACCGTCCACCACAAGGACGGGAACGACCGCAACAACCCCGCCGACGGCTCGAACTGGGAGAACCTCTGCGTCTACTGCCATGAGGACGAGCACAGCCGGCAGCGCCTGGCCGACTACCTGTCCGGCCGGGATGGCAACTGAACCCGTTTTCTGACAGCAGGTTAGCTTCGGCATGGGGTGGCGGCCGCCGTCAATCGGGCGGCCGCCCTCTCCCCGATACATCCTCAAACACCGCCGCCTGCCGCCGATAACCCCAAGGATCGGCTGCTCAACCGTTTACGTGGCGGGGAAGGCGGGAAGTGGGTCCTCGGGTGGGAATCGGCGTGCCGGGCGTGCTGGCAGCGGTGATCGCGTACGCGATCGCCGCCGCGCCGCTGTCCGTGTCCGTCTGCGCGGCGTCGCCTCACGACGCGCAGATCAAGGCGGACATCCTGCACGGCCTGGCCCTGGCCGTCACCTGGCCCGACAGCGCGCTGGAGCCCGGCCCGTTCGTCATCGGCCTGGTCGGACACGATGAATCGGATCCGGAGCTGGCCAGCCTGGCGGGAAGGACGCTGCGGAAGCGATCGCTCTCGCTGGTCCCTCAGCTGACAGCGGGCGCCGCCCGCGAGGCCCAGATCGTCTTCATCTCGCGGTCGGAACAGGCACGCCTGACGGACCTCCTGGGTTCGCTGGCGCGCCGGCCGCTGCTGACCGTGAGCGAGATCGACGGCTTCTGCGAAGCCGGCGGGATGGTCCAGCTGCGTCGCGACCGCAACCGCTACCGTCTCCTGGTCAACCGCGCCGCCGCCGAACGGGCGGGACTCAGGCTGGACCCGCAGCTGCTGAAGGTGGCCGAGATCGTGGAAGGAGGCGACTGAGTGGGCTTCGCCGCGCATGCCTCGCTCAGCCGCCGGCTGGGCCTGATCGCCACGCTGCCGGTCATCATCGCCATGGCCCTGGTCGCGGCGATCGTCACCGTGGACCAGGCCCGGCGCGAGAGCGCGCGCCTGCGCGACCAGCAGCAGAGCGTCGCGGCGATCGTGGCCGCCAATTGCGCCGCGTCGCTCGTGTTCGACGATCGCGAGTTCGCCCGCGGCAGCCTGGCCTCCCTGCGCGTGCTCCCGCAGGTCGTCGGCGCCCGTCTCTACGACGCCGACGGCAAGCCCTTCGCCAGCTTCGGCGAGATCGCGCGGATGCCGGCCGAGCTGTTCCCGGCGGACGCCGGCCTGGGAGCGCTGCCGACCCTGGTGAGCGCGCCGGTCGTCTGGCAGGGCGAGCGCGTGGGGACGGTTGCCGTCATGGGCAGCCTGGACGACTACCACCGCCAGCAGAGAGCCTACGCGCTGGTCATCGGGTTCGGCTGCCTGCTGGTGACGCTGGTGGCCGTCGCGCTCGTGCACCGGCTGCAGCGCCGCATCACCGGGCCCCTCTCGGACCTGGCCCTCGTGGCCCGGCGCGTGTCGCAGGAACAGGACTTCGCGCTGCGGGCGTCGCCAGCGCATGACCGCGAGCTGAGCGTGCTGGTCGATGCCTTCAACGAGATGCTCGACCAGATCCGCGAACGAACCGTCGCCAAGGAGAAGGCCGACGCCGCCAACCAGGCCAAGAGCGACTTCCTGGCCAACATGTCGCACGAGATCCGCACGCCGATGAACGGCGTCCTGGGCATGACCGGCGTGCTGCTGGACACGCCGCTGACGACGGAACAGCGGGAGTACGCCAACATCATCTTCAACTCGGGCCAGTCGCTGATGTCGATCATCAACGACATCCTGGACTTCAGCAAGATCGAGGCGGGCAAGCTCGGCATCGAGACGCACCCCCTGCGCATGAGCACGCTCCTGGGCGAAGTCGTTGATCTCATGCGGGCGGCGGCCGACGAGAAGGCCCTTTCCCTGACGCTGGAGGTCGAGGCGTCCGGTGCCGACGAGGTCGTCGGCGACGCCGGCCGCATCCGCCAGATCGTGACCAACCTGCTCAACAACGCCATCAAGTTCACCGAGCGCGGCGGCGTGCGCATCGTGGCCGCCGGCCACCCGGACGGCAGCGGCCGCGCCGAGTGGTCCGTCGCCGTCATCGACACCGGCGTCGGCATCAGCGGCGACCGGATTCCCGACCTCTTCAGGCGCTTCACGCAGGCCGACTCCTCGACGACGCGTCGCTACGGCGGCACCGGCCTGGGGCTGGCCATCAGCTCGGCCAGCAGCCGGGTCGGCGAGGGCTCGACGTTCCGGCTCGAGCTGAAGCTGCCGCTCGCGGCGCCCGACTCGGTGCCGGCCCCGGCGGTGGCCCGCGCGCAGCCGGCCCAGGGCGGGCCCGGCGGCACCCAAGCCGCCGACGACCTGGCGGGGCTGCGCATCCTGCTCGCCGAGGACAACGTGTTCAACCAGAAGGTGGCGCAGATGACCCTGGCGCGCTTCGGCTGCCGGGTCGACACCGTCGGGAACGGGGCCGAGGCCGTGCGGATGGCGCAGGACTTCCTCTACGACGTCGTGCTGATGGACTGCCAGATGCCGGAGATGGACGGCTACACCGCGACGGCGCAGATCCGCCTCGCGGAGGAGCCGGGTCCGCGGGTGCCGATCATCGCCATGACCGCCCATGCCATGCCGGGTGATCGCGAGCGCTGCCTTGCGGCCGGCATGGACGACTACCTCAGCAAGCCGGTCCGCACCGATGACCTGCGCGACATGCTCGTGCGGTGGGGCGCCGGCCGCCGCCAGCCGACGACCGCCTGACGAAGCGGCCGGACAGCGCTAGCGCGGCGCCTCCACGCTCAACATGTAATGCAGCAGGGCCGTGGCCTCGTCGTCGGTCACGTCCAGGTCGGACATGGGCACGCCGTACTGCTCGACCATCGCGCGCGTCACCGGGTCGTGCTCCGCCATCCACTCGGGTGCCGTCAACTGCCGCCGCAGCCAGGCCTCGGTCCGCCGTTCGCCGACGCCGCGCAGGTCCGGCGCGCTGTCGGCCGAGCCCAGTTCGTGGCAGCCGGTACAGCCCTTGGTATCGAACAGCACCTGGCCCACCGCCGCCAGCGAATCGGACAGGGCCAACGCCTGCGCGGCGCGCGGGCCGTGATCCAGCGCGGAGGCGCTCTCGACGGCCCCGGCCGCCGGAGGCGGCGTGCCGGAGGCGGGCGTTCCCCCGGTGTCGGCGTTCCCGGCGCCGGTGCGGTCCCGGTCGCCGCAGCCGGCCAGGGATACGGCAAGGACGATGGCGGTCAAGGTCGGCAGCCAGGCGGCCGGCGCGTGGTATCGGGTCATCGGGACACTCCCGGGACGGAAGGTGGGCCGCGACCGCCCCCGTGGCGGCCACGGCCCACATGATGGGCACGGTCGTCGCGATCCGCCGCCGTTCAGCGGCCCTGCATCTCCCTGAGCAGGTGGCCGGCCTCGTAGAGGTCGCGCAGCGCCAGCGCGATGGCGGCCGCGTGCACCGAGACCGCGCGGTTCGTGGTCTCGTCGTAGACGAAGTTCCCGGCCAGGCTCTCGAGGTTGCCGTCGAAGACCAGGCCGACCAGTCGGCCCTCGCGGTCCACCACCGGCGAGCCGGAATTGCCGCCGGTGATGTCGCAGGTGCTCACGAAGTTGAGCGGCGTGGAGAGGTCGAGCCCGTCCAGGCGGTCGCGGAAGCGCCGCGGCAGCTCGTAGGGGGGCTGCGACCCGAACGACTCGGCGCGGTCGACCAGGCCGTGGAAGGTCGTGAAGGCGGGCACGCGCGTGCCGCCCGACGGGTAGCCCAGCACGCGCCCGTACGACAGGCGCAGCGTGAACGTGGCGTCGGGCGCCGCCTTCCGGCCGAAGATCGCGAAGCGCGCGGCGCCGAGCAGTTCGCCCCCGGCCCGGGCCGGGCCCTCCACGTTCTCCCTCAGCCAGGCCTCCTGCTCGCGCAGCAGCGGATCCAGGTCCCGCGCCATGACCACCAGCGGATCGGTGCTCGCCGCGACGGCGTCGGGTCCGCCGTCGATCAGTGCCTGGCGCGCGGCCGGATCGGCCAGGCCGGTGCCGGCGACGAGAGCGGCCGCGCGTTCGGCCGGAACCATCCCCGCCAGCGCAGCTTCCCGGAACGGGTCTCCCGGCTCCAGGTCGGTTGCCAGCCGACGGAGCGACCGCTCGAGGAGGTACTGCTCCAGCTCGGGGAAGACCGGCGCCGGCGAAAGCAGCCGGAAGCGCTGGCGCCGCAGTTGCGCCTCATGGTAGCCCTCGAGGCGCTCGCCGTCGGGCTTCTGCACCTCGGCCACGTAGCGCACCAGCGCCTGCGCCGTGCGCGCGAGCCCGAATCGCGGCATCGTGCGGCCCTCCACTTCGCGCAGGCGCGACAGGCGGGCCTGCTCCGCCTGCTCGATGAGCGACCATGCCCGGCCGAATCGCTCCTGCAGTCGCGGCTCGGCCGCCAGGCGCGCGCGGAAGTCTGCTTCCTCGGCTTCCTTGCGCGCCCAGATGGCAGGATCCAGCAGCCCCCGGTACTCGCCCTGCCGCGACTTGCGCCCGTTGCTCAGGCCCATCAGCAATCCGCCGGCCTGGCGCGCCTGTTCGGGACCGCGCGCCGCGTACGCCTGCAGCGCGTCGATCGCCTCGTCGAGGAACTTCTCGGAGCGGGGGAACGTGTGGTCGCGCCGCACCTGGAGCTGGGCCAGTGTCAGCAGGCGCTCCGTGCTGCCGGGGTGCCCGGGGACGAAGACCAGGTCGCCTTCGCGGGCGCCTTCCACGTGCAGCGGGAGCCAGGCCGGGCTCGACAGCGGTCGTCCGTCCTCGTAGACACGGAACAGCGCCAGGTCCAGGTCGTGCCGCGGGAACGTGAAGTTGTCGTCGTCGCCGCCGAAGTAGGCCGCCTGCGCCTCCGGGGCGAACACGAGCCGCACGTCGGTGAAGCTGCGATAACGGTACAGCCAGTATTCGCCGCCGCCGTACAGCTTGACGATGTCCGACTGCAGCCCCGTCGCCTCCTGGCTGGCCCGCGCGATCTCGGCACAGGCCGCCTCGCGCGCCGCCACGGCCGCGGCCCCGGTCGCGTCGGCCGGCAGGGCGGCCAGCACCTGTGCCGTCACGTCCTCGTACGACTGGAGGATGACGACCTCCAGGTCCGGGCACTTTAGCTCCTGGGCGCGCGTGCGCGCGACGAAGCCGTCCTCCACGTAGTCGCGCTCCGGCGTCGACAGCTTCTGCTGCTGTCCCTGCGCGACATGGGCGTTGGTCAGCACCAGCCCGTCCGGGCTGACGAACGAGCCGGAGCCCCCGCCGATGCGCACGCAGGAGCGCTGCAGGTGCTCCAGCCACTGCGGTGTCACCGCGAAGCCGTACCGCTCCCGGAGCTGCGCCGCGGGCGGGTTGTCGAAGGTCCACATGCCCTCGTCGGCCAGGGCAGGACAGGCGAGCAGGGACAGCGCGGCCAGGGCGGCGCGCAGCGGGAAGCGAGACATGAGGTCCGTCTCCGATCCGGCAGGGTGCGACCGGGCTCGGGCGTCCCTCGCGCCGCCCGGTCGCCGAAAACGATAGCTCACGGGTGGGCGCGGCGGTAGTCTGGGCCGATGCCGATCACCCTGGCCACCCGGCTCGAACCGTTTCCCGCGACCGCCGGCGCTCCCGCCGGCTCGGTGGTCGCGCGCCTCGAGCGTGGTCGCGACGAGCTGCGATACCGCCTGGAGATGGCCGTTCCCGGCCTCCGGCTGCCGCCGGCGGCCGTGGGCGGCGGCGACCGCCGCGACGGGCTGTGGCGCCGCACCTGCGCCGAGCTGTTCGTCGGCATCCCGGGCCGCCGCGGCTACCTGGAGTGGAACCTCGCGCCTTCCGGCGACTGGAACCTCTACCGCTTCGACGACTACCGGGTGCGCGCGGGCGAGGCGCCGCCGTGGGCGACGCCGGACCTGAGGGTGGAGCACACCGGCGACGGTGCGATCATCGAGGCCACGCTGCCGCTGGCGCCGTTCGGCCTGGCAGCCGCGCCGCTCGAACTTGCTGCCTGCGCCGTCGCCGAGGCGGCGGACGGCGTCCTGTCCTGGTGGGCCGCCCGCCATCCCGCGGAACGCCCCGATTTCCACGACCGGCGCGGCTTCGTCCTGCGCCTGCCGGTCGCACCGCCGTCGGGACCGCCGTCCCGCGAACCGGAGGAGACCCCGTGAGCCGACCGTATCCCACCCTGGCGGCCGTAGCAGCCGCATTGACCCTGCTGGCAACCGCGCCGGCGCAGGCCGTCCTGCCGTCGGCCGACCAGCCGGTGCGCAATCTCTTCCTGGTCCGGCACGGCGAGTACGTGCACGACGATAACTGCGACGAGGAGGTCGGCTGCGGCCTGGATGCCCTGGGACGCGAGCAGGCCCGGCTGGTGGCGGCGCGGCTGGACGGCTTGCCGCTGGCGTTCACTTCGCTGCAGAGCAGCCCCATGACGCGGGCCCGGGAGACCGCGACGATCATCGCCGCGCAGTTCCCGGAACTGGCGCACCGGATCGAGGGCGATATCCGCGAGTGCACGCCGACCACCCGCCGCCAGGACGTCATGGCCGGGCTGAAGCCGGGTGAAGCCGGGGAGTGCGACGCCCAGCTCGCGGCGGCGGCCGCGCGCCTGCTGGTGCCCGCCACCGAAGGCGCCGACCAGAACGACATCGTCGTTTGCCACGGCAACGTCATCCGCTGGCTGGTCTGCCGGGCGCTGGACGTGGATCCGCAGGCCTGGCTGGGCATGAGCATCGCCAATTGCAGCCTGACCGTCATCCAGGTGAAGGCGGACGGCTCCTGCAAGCTGGTCGCGTTCGCCGACAGCGGGCACATCCCGTGGTCGCAGACGACCTACCCCGGCGTGACCTGGAAGCCGTGACCGGAGGCCGGCCCCGGCGATCGCCCGCCGCGGCTCACCAGCCCCGCAGGTACTGCGGGGGCACCGGTGGCGTGGCGCCCAGCTCGCGGGCGGCCTGCAGCGGCCAATGCGGCTCGCGCAGCAGCGCGCGGCCCAGCAGGACCAGGTCGGCGCGTCCCTCACGGACGATCTCCTCCGCCTGCGCCGGCGTCGTGACCAGCCCGACGGCGCCGGTCGCCACGCCCACCTCGCGGCGGAGGCGTTCGGCGAAACGCACCTGGTAGCCGGGCCCCACCGGCACCACCGCGTCGGGCACCGCCCCGCCCGACGAGCAGTCGACCAGGTCGCAGCCCAGCGCGGCCAGCTCACGGGCCAGGGCCACGGACTGGTCCTCGTCCCAGCCGCCTTCGACCCAGTCGGTGCAGGAGAGGCGGACCCACATGGGCAACCGGTCGGGCCACTGTGCGCGGATGGCGGCCACCACCTCGCGCACCAGCCGCGTGCGGCCGGCGAAGTCGCCGCCCCAGCGGTCGTGGCGCCGGTTGGTCAAGGGCGAGAGGAACTGGTGCAGAAGGTAGCCGTGGGCGGCGTGGACCTCGACCAGCTGCGCCCCGGCCTCGAGGGCGCGCCGGGCGGCCGCCCCGAAGGCGGAGATGACCGTGGCGATGCCGGCCTCGTCCAGCTCGCGGGGCACGGCATGGCCCGGCGCGAAGGGCAGCGCGCTCGGCGCCACTATCGCGTCCCAGCCACCCTCGTTCGCACCCACCGGCCGGCCGCCCCGCCACGGCGGCAGCGTCGAGGCCTTGCGGCCGGCGTGCGCCAGCTGGATCCCGGGCACGCAGCCCTGCGCAGCCACGAAGGCGAACACGCGCCGCAGCGGCTCCACCTGTCCGTCGTCCCACAGGCCCAGGTCGTCCGGGCTGATGCGGCCCTCGGGCCGCACCGCCGTCGCCTCGGCGAGCAGGGCGCCCAGCCCGCCGGCGGCGCGGCTGCCCAGGTGCGCCAGGTGCCAGTCGGTGGCCCTTCCCTCGACGGCCGAATACTGGCACATCGGGGCCATGACCAGGCGATTGCGCAGCGTCAGGCCGCGCTGGACCAGGGGCGTGAACAGGTGCGGGGTCATCGACGGTGTCCTTTCCGGGTTGCGGCGGCGCGGCGCCAGGTGCGGCCGGTCGGCGGACCTGCGGATTCCGGGGGCGCGCGGCGCCTCTGCATCCTATCATGGCGCGAACGCCACGCCGACCCCTGACCGCGCCCGTGCGGGCGCCGCCGGAGGCCATCGCCTTGCTCCAGCAGATCCTGATCATCGTGGTTGCCCTTGGGGGCGTCACGCTCGGCGCCGAGCTCCTGGTGCGCGGCGCCTCGCGCCTGGCGCTGCGCGCGGGCGTCTCTTCGCTTTTCGTCGGGCTGACCATCGTCGGCTTCGGCACGTCTTCGCCCGAGCTGGGCGCCAGCCTGACCGCGACGCTGCGCCAGTCATCGGACGTGGCGCTGGGGAATGTCGTCGGGTCGAACATCTTCAACATCGGCGTGATCCTGGGGCTGACGGCGCTGCTGCAGCCGATCCGGGTGCAGCTGTCGGCCGTGCGCAGGGACCTGCTGGTGGCCACGGGCGCGGCCCTGGTGCCGTGGCTGGCGCTGCCGTTCGCCGGCTTCATCCCGCGACCGGCGGGCCTCGCGCTCGTGGCGCTGCTGGTCGCGTACCTCGTCGGCGCCTACCGCCAAGCGCGCCGGGCGGCCGCCGCCGAGGTGCAACTGGTCGAGCAGGAGATGCGTCCGGCGCACCGGGCAGCGCGCGGGGCCGTCATCAGGGACGTGGCGCTGGTCGTGGCCGGTCTGGCGCTGCTGGTGCTCGGCTCGCGCGGGTTCGTCGACGCGGCGATCGGTATCGCGCGGCAGATCGGCTGGTCGGAGCTGGTCATCGGGCTGACCCTGGTGTCGGCCGGCACGTCGCTGCCGGAGCTGGTGACCTCGCTCGTCGCGATGCGACGCGGCAACACCGACATCGCGGTGGGCAACGTCATCGGCTCGAACATCTTCAACGCGCTGGGCATTGTCGGCGTCTGCGCCACCGTGGCCCCGCAGGCCGTGGCATGGAGCCTGGTTATCCGCGACACGCCGATCATGCTGGCGGCGTCGCTCGCGCTCCTGCCGATCATGCGCTCGGGCGGGCGCATCTCGCGTCTCGAGGGAGGTTTGCTGCTGGGCGCGTACATCGCGTACGTCGCCTACCTGATCCTGACGGGCGGCTAGCTCCGGCGACCCCGCCGGACCGGATGCGCGGCGCTCAGCCGTCCAGCCGCCGGCAGTACGTGTACTTGGCGTCGCCCGGCGCGTAGAAGTCCGCGAACACTCCCGCCGTCGCGTAGCCGCTCCGCTCGTAGAAGGCGCGCGTGGAGGCGTACTGCGCCTTGCCGCTGGTCTCGGCGTAGAGCGCCAGGCCGCCGTTCTCCCGCGCGCGACGTTCTGTCTCCCGCAAGAGGCGCCGGCCCAGTCCGGCGCCCTGGCCGGATGGGTGCACCGCGATCCAGTACAGGTCCCAGCTCACCGTCGAGCACGGCACCCGGCCGTAGCAGCTGTAGCCCGCCAGGCGGCCCTGTCCGTCGTCCGCGAAGAGGAACTCGTAGCCGGCCGCGGCGCCGCGCGCCAGCGCCTCGGCCACGAGCTCGGCCGCGATGCCGACCTCCTCGTCGCTGAAGTAGCCGGTGTCGCGCACCAGCCCGCGCACGGCCTCGACATCCGTGGGCCGCACCTGGTCGCGGAAGAGGATGGTGTCGCTCATGTCGGTCAGGCTCCGGTCCGTTTCCCGTGGTAATGCTCAGCGCCGTGCCGTGGCGACGATGCGCGCGATGGCCTCGGCGAACGGGATCCCTGCCCGCTCCAGCGCCGCGGCGAAGCCCGCGTCGGGCGACAGGCAGGGATTCGCGTTCACTTCGAGGATGAAGGGGCGGCCCTGCGCGTCGACGCGGAAATCCACGCGCGCCCAGCCCCGCAGGCGGAACAGGCGCCAGCAGGCCAGGGCCAGGCGCGTCATCTCGGCGGCCAGCGCCTCGTCCCCGGCCGGCAGGTCGAAGCGGCGCACGGTGTGGCGGTACTCGAACGAGTCCTCGTGCCACTTGGCCGCGTAGCCGACGATGCGCGGCTTGCCTTCGGGGAAGCCGTCGAAGGTGATCTCGGCCGGGGGCAGCACCTCGGGACCGTCGGGGCCGTCGAGCAGGCCCAGGTTGAACTCGCGGCCCTCGACGAACGCCTCCGCGAACCACGGCGAGCCGGGCCGGCCCTCGCGGCGGGCCAGTTCGGCGCGGGCGGCAGCCGCGCCGCCGTCGACCACGGCGCCGTCGTCCATGCCCAGCGAGGCGTCCTCCCAGACCGACTTCACGATCCAGCGCGAATCCTGCCCGGCGCCCGGGTCGGCGGCGGCGTCGGCCAGCCCGTCGCCCAGCCAGTCGGGCGTGGGCAGCCCGGCCCGCCGCAGCAGCCCCTTGGCCAGCACCTTGTGGGAGGTGAGGAAGATCGCCTCGGCCGGGCATCCGGCCATCGGCACGCGCAGGGCCTCAAGCACGCCCGGCGCCAGGTGGATGAGGCGCCCGTGGCCCTCCAGCCCCTCCACGAGGCTGAAGACCAGGTCCGGCGTGGCGCCACTGAGCGAGAAGGCCAGCGACTCGAGGTCCAGGTCGCAGCCCCACGGCTCGACCACATGGCCCAGGGCGATGAGCGCTTCGCCCACCGCCTCGACCTGCACCAGGACGTCCATCTCGTCCGGCGCGGCGTCCGCCGGCACGCGGTTGTGCAGGATCACGATCCGCATGCGGCGGCGCCTTCCGTCAGGGAGGACTCAGCGATGGGCCGGCGCGACCCTCGCGGCGGCCGACTCGACGATGCGCCCGATCAGCTCGTCGTACGGCAGGCCCGCCATCCGGCAGATGATCGGCAGGTCCGAGTGCCCGGGATGCAGCCCGGCCAGCGGGTTGAGCTCCATGAGCTGCGGCTCGCCGTGCGCATCGCAGCGCAGGTCCAGCCGGCCACCGTCGCGACAGCCCAGCAGCCTCCAGGCGGCCAGCGCCACCGCTTCGGCCTTCGCCACCACGGGATCCTGCGCGGTGACCAGGCGGTACTGCACGCGGTCCTCCCACAGTTCCTTGTTGGCGTAGGTGTAGGCGCCCGGCTCGGCGCGCTCGCCCAGGATCACCTCCATGGTGCCGACCACGCGCGCCGCGTCGCCCGTTCCGGTGATGCCGGTGGTCAGCTCGCGCCCCGGCAGGTAGGTCTCCACCAGCACGGGCTGCCGGAACCGCGCCAACAGCTGTTCGCAGGTGGCGCGCAACGCATCCGGCGAGCGCACCAGCGAGGCGCCGTCGACGCCCTTGCCCGTGCCCTCGGCCAGCGGCTTGCAGAACAGCGGATACGGAAGGTCCACGGCCGCGATGTCCGCCGGCGCGTGCACCTCGCGGAAATCGGGTGTCGGCAGGCCGCCGTCGCGCAACACGCGCTTGGTCATGCCCTTGTGCAGCGTCAGCGCCAGCACCAACGCATCGCTGAACGTGCAAGGGATGGCGTACGCGTCCAGCAGCGCCGGCACCTGGGCCTCGCGGGCGACGCCGTGCAGGCCCTCGGCGATGTTGAAGACCAGGTCCCAGCGATCGCCGGCGACCAGTCGCCCGGCCAGCGCCTTGACGTGGCCGATGCGGTCGGTCTCGTGGCCCAGCCGGCGCAGCGCCCCCTCGATGGCCTCGACCGTGTCGGGCTGGTCGAACTCCGCGGTCTCCTCCGCCGTGAAGCCCATCGCCAGGTAGTCGTCGCGCAGGTCGTAGGTCAGGCCGATCCTCACCAGGTCGCCTCCAGCGCGGCCTGGCCGCCCGGGCCATCCGGGTAGCGGTGGACGTGTCCCTCGTAGTTGCGCAGCAGCACGTCCGTGCCGTCGCGGCCGACCAGGTAATCCGGCTGCAGCGGGATCTTGCCGCCGCCGCCGGGCGCGTCGATGACGTAGGTCGGCACTGCGTACCCGGTGGTGAAGCCGCGCAGCCCGCGGATGATCTCCAGCCCCTTCTGCACCGTGGTGCGGAAGTGGGCCGAGCCCGAGATCGGGTCGCACTGGTACAGGTAGTACGGCCGCACCCGCATCATGAGCAGCGAGTGGACCAGGGATTTCATCACCGCCACGTCGTCGTTCACGCCCTTGAGCAGCACGGTCTGGCTGCCGAGCGGGATCCCGGCATCGGCCAGGCGGCGGCAGGCGGCGGCCGCCTCGGGCGTGCACTCGGCCGGGTGCAGGAAGTGCAGGCTCAGCCACAGCGGGTGGTGCCTGCGCAGCACCTTGACCAGCGCCGGCGTGATGCGCTGCGGCAGCACGGCCGGGACCTTGGTGCCGATGCGCACGAACTGCACATGGGGGATCTTCCGCAGTTCGCCCAGCAGGTAGTCCAGGCGCTCGTCGCTGAGCGTCAGCGGGTCGCCGCCGGACAGCAGCACGTCGCGGATCTCCGGGTGGCTGCGGATGTAGTCCAGCGCCGTGTCCCAGCGCTCGCGGCCCGGGCGCAGCTCGTCCTGCCCGACCACGCGCGAGCGCGTGCAGTAGCGGCAGTACGTGGCGCAGCGGTCCAGCACCAGGAAGAGCACGCGGTCGGGATAGCGGTGCACCAGGCCGGGAACGGGGCTGTGCCCGTCCTCGTCCAGGGGATCATCCGCCTCGCCGGGCATGCGCAGGAACTCGTTCTGCACGGGCACCACCGTGCGCCGCAGCCCGCAGTCGGGCTCGAACGCGTCCAGCAGGCTCATGTAGTACGGCGTCACCGCGACCGGCAGCAGCGAGCCGCAGCGGTCGAGCGCCGCCCGCTCCTCGTCGGCCAGTTCGAGCACGCGGGCCAGCTGCTCCGTCGTCCTGAACGAATGCCGGAGCTGCCATTTCCAGTCGTGCCAGTCGGCGTCCTTCACGTCCGGGAAGTGCGCGCGACGGAACATGCGCGTGCGCGGACCGGTGCGGGGCAGCCGCCTGGCCAGGAGGTGTTCGAGCTGGATCGGAAGTGCGGGGATATTGGCTGACGCCGCGGAGGGATCGGGTTCGGCAACAAGCGACGGAGGGTCGTCGGGAGAGGCTCCCGCATCGACCTCCTGCAGGTTCCGGCCCGGCCCGGCCAGGGAGTCCAGGCGAGCGCTGAGTCGTGTCAAGGTCCGCCTCCGTGAGGACTGACCGTGATGCATGACCGGAGGGGGCTGGCGCCGCCGCCGGAACGTCGCCTGCGCCGGCGGGAGCCGGGCGGTGCCCTCCAGGGTCACATGACGACGCGCAGAAAATATGGCAAGTGGAACAAGTGTCAACCGCAATCGCCCGGATTCGCCGAAAATTCCCTCGCCAGGCGGACGACGGTCGCTCCGTTCAGACGTGATTGCGGAGCATCAACTCGCGCGGGTGGGGGTTCAGGTAGACCTGGTCGCGGACGTAGGGGACCTCCAGCAGCTCGACGTAGTGGCGCAGCAGGGTCACCGGCACCACCAGCGGCACCAGGCCGTGGGCGTAGTCCTCGATCACGGCCAGCACCCGCTTCTGCTCGGCGTCCGTGACCCGCCCGCGCAGGTGTCCGGCGACATGCTGCAGCGCGTTGGCGTGCCGCCGGGGGGTGGCCAGCACGCCCAGCGCCTCCATGTAGAGGCCCAGGTAGCGGTCGCGGAACGCCGCCGGCGGCTCCTGGGCGATGCGGGCCACCAGGCGGCCCAGCTCCTGGTAGTGGCGCGGGCTGTGGGCCATCAGCAGGTACTTCTCGCGGCTGTGGAAGGCGACGATGCCGCCCCGCGCCCAGCGACCGGCGAACGCGTCCTTCACCCGGCGCCAGGCGAACAGGCGCTCGACGAAGTTCTCGCGCAGGCGGGCGTCCTCCAGCCGGCCCTCCTCCTCGACCGGCACGAGCGGGCAGGCGGCGGCGAAGGCCGCCGCGAACAGGCCCCGCCCGCCGCGCGCAGGCATCCCCTTGTCCGGGTAGACCTTCACCCGGAAGAGCCCGCAGCTGGGCGAGTTCTTCTTGAAGACGAAGCCGTCGAGGTCCTCGGCCGCCAGTTCACGGACGCGGCGCCGGGACCAGGCGTTCATCGGCGCCGTCCAGTCGACACCCGAGCGCGGGGCCACCATCCGCGGGCTGTCCGCGTCGCCCTCCAGGCGGACCGACTCGCGGGGGATCGACATGCCCACCTCGACCTCGGGGCAGACCGGGACCAGCTCGCAGTACTGGGCGAGCGTGCCGGTCAGCCAGCGGTCGTGCTTGTGGCCACCGTCGAAGCGGACCTCCTGGCCGAGCAGGCAGGCGCTCACGCCGATGCGCAGCGGCGGCAACGGGTCGCCCGGCGAACGGTCGCGGGGCGGGAGGGGCGGGACGGCGGGCATGCCTGTGCGGGGCACGAGGCCTCCGGGGTCGGGATCGGGCGTGGATACGGACTGGCGTTCGCGCGTCATTGATAGCAGGATTGGGCCAAGCGATCCAGAGCCGACGAACGGGGAACCGCGATGGCGCCGAAACCCAGATCCCAGCCCCCTGCCCGACGCCGACCGGGGGCCGCCCCGAAGCCGACTGTGCGGCCGGCCGGCGGGTCCGCGCCGTCGCGCCCTGCGTCGACGCCGCCTTCGGCACCGCCGTCGCCTCCTC
>JADHED010001872.1_pt1 | contig 16176 bp, 10 predicted proteins | sample 8952041 | NCBI WGS metagenome assembly JADHED01 (sample SAMN16124423, study PRJNA663239) | bioreactor sludge metagenome | isolation source: sludge (control) | place: India:Bengaluru | collected 2018-09-08
CCCGGCGGATTCTTCGACCCCGACCGGTACAGCTTCGGCGAGCCGGTCTACCTGAGCGCCGTGGTCGCCGCCGCCATGGCCGTGCCGGGCGTCGCGTTCGTGAAGCCGCTGCGCTTTCGGCGCCTGGGCCACGCGGATGCGGGCGAGATCGACGCCGGCCGGATCACCATGGCGCGGCTGGAGATCGCACGGCTGGACAACGACCCGAATGCACCGCAGAACGGAAAGATCGCGTTCCAGGTGCATGCAATGGGAGGCACGCCATGAGCGACGACACCCTGGCCGGCTGCCACTGCTGCGAGGGCCAGCAGCCGCGCGAGCCCATATACAACGCCCCCGGCCTGCCGGCGCTCGCCTGGCGCGTGGACACCCAGCCCGGCTTCCACCGGCGCATGCTGGCCGGACTGCCGCTATGGCACCCGGGCGAACCCGACCCCGGCGCGCGACGGCCGCTGGCGGCGCTGGGCACGCGCGAGGCAGACGACGCCACGGTGGCCCTGGTGGACGCCGCCGCCTGCATGGCCGACGTGCTGAGCTTCTACCAGGAACGCATCGCCAATGAGGGCTTTCTGCGCACCGCGACCGAACGCCGCTCCGTGCTGGAGCTGGCGCGGGCCGTGGGCTACGAGCTCAGGCCCGGCGTGGCCGCCGGCGTGCACCTGGTCTTCACCGTGGAGGACGCGCCGGGCGCGCCGGGCGTGTGCACCATCGCCGCCGGCACCCCCATCCAGAGCGTGCCGCCACAGGACAAGCTGCCGCAGGTATTCGAGACTTCCGGGGAACTGCTGGCGCGCGCCGAATGGAACGCCCTGCGCCCGCGCCTGACCAGGCCGGCCGACATGGCCTTGCTGGACGTCGCCAGCGACTCCCGGCGGCTGGTGCTGCTGCTGCCGCAAGGCAGCATGCCCCCCGGCACCGGCGGCCTGCACCCCGGCCTCGCCAGCGGCGACCTGTACCGCCTGGACCCGGGCCTGCCGGTGGACGCGACGGTCGATGCGCTGGAAGTCGCCCGCGTATACCTGGGCGCGGACGCCAACACCATCCAGGCCGGCGACCTGCTGCTGTTCGTGGGCAAGAACGGCGCCGCCTTGCGCCAGCTGGTGCTGCGCGCAACCGAGGTCGAGGATGAGAAGGCGCTGCAGCGCGTGCGCATCGGGCTGGAACCCCTGCCCGACCCGGTCGCGCCGGCCGCGCCGCCGCGGCTGCAGTGGCACGTGCCGGTGGGCGTGCTCTCTTTCGGAAACTTCGCGCAGGCGCAGCTGGAAAGCGTCTCCTTCACCAGCGGCAACATCGCCAACACCATCAGCGGCCATGCCTGGCAGGAGAGCGAGCTGCAGGCCATGGTCACCATCCAGGGCTGGAGCGGCCTGCAGCTGGTACAGGCGGTCACCGCCAGCCTGCACCCACCGGCCACGCCGGTCGCGCCCGAGGCCGGCGCCTTCAGTTTCGGCGCGCGGCTGGGCTTCTTCGGCAACAACGCACCGCAGTGGAATTCCCTGCCCGCCAGCAACACCAAAGGCAGCGCGGCCTACTACCCGACCAACTGGGACAGCACCAACCCGAGCGTCTGGACCGACTCGCAGGGCGCCGCGCTCACGCCCCAGCATGCCTACCTGGAGCGGCCGGTGCCCGGGCTCGTCCCGGGCAGTTGGGTGGTGCTCGACTCGCCCTCCGTCAAGGCCGGCACCTATGCCCTGTACGACGCCCGCGAAGCGGCGCGCGCGGACTACGGCCTGTCCGGCCGTGCGATGGCGTTGCGCATGGCCGGCAGCGACGGCAAGCCCCTTCCCGCGCCTCCCGCGGAAGCCTTCAAGTTCCGCGACACCACGGCCCATGTGGCCAGCCGGCGCCAGCCGCTGGTGGACCTGCCGATCGAGGCGCCCGTGGCGGCCGGCACCGTGCGCGTGGAGCTCTCGACCATGGTGCTGGGCCTTGCGCGCGGCAAGCCGCTCGCCTTCGTCGGCCCGCGCAGCGACATTCCCGGCGTGGACGCGGCGGAGATCGCGGTGCTCGACGACGTGGTGCACGCCAACGGCCGCAGCACGCTAGTGCTCAAGGACAAGAACGGCCTGCAGTTCAGCTATGTGCGCGAGGGCCTGCGCATCCACGCCAACGTGGTCGCCGCCACACATGGCGAGAGCGTGCAGGAGGTGCTGGGCAACGGCAATGCGGCCCAGGCCTTCCAGCAGTTCACGCTGCGCCGCCCGCCCACCACCCATCTGTCGGCCGCCAGCGCCGCCGGCGCGCAGAGCACGCTGGCGCTGCGCGTCAACGGCCTGCTGTGGAGCGAGCGCCCTTCGCTGTACGGCGCCGGCCCCGACGAGCACGTGTTTGCCACGCGCATCGACAACGAGGCGCGCATGAGCCTGCTGTTCGGCGACGGCCGCCAGGGCGCGCGCCTGCCCACCGGGCAGATGAACCTGCGCGCCAGCTACCGCACCGGCCTCGGGCGCGACGGCGAGGTGGCGGCCGGCACCCTGACCATGCCGCGCGCCATGCCCCTGGGCCTGCGCGGCGTGACCAACCCGCTGCCGGCCGGTGGTGCCCAAGACCCGGAAAAGCTCGAAGACGCGCGCCGCAATGCGCCCCTGACGCTGCTGGCCTTCGAGCGCGTGGTCTCCCTGCCCGACTACCAGGACTACGCGCGTGCCTTTCCCGGCATAGGCAAGGCGCGCGCCGACCTGGTGAGCGCGGGCGGTGCCCTGCGCGTGCTGGTTTCGGTGCTGGGAGCGACCGGCGGCGCCCCCGATGGCGAGGTGCTCGGCAACCTGCGCAAGGCGATCGCCGACCAGTCCGACCCTTCGCAGCAGTTCGAGCTCGCCGCCGCGGCGCTGCGCTACTTCCGCTGCTCGGCCAGCCTGGTGATAGACCCGCAGTACGAAACCGACGCCGTGCTCGCCGATGGCCGCGCGCGGCTGCTGCAGGCCTATGGCTTCGATGCGCGCGACCTGGCGCAGCCCGTCACCGCCGCTGCCGTGCAAGCGCTGCTGCACCAGGTGCCGGGCGTGGTGGCCGTGGAGCTGCAGGTGCTGCAGCCCTATGGCGAAGGCGCGGCCAGCGACGGCGCGCTGCAGGTGCTGCCGGCCTTCGGCGCACGCTGGAATGCCGGCGCCATGCAGCCGGCCGAACTGTTGCTGATCAACCCCGCCGCCGTTCAATTGTTGGAGGCCAAGCCATGAGCCTGCTCACCCCCGAACGGCTGTACCAGCTGCTGCCGGCCATCCACCGCCTGCGCGACGCCGAGCAGGGCCAGCCGCTGCGCGCCCTGCTGGCCGTGATCGAGCAGGAGCTCACGGCGCTCGAGACCGACACCGCGCGCCTGTACGACAACTGGTTCATAGAGACCTGCGACGAATGGACCGTGCCCTACATCGGCGACCTGGTGGGTGCGCGCCCGATCCGGCCCGTGCCCTCGGCCGGCGTGAGCATGCGCGCCTGGGTGGCCAACACCCTGGCCTACCGGCGCCGCAAGGGCACGGCCCTGGTGCTGGAGCAGCTGGCGCGCGACGTGACCGGCTGGCCGGCCTCCGCCGTGGAGTTCTTCCAGCGCCTGGCGACCACGCAGCACATGAACCACGTGCGCCTCGCATCCGCGGCCACCGCCTCGGTACGCGACGCCGCGCGGGCCGACCTGGCGCGCGCCAGCGCCGGCGCATTCGACCCCTTCGCGCACCTGCTGGAGGTGCGCAATGCCGACACCGCCGGCGGGCGCTTCAACATTCCCAACGTAGGCATCTTCCTATGGCGGCTGCGCGCCCAGCCGCTGGGCCGGGGCGCGCCCGGCGATGCAGACGCCGATTTCATCAGCGCGCGCCGCAACGCCGCGGGCTGGTGGCACATGCACCCGGCCGGCGTGGACGCGCCGCTGTTCAACCTGCCGCGCACCGAGACCGGCGGCGCCGTGACCCAGGCCGCGCGCGAGGAGAACGCGGGCGCGCCGCTGCGCCCGCTGGCCCTGCATGCGGAGCTCGAACGGCTGCGCGCCGGCGATGCCGGTACCACCCCCGTCTTCATGACCGGGCACGACCCCGTATTGCGCGTGTTCGTCCGGCTCGCGGGCGAGGCGCTGCCCGTGGAGATCGCGCGCGAGGGCCTGTGGATCTGCGACATCCCAGACGCGGTGACGCTGCCCGTCCCGCCACGCGTGGCCGCCATCGACGTGCAGCGCGGCCGCATGGCCTTTCCCGCGGCGCTCGACGTGCAGCAGGTCTGGCTGCATGCCGCGCATGGCAGCGCGGCCGACATCGGCGGCGGCCCCTACGACCGCGGCGACGCCTTGCGCGCGGCCAGCGCCAGCCTGTCCGAAGGCACGGCGGCGCAGGGCGATGCGGGCGGCTTCTTCGACCCCGCGGTCTGGCAGGTGGGCGTGACGCACCTGCTGCCGCTGGGCGCCACGGGCACGCTGTTCGCCACGCTGCGCGACGCGGTCCAGGCCTGGAACGCGCTGCCCGCCGGCCGCACCGGCGTGATCGTGCTGATGGACAGCCTGACGGAGAGCGATGCCGCGCCGCTGGCCGTCAACATCGCCGAGGGCTCGCGGCTCATGATCGTCTCGGGCCAATGGCCGCCCACGCCCGTCGCCAATGCGCTGCCGGGCACCATGGCACGCCAGCCGGGCCGCTTCGAGGCGCGCCAGACGCGCGCCCACTGGCAGGGCCGCCTGCAGGTACTCGGCACGGCCGCGGCCGATGCGCTCGACCCCGGCGCGCTGTTCCTCAACGGCCTGCTGCTGCAGGGGCCGCTGGACATCTCCGGCCCCCTGGGCCAGGTGGAGCTGGCGCACTGCACCGTGCTGCCCGGCGGCACCCACATCACGGTCGGCAGCGACAGCCCGCGCCTGGCGCTGCGCGTGCTGTCCAGCCTGGCCGCGCCGATAACCGTCGCCGGCCCGGTCGGCAGCGTGGCCGTGGCGGACAGCATCGTTGGCCTGCAGGACGCGGGCGCCGCCGCGCTTTCGGCGCCCCAGGCCCCGCTGGACCTGCTGCGCGCGAGCTTCCTCGGCGCCGTCCATGGGCTCACGATCTCGGCCAGCGACTGCATCTTCGACGCGCCGGCCGTGGCCGAGCGGCGCCAGACCGGCTGCGTGCGCTTTTGCTACGTGCCGCCCGCGTCGGCCGTGCCGCGCCGCTATCGCTGCCAGCCGCAGCTGGAGACCGATGCGCGCATTGCCGCGCTGCGCGCGGCGGCGCTGGCCGCCGGCCTGCCGCCGCCCACGGCGGCCGAGGAAGACGCCGTGCGCGCAGAGGTCGAGGCCACGGTGCGGCCGCTGTTCACCTCGCGCCGCTATGGCGCCCCGGGGCTTGTGCAGCTCGACCTGCGCTGCGCCGCGCAGATCCGCACCGGCGCCGAGAGCGGCGCCGAAATGGGTGCCTACGAGCGGCTGCGCCAACCCCAGCGCGAGGCCAACCTGCGCGACGCGCTCGCCGAATACCTGCGCCTGGGCCTGACGGCCGGGGTGTATTTCGCCAACTGACGAGGCAAAGAGGTACCACCATGCAAGGCGATCTCTCCCGCGAGACCTTCGACCCACGCAGCCATTACACGGCGGTGCGCCTGCAGCAGGGCCGCGTGCTCACCGACGCGGACTTCAACGAACAGGGCGACATCACGCGCCACCGCCACGAACGCCTGGCCCGGGACGTGATAGGTGCCAGCGGCGGCCCGGCCGAGGGCGCGGGCTTCGCGCTCACGGGCGGCATGCGCGCGCTGGCCGTGCACGCGCTGGATGCGAACAATGTCTGGATCGCGGGCGAGGACGGCGTGCTGCTGGTCAGCAGCAACGGCGGCGGCGCCTGGACCGTCGCCGACACGGGCAGCACGCGCCACCTGCGCGCCATCGCACGCGCCGCCGCCACCGGCTGGGCCGTGGGCGACGGTGGCACCATAGCGCGCACCACCGACGCCGGCGCCACCTGGGCGGCGCAAGGCAGCGGCACGCTGCAGACGCTGCGCGGCGTGGCCGCGTTCGATGCCCAGCGCGCCTGGGCCGTGGGCGACGGCGGCCTGGCGCTGGCCACCACGGACGGCGGCGCCACCTGGACGCAGCACGCCACCGGCGTGGCGCGGCTGTACGCCGTGGCCTTCACCAGCGCGCAGAACGGCCTGGCCGTGGGCCAGGGCGGCGCCATCGTGCGCAGCAGCGACGGCGGCCAGAGCTGGGCGCGCGTGGACGGCGGCACCACGGCCACGCTGCGCGCCGTGATGCTCAACGGCGCCCAGGCCCTGGCGGCGGGCGACGGCGGCACGCTGCTGGTCAGCAACGATGGCGGCGCCACCTGGAGCGCCGCAACCAGCGGCAGCACCGCTCGGCTGCGCGCGCTACGCATGCGCAATGCGACGACCGGCTGGGCGGCGGGCGACGGCGGCACGCTGCTGGCGACCAATAACGGCGGCACGACCTGGACCGCGCAGCCCGTGGCTGGCGGCCCCATGCTGACGGGCCTGTCGGTGGCGGGCAGCGCCGATGCCTGGCTGGTCGGCGCCGGCCAGGTCTGGCGCGTGGCGGCCGGTGGCGCTGGCGCACCCGCCACGCTGCCCGCGGCCAGCCTGCTGATAGGCCCCGGCTGCTACTACGTGCAAGGCCAGCACTGCGTGTGGGAGCAAGGCGCGTCGCTGGCCAACCAGCCCGACGGCGGCGTGGCCCAGCGCCTGGCGCCGGGCACCTACCTCATCTACCTGCGCGCCTGGCAGCGCCACATCGGCGCGCTGGAAGACCCGGCCATGCGCGAGGTGGCCCTTGGCGGGCCGGACACGGCCACGCGCGCGCGCCAGGTCGCCCAGGTGCGCGCCCTGGCGCTGCCGGCACCGCCCAACAACACTCCCTGGACCTGCGGCGCAGCGATCGCGGGCTGGGACGCCCTCGTCGCGCCACCCGGCGCGCGCCTGGCCGCGCGCGCCACGCCGCAGCTCGCCGCCACGGGCGTGTGCGACATGGCGGCCAGCGCGGGCTACCGCCGTCTCGAAAACCAGCTGTACCGCGTGGAGATCCACAGCGTGGACGCGAACACGGGGGCCGCCACCTTCAAGTGGTCGCGCGAAAACGGCTCGGTGGCCTACGCCGTGCAGTCCATCGCCGTGGACACCGTGGCCCAGCTCACCACCGTGCGCGTGGCCGCGCGCGGGCGCGACGCCAACCTGGACCTGGCGCCGCACGACCGCGTGGAACTGGTGGACGACGCGGCGGCACTGCAACAGCGCGCGGGCCAATTGTTCGAATACCTGAACGATGGCGACGATGCGCTGGAACTGGTGCTGGCCGGCGTGCCCACGGGCAGCCTGGGGCAGGACACCGGCCTGCACCCCCTGCTGCGGCGCTGGGACCAGCGGCCCACGGCGGCCGGCCAGAACGCGCTTGCCGTGGTGGAGGGCAGCTGGATCCCGCTCGAGGACGGTGTCGAGGTGCGCTTTGCACCGGGCGGCAGCTACCGCGTGGGCGACTACTGGCAGATACCGGCGCGCACCGCCACGGCGGACGTCGAATGGCCGCTCAATGACGATGGCGCGCCGCTGGTACGGCCGCCCGCCGGCGTGCAGGACGGCTGGGCACGGCTGGGCCTGGTGACGGTGAACGCCGCAGGCCTGATCGGCGCCGTGACCGACTGCCGCGAATGGTTTCCCCCTCTCACCCGGCTGACCCAGCTGCTCTACGTGGGCGGAGACGGCCAGGAGGCCGCCCCCGGCGCCGCCGTTGCCGAGCCGCTGCGCGCGTGCGTGGCGCGCGGCGCCCTGCCCGTGGAAGGCGCGCGCGTGCGCTTCACGGTCGAAGCCGGCGGTGGCACCGTGGGCAGCCCCGCCGCCGGCGTGGCCGATGCCGCCACCGATGCCGCGGGCCAGGCCGCATGCCCCTGGACGCTCGGCGCGGCGGGCCCGCAGCGCGTGCGCGCCCATCTGCTGGGCAGCGACGGCGACCCCGTGGCCGGACAGACCCTGGTGTTCGCCGCCATGGCACAGGCGAACGTGCAGGCCGGCGGCGGCTGTGCGGTCACCATAGGCAAGGGCGGCAACTTCGAGCAACTGAGCACCGAGCTGCTGCAAAAACTGCTCAAGGAACGCGGCGGCCAGCTGTGCATCTGCTTCCTGCCGGGTCAGCATGCGCTGGACGGCCTCTCCATCAAGCAGAGCGACGCCCCCATGCGGCTGTCGCTGCACGGCTGCGGGCCCACCGCCGTGGTGGACGTGGCCGGGCCGATCGCGCTGGGCGGCTTCGCCGCGCTGGAGCTGCGCGACCTGCAGCTGGCCATGGCGCCGAAAGCCATGCTGCAGCTCACGAACAACGCGCAGCTGGGCCTGCATGGGCTGCGCATCGACGGCAAGCAGGAAGCACCCCAGCCCTGGATCGTCGTGGACGGCACGGCGGAGCTGCGCATGCACCAATGCGAAGTGGCCGCCGCGGCGCCGGCCTCGGTGGTGGTGCAGAACGCCCAGGGCCTGTGCGAGATCATGCACAGCCAGATCGCCGGCGACCTCGCCTTCTACGGCATGCCCGGCACCGACGCGGCCGGCGCGGCCCCTCCCGCAGCGGCGCTGGTGAACGCCCTGAACAACGGCGACTTCCAGGTACCCGCCGGCCGCGGCCAGCTGGTGGTGGCGCACAACCAGCTGGCGCGCCTGAACCTGGGCCAGGACATGGTGAAGCAGCTCATCGCCAGGAAATTCGACGGCCTGTTCCACACCGTGGTGCTGCAGGGCAACAGCCTCGGCGCGGCCCCCAGCCTGTGCGCGGGCGTGTTCATGAGCGTGACCGGCAATCACTTCACGGCCACCAAGCCGACAGGCAACCTCTATGGCGCGATGGTGGGCAGGCGCGCGGCCGCCAGCGGCAACGTGGGCGAACTGGTCGGCGACACGGCAACCCTGTACTTCCTGGTGACGAAGGGCCAGTTCCGCGGCGCGGCCAACATGGTTTTCACGCTGCCGCAATCGACGGCCTGACGGAGCAGCGGCGCGGCCGGTGCTGCCGCGCCTATTCGATGTTCTGCACCTGCTCGCGCATCTGCTCGATCAGCACCTTCATGTCCACGCTGATGCGCGTGAGGTCCATCGCGGCGGACTTGGAGCCCAGGGTGTTGGCCTCGCGGTGCAGTTCCTGGATCAGGAAGTCCAGGCGCTTGCCGACCTCGCCGCCCTTCTTGAGCAGGCGCTCGATCTCGTCCAGGTGCGACTGCAGGCGCGTGATTTCCTCGGCCACGTCGATGCGTATGGCGAAGGCCGTGGCCTCGCTGAGGGCGCGGTCCTGCGCTGCCTCGGGCACGGCGGTGCCCTCGGCCAGCTGCATGGCCTCGCGCCAGCGCTCCATGAAGCGCTGGCGCTGCTGCTCCACCAGCTGCGGCACCAGCGGGGCCGCCTGCCGGGCCAGAGCGCGCAGCTGCGCCAGGCGGTCTTGCAGCATGGCGGCCAGGCGCTCGCCCTCGCGCTCGCGCGCGGCCACCATGTCGTCGAGCGCCCTCTGCGCCAGCTCCAGCATGGGCGCGCTCCAGTCCTGCGCGGGCGCTCCCGCGTTCGCGCACAGGCGCAGGGCCTCCGCGACGGTCAAGGGCGCCGCATCGGGCAGCCATGAGCGCACGGCATCCTGCACGGCACCCAGGCGCTGCAGCAGCCGGGGCGTGGGCTCGGCCAGGGCGGCGGATTCGTCGGTGTCCACGAAGGCCCGCACTTCGACCTTGCCGCGCTTGAGCTGCTGCGTGAGCAGGGCGCGCAGCGCAGGCTCCTGGGCGCGCAGTTCGTCGGACAGGCGCAGCGAAAGGTCCAGGAAGCGGCTGTTGACGGAACGTATTTCCAGGCCCAAGCGGCGCGCGCTGCCGGCCCTGCCCTCGGCCTCGGGGGCCATGGCGAGCTGCACGCTCGCATATCCGGTCATGCTGTAAACTGGCATTGGACTTTTCGGTGGTTGGTAGCTTGCAATCCGGCGATTATCCGGGCTCCCTCCCGCGCCCGCGTCCGCACCTGCTGTCTATGTCAAAAGTCAAACCGGCCCCCCTGCTCCCCGATACCGTCATTGGCGGCTACCGCGTGGTGCGCAAGCTGGCGGCGGGCGGTTTCGGCGTGGTGTACCTCGCGATGGACGCCGAGGGCCAGCAGGTGGCCATCAAGGAATACCTGCCCGCCTCCCTGGTCACGCGCGAGCCCGGCGAGCTGCTGCCCAAGGTTCCGCCCGAGAAGCTGTCGCTGTACCGCCTGGGTCTCAAGAGCTTTTTCGAGGAGGGGCGCTCGCTGGCGCAGATCTCGCACCCGTCCGTCGTGAGCGTGCTCAACTTCTTCCGCGAGAACGAGACCGTCTACATGGTGATGAACTATCTGGAGGGCGCGTCCCTGCAGGATTTCATCATCACCGCGCGCGACCTCAAGACGCAGAAGGTGTTCCGCGAGTCCACCATCCGCTCGCTGTTCGACGAGGTGCTGCGCGGCCTGCGCATCGTGCACCAGCACAAGATGCTGCACCTGGACATCAAGCCGGCCAACATCTTCATCACCGACGACAACCGGGCCGTGATGATCGACTTCGGCGCCGCGCGCGAGGTGCTGTCCAAGGAGGGCAACTTCATCCGCCCCATGTACACGCCGGGCTTCGCCGCCCCCGAGATGTACCGCCGCGACGCGCAGATGGGCCCGTGGACCGACATCTACGCCATCGGCGCCTGCATCTATGCCTGCATGCAGGGCTTTCCGCCCAACGAGGCGCCGCAGCGCCAGGACAAGGACCGCCTGACGCTGGCGCTGCACAAGCTGCGCGGCATCTATTCGGACAACCTCATCGAGGTGGTGGAGTGGTGCATGGCGCTCGATCCGCTGTCGCGCCCGCAATCAGTGTTCGCGCTGCAGAAGGAGCTCTCGCGTGAGGGCGAGCGCCGCTACACCAAGCTGACGGTAGCCGAGAAGATGCGCATGCAGTTCGATTCCCTGGTGGCGGACACGCGCAAGAGCCTGCAGAAGACCGGCGAAGCCACCCACCCCGGCGCGCGCTCCAAATGAAGTTCTCCGTCTTCCAGCTCAGTCGCCGCGGCGGGCGCGAGAAGAACGAGGACCGCATGGGCTACTGCTACACGCGGGCGTCGGCGCTCTTCGTGCTGGCCGATGGCATGGGGGGCCACCCCAGGGGCGAGGTGGCCGCGCAGATCGCCATCCAGACCGTGTCCGCCATGTTCCAGCACGAGGCCAGGCCGGTGCTGCATGACGTGCCCGAATTCCTCTCGGCCGCGCTGCTGGCGGCGCACCACCAGATCCTGGGCTACGCCAACCACAAGGGCATGCTGGACACGCCCCGCACCACTCTGGTCGCGGCCGTGACGCAGGGCGGCTGCGCCCACTGGATCCACTGCGGCGACTCGCGCCTGTACCTGGTGCGCGGCGGCGAACTGCTCATGCGCACGCGCGACCATTCCTACCAGGAGCTGCGCAGCGCCGCCATGGCCGGCCTGGGGCATGCCAACCGCAACGTGCTGTTCACCTGCCTGGGCTCGCCCACCAAGCCGCTGTTCGACACCGCCGGCCCCGTGCCGCTGCAGGAGGGCGACCGCCTGCTGCTGTGCTCCGACGGCCTGTGGAGCCAGCTGGACGACGCCGCCATCGCGCGCCAGATCACGCGCCAGGCCGTCTCCCACGCCGTGCCCGACCTGGTCGAGGACGCCCTGCGCCGGGGCGGCGACGCGAGCGACAACGTCACCGTGGTAGCCATGGAGTGGGAGACGCCCAACACCTGCGAGCCCGCGCAGGCCGTGACCACCGACAGCATCAGCGACGAGGTGTTCGCCTCCACCATCCAGGCCGGCCCGCTCGAAGGCTTCACGGACGACCTGGACGACGCGGCCATCGAGCGCTCGATCGCCGAGATCAACGAAGCCATCAGGCGCACCGCCGCGCGCAAGGCGTAGGCGGCGCACGCTTGGCCGGCACGCATCCTGCCGCAGCGGCAGCCCATTTCCGACTGGACCCGACCCCATGGACCCCACCACCCCCTTCGCCCGCAGCGGCGGCCGCGCCCCCGACGAGCTGCGCCCCGTCCGCATCACGCGCCGCTACACCATGCACGCCGAAGGCTCGGTGCTCATCGAGTTCGGCAACACCCGCGTGCTGTGCACCGCCTCGGTCGAGGAGAAGGTGCCCCCGCACAAGCGCGGCTCTGGCTCCGGCTGGGTGACGGCCGAATACGGCATGCTGCCGCGCTCCACCCACACCCGCAGCGACCGCGAGGCCGCGCGCGGCAAGCAGAGCGGGCGCACGCAGGAGATCCAGCGCCTCATAGGCCGCAGCCTGCGCGCGGTGTTCGATCTCAAGGCCCTGGGAGAGCGCACCCTGCAGATCGACTGCGACGTGATCCAGGCCGACGGCGGCACGCGCACGGCCGCCATCACCGGCGCCTGGGTGGCGGCGCACGACGCCGTGGGCACGCTGCTGGCCGCCGGCAAGGTCGCCGCATCGCCCATCACGGGCGCGGTGGCGGCCGTGTCGGTGGGCATCGTGCAGGGCCAGCCGCTGCTGGACCTGGAATACGTGGAGGACGTGGCCTGCGACACCGACATGAACGTCGTCATGACCGGCACCGGCCACTACGTGGAGGTGCAGGGCACGGCCGAGGGCGCCGCCTTCTCGCGCCGCGAAATGGACCAGCTGCTGGCCCTGGCCGAGAAGGGCATCGCCGAACTGATGCTGCTGCAACAGGAATCGCTGCGCAATTGATAGCTATTGACGCCTGATACACAAGCGCTGGAAGCCATTTTGACCATGAAACTCGTTCTCGCATCCAACAACCGCGGCAAGCTCGCCGAGCTGCAGGCCATGCTGGCGCCGCTGGGCGTCGAACTCGTCGCCCAGGCCGAGCTGGGCGTGGGCGAAGCCGAGGAGCCCTTCCACACCTTCGTCGAGAACGCCCTGGCCAAGGCGCGCTTCGCCAGCGCCCACACGGGCCTGCCCGCGCTGGCCGACGACGCCGGCCTGTGCGTCGAGGCCTTCGGCGGCCAGCCCGGCGTGCAGACGGCCTACTACGCCACGCAGTTCGGTTACGACAAGGGCGACGCCAACAACGTGCGCGCGCTGCTGGAACAGATGGAGGACATCAAGGACCGCCGCGCCGCCATGGTCAGCACCCTGGTGGCCGTGCGCAGCCCGCAGGACCCCGAGCCGCTGATCGCCGTGGGCCGCGTGGCCGGCGAGATCGCGCGCGCGCCGCGCGGCGCGGGCGGCTTCGGGTTCGATCCGGTGATGTACATCCCCGCCTTCGAAAAGACCTTTGCCGAACTGCCCGCCGAGGTCAAGAACGCCCACAGCCACCGCGGCCGCGCGGCGCAGCAGATGCTGGCGCTGATGCGCGAGCACTGGTTTCCAGACGCATCAAAAAGATGAGCGCCTTGCGCTTTCTGCACAAGGATTTCAAACAGTTTTCAGCTGAAACCCTTATGCAGCAAGCGCTAGCAGCTATGTTTTCCATACCGCCATGAGCATCCCCATCACCCCCGCCGCACAGCCGGGCTCCGCCCTGCACGACGTGCAGCACTACATGCGCCCCGGCCTGCTGCAGCTCACCAGCCTGCCGCCGCTGTCGCTGTACGTGCACCTGCCCTGGTGCCTGCGCAAATGCCCGTACTGCGATTTCAACTCGCACCAGGCGCCCGGCGGCGAACCCCTGCCCGAGGCGCGCTACACGGCCGCGCTGGTGGCCGACCTGGAGGCCGCCCTGCCCCTGGTCTGGGGCCGCACGGTGCAAACCATCTTCATCGGCGGCGGCACGCCGAGCCTGTTTGCGCCGCAGTCCATAGACCGGCTGCTGAGCGACATACGCGCGCGCCTGCGGCTGGAGGCGGACTGCGAGGTCACGCTGGAGGCCAACCCCGGTACCTTCGAGAAAGAACGCTTTCGCGCCTACCGCGACGCGGGCGTGACGCGCCTGTCCATCGGCGTGCAAAGCTTCAACGACCGGCACCTGCAGGCCCTGGGCCGCGTGCACGACCGCGCCCAGGCCCTGGCCGCCGTGGAAGAGGCCGCGCAGGCGTTCGAGACCTTCAACCTCGACATCATGTACGCCCTGCCCGGCCAGACGCCGGCCGAGCAGGAGCAGGACATGCGCCAGGCCCTGGCATTGGCGCCGCCCCACATCTCCATCTACCACCTGACGATCGAGCCCAACACCTACTTCGCCAAATACCCGCCGCGCCTGCCCGAGGACGACCAGGCCTACGCCATGCTCGACCGCATCACCGAGCTGACCGCGGCCGCGGGCCTGTCGCGCTACGAAGTCTCGGCCTACGCGCGCGAGGGCCACCAGTGCCTGCACAACCGCAACTACTGGCAGTTCGGCGACTATCTCGGCATAGGCGCGGGCGCGCACAGCAAGCTCAGCTTCGCGCACCGCATCGTGCGCCAGGTGCGCCTGCGCGACCCGCAGCTCTACATGGCCGGCGCCCTGTCCGGCCGCGCCATCGCGCAGGACGAGGACGTGCGCCGCGCCGACCTGCCGTTCGAATTCATGCTCAATGCGCTGCGCCTGCGCGAAGGCTTCGCGCTGCAGGACTTCACGGAGCGCACCGGCCAGCCGCTCACGGCCATCGCCCAGGGCCTGCAGCAGGCCGAGGCCCGGGGCCTGATCGCGCGCGACATGGGACACGTGCGCCCCACCAAGCGCGGGTTCGACTTCCTCAGCGACCTGCAGGCCCTGTTCCTCGCGGATTGAGGTCCAGCCTCAGCCGCAGCGCGCGGCGGTCACCTTGCCGCCGCCGTCCACCTCCAGGCTCAGGCGCTGGGCGTCGAACACCTGGGTGACCGGCTGCCCCTGGCGCACCACGCGCGCCATGCGCGCCCCGGCGCGCACGCGCGCCTCCTCCACCACCCTGGCCGTGCCGCTCTTGCCGATGGCCCACTGCGCGCCCTGGGCATCGCAGGTGCCGCCCACTGGCGCCGTGCTCGCGCCGATCGGCTGCGCGGGGCCAGCCCCCGGCCCCAGCGCCGAACACCCCGCCAGCAGCGCCAGCGCCGCCATGCCTGCCACACCACCCGCGCGCGAGAAATACCGCATGTCCATCCCTCCACGAAAGCCGGCACCATAACGCGGCCCGCGCGCCACCGCCGTCACCATCGGTAACCGCCCGTCACTGCGCCGCGGCCACCGCCTCCAGCCCCATCGCGCGCACCTTGGTCGCAGCCGCATTGGCCTGCGCCGCCGAGCTGAACGGCCCCACGCGCACGCGCTGCAGGCGTCGGCCGTCGGAACGCACCAGTGGCTCCACAGCGCACGGCAGGCCCGCCTGCCGCAGGCGTGCCTGCGTGCGGCGCGCATTCTCGGGGTCTGCGAACAGGCCCACGTTGATGTACAGCCTGCGCTGTGCGGCCTTTTGCGGCGGCCGCGCCGGCGCGGGGTCTTTCGCCTGGGGCGGCTCCTCGGCCTGCGCCTGCGCCACCTCAGGCTCCGATTCGGCCTCGGGTGCCTGCAGCAGAGGCTGGGCCGATGCCTGGTCAGTGGAGAGCGATTCGGTGGCCGCCGGCGATGGATCGGCGGCTGGCGCAACAGGCCGCTCGCCACCCACGACTGGCAGCCGCGGCGCGGGCTCGGGCGCCGACAGTGCGACGGGCGCGGGCTCGCCGGCAGCCGGCAGCCGCCGATCCCCCATCGCACTGGCGAAGGCCAGCCACGCCGCGGCAGCCGCCAGCGCCGCGCTCGCCACCGCCACCCACAGCAGCCGGCGCCGGCTGCTGGCCTGGCGCTGCAGCAGCCCCATGGCCTCGCGCATGGTGGAGGCGGCCGACACCGCGCCGTCGATGCGCCGCCGCACGTCGGCATGCACCAGCGCATCGCCATACAGGCCCAGCCCGCCACACAACACCGTCAGCCCGGCCAACGCCAGGCCGGTCAGCATAGGCCACGGCAAGGCCAGCCACCGGTGCCCCACGGCCCACAGCAACAACGCACCCGACGCCAGCGCCGCAAACGCCAGCAGCGCCTGCCGCCACAGCCGCCGGAACGCAAGCCACCCCAGCGGGCACAAGGCCGCCGCCAGGTTCCACCCGGGCAGCACGCGCCCCGTCGCGTCCAGCCGCTCGAATGCGGCCAGGTAGTGCTCCAGGTTCACGGGCCCCAGCGCCGCCCGGTACAGCGCCGGCGCGACGCTGGTGTACTGCGCAGCCGCGCCGGGCTGATCCGCGGCATGCGCCGCATGGGCGGTGTAGGTTGGCATGCGCGCCATTCTGGCATGC
>JADHED010001875.1_pt1 | contig 16153 bp, 12 predicted proteins | sample 8952041 | NCBI WGS metagenome assembly JADHED01 (sample SAMN16124423, study PRJNA663239) | bioreactor sludge metagenome | isolation source: sludge (control) | place: India:Bengaluru | collected 2018-09-08
GAACGTGGCATCCTGGTATTTGGGTACGCCGTCAAAATCGACAAGATGCAACTGGTCAAGCATCGACAGGGAGGAATACCGGTAATTGAACAGGTAGGATCCGCCATAGTTCTTTTTAAAGGGACCTTCGAGGGTGATGTCGGTACCCAGAACCCCTACCCCGAGGGAATATTCCCGTTTCTGGTTGTTCCCGGCACGCATTTTTATGTCGAATACACCGGAAAGAACATCTCCATATTCCGGGGAAAATGCGCCTGTATAGAAATCAGAATTTGACAACAGCTCGCTGTTCAGGGCATTGATGGGTCCACCCGTCTCTCCCTCATTCGCAAAGTGGTTGGGATTGGGAACCTCAATGCCGTCGAGGCGCCAGAGGATACCCTTGGGGGAATTCCCCCGTACCACGATGTCGTTGCTTCCGTCGGGATTGGCAGTAACGCCTGCATAGGCCGAGACCATGCGTGACGGGTCCTGGAAAGATCCGGCATAGCGTTTCGTTTCTTCCACGGAAAAGGAGCGTGCACTGATCAGGGCCATGTCATTGGTCACCGCTCCCTTGTTTTTTCTTGCCCTGACGGTAACTTCATTGATTTGTACCAGTGATTCCTTCATCTCAATGGTGAGGATCACTTCTTTCCCTGCGCCAACCAGCACATTGGGGAGCGTTCTGTTTTCATACCCCAGATAGGTGACAAGGAGGTCTGCCCTGCCCAGGGGTACGTCGTCAAACCTGAACTCCCCCTTCTGGTCGGTGGTGGTGCCCAGCAGGGGATTGGTTCCGGCAATGACCACATGGGCGCCGATGAGCGGGAATTTGCCATCCTCGTCAAGGATGGTGCCCCGTATGGTTTGCGTGAAGGACTGGGATAAGGTGCGAGAGCATGGCAACACGAAAAGCAGCCATACGAATATCGTTAGCCTGGTGTATTTCATAATGATGTGTTCTTGTGGTTTATAGTATTTTCAGAAAAAGCGGAGTGCGGCTTTAAAGCCTACCCATTCGCTGAGGTTATTGTTCAGGATGGTGCGATGTTGCAGGGTGTATGGGGCGATGTCGGAATAGTAGTCGGCATAATGCGGCTGCCGCAGATCGGTGGTGAGGAAATTATAGGAAATGCCGATATACAAGGATCTGGCGGGCATTATCTGCCAGTTAACCCCCAGATCGAATTTATACAGGTAATTGTTGTGCACATACCCGCCTTTGATCACATTCTGGAACAGGACATTCATGTCGATAGCTGCCTTGCGCGAAATGGGAATGGATGTGCCCAATCCCGAACCATAGGTCCACAACGGAAAGGTGAGGTTGGTGAAATCGATGCCGGCCGTGACAATGGTATACAACTGCCTGATGCCGGACCGGTAGGCCACATTTGCATAGAACATTTCATTGGCAGAAAGTTCAAGCTGATGGTAGCCGCCTTTGATGAAATTGAACACCCCGATCGGAATCCCTGCGGCCGAATCGGCAATGTTTACCACACCAAGCTGCAAATACTTCACGCATCCGGCATGGTTGACAAGGCCCGCGACCTGGATCCCGGTTTCGCCGGCGGTCTGATTTACAAGTCCCGCCACCTGCAGCGATTTTGTCTGCTTGCTGTTATTAACCAGGCCGGCAATCTGAAAAGTTTCCACCTGCCGGGTATGATTGACCAGTCCTGCAATCTGAAAACCTGCAGAATCTGTGGCATGATTCACCAATCCCGATACCTGGCAGGCGTTTCCGCCTCCTGCCTGATTTACCAGTCCCGCCACCTGAAGCCCTCTGGCGGTCTTCGATTCATTTACAAGTCCTGCCACCTGCACGCCCCTGGATTCATGCCGTACGATATTTACCAGGGAACCCAGTTCGAGGGCACGGACATCATATACCGATCCCGCAAGGATGTTGATTGAAACTGCATTTTCGATGCTGTCCGTTTTGAATCCGTTGGTACCCAGGTATGGAACGAACGATATCTGTACCGGCCTGAAGCCTGCGGATTGTGCCTGCAGCAGGGCGGGGAGGGTCAGCCATAGCCCTGCGGCTATTATCAAGAGTTTACATATTGTTTTCATAGGATGGGTTTTTCTGTTTTCATCCTATGACAACAGATGCGCTTTTAACCCCCAGTGTCAAAAATTTTTTATGCAATTGGGAATCGCCCACTTGCAATTTAATGCATATTCATGGTTCCGGCCCCAAGGGGGCCATATTCCAATAACCGTGGGTGATAACCCACGGAAAAGAAGAGGCCCTCTATCATCGCCCCGGAGGGGCGTAATATTATGCGAAGGGCAAAAATGTCCAGCCCTTTCAGGGCTGTGGAGGGATATAGATTGCATTGCCGTGGGTTGTCACCCACGGTTATTAGAATGCTGCCACGTTGTGGCTTAAATCCAATGCGTTACCAACACTAACCATTTATTACAAAAACCGCAGCGCCACCCTTCCGCCAAACCATGTTTTCCCGGCCTTCCCGTTCAGAAAGTCCACGGACGAGATTTCATAGGGTGGCAGGGTGGCGAAGCGCGCATCCGCTTCTTGTGTAGTATTATATATCAGGAAATTGTAGGTCAGACCCGCTGCGATGGAGATTTTTGGCAAAATGGGTTTATCAATGCCCGCGTAGATCTGAAAGAGGTGGTTGTTAAATGAAAGCGCTTTGCTGCTGAAAACTTCACGGAACGTCACGTCAACATCAACAAGCAATTTGCCGGTTTTCCCGAACGAGCTTCCGATTCCATAGCCATAATGAAACGTGCTGCCGGTGCTTTTAAACGGAGTGTACCCGATGGTTACAAGGGTGTGGAACGATTTCATGCCGCTGCGGTAGGATACATTGAACGGGAACACCTCATCTGCCGAAAACTCGAGCTTGTGGTATCCGTTTTTAATGAAGTTGAAGAGCCCGATGCACAAACCGTCTGATGAATCGGCCACGTTGATCAGTGAAAGCTGCAGGGTTTTAGCATATCCGGTACGGTTGATGATCCCCGAGATTTGGATCCCCGCGGTGTCGCGCGCAACATTGGCGATACCGGCTATTTGCCATTTCATACTCCGTGCCACGTTCACGAGGCCTGATGTCTGTGAAAATCCCGTCTGCGTCTGGTTATAGATGCCGGAAACCTGCACATCGGCCCTTGTCGTCGCATAACTGAAAATTCCGCCCACCTGGACGCCCCTGACTTCCCGGACCGTATTGAAAATACCTGCCGCCTGCACGCCTTTTACCTGGTTGCCCACCACATTGCCGATTCCAGCGACCTGGGCATACCGGGCATCTTCCTTAACGATGTTTACCAGTCCCCCGATTTCCACCGCCGTTACCCCCTGCACGTATCCTGCAAGCAGGTTGACTGAAACCTGGTTGATCACATTTCCGCCGAGGAAACGGTTTGTAGAAAGGGAGGGCACCAACGAGAACTGCACCGCTTTAAACGCCGAACGCGAAATATTGCGTGAGTTGGTCAGGGTTTGCCGGGGTACCAGCCATAACGGGGCTAGTTTTTGAAGGGCCGGGCTGGGTTTCTTTTTGCTTTGGTTATCGGAACTGAGCTTTATTTCAAGCGTTCGCAATGATGCCGCCTCCATGGCGGTCCATATGGTATCGGCGTACCCCACCTTGCTTGCCTGGATGGATGCCAACGGGGTGTAGTCATCCATTTCCATCCGGAAATAGCCATACTGATCCGTCACCGCAGCGGCGGTCAGCCCCTGATTATAGATGCTCACATCCGACAATTCCTTTCCGGTACCGGAATCGTAGATATATCCTTCGAGGGTGCGTTCAGGAGCATTCCGGGCTTTGTCCCCCGCTTCCTTAAGGATGATATAATGGCCCTTTACCTTGTAATCGATGGGGTCACTGAACAGAGAATTCAGGGCATAGCGCACGGGCTTGTCCCGTATGGCCAGGCTGACGGTCGCATGGGCCGGGATCACTTCGGGACTGTAGGAAAAAACGACGCCGCTTTGGCTGGATATCTGATTGAGTACCGCCTCAATGGTCAGGTTCTGCGCTGAAATGCTTACCTTACGTTCCAGTGCGGGCGCTTCCCTTACCTGCGCCCGTACACCGGAATACGGAAGCCAAAGAAACAGCATCATAAAAAATCTTTCCACGTAGCGCTGCATGATATCAGGCATAATTTTCAAGGATTGCAGTGATCTCCTTTCAGCACAAATCCCGCACCGTCCTTCTCCAGGGTCAGGTTTAACGTTTCTGCTATGATTTCCATGATGTATGCGATATCTTCCCGCTGAAACGAAACCGAGATGGTACAAGCTGCCAGTTGCGGATTTTCAAGCACAATTTGTTCGGTATACACCCCAGAAAGTGCATCGATCACATCGGCCAGCGGGGCGTTTCTGAAAACAAAACTCTTTGTTTTGTATGAAATGGCGTTCAGGTCGGGGGTTTCCACAAGGGAGAAAGCGCCGCTGCTGATCTGATACCGCCCGGTTTCACCGGCTTTCAGCTCAATGCCCTTATCGGTAGGGGTGAAAAACCGCACGGCACCCGAATCCACGGTTACCTCCACGAAATCTTCACCGGGCAAGGCTTTCACATTGAAAGAGGTACCGATATCCTCGATAAACGTTCCCTCCGCTTTCACAAGCAAGGGGGATTGTTCCGAATGCTGTACCTCGAAATAGGCTTCTCCGCTTAGCTGCACCTGCCGGTTCCGGCGGGTGGCGGTATACTGAAGACGGCTGTTGCGGTTTAACACAACCTGAATGTGTTCATCGAGGGTCTGTTCCACGATATTTTCTAAACTTGTAACGGAAGCGGTTTGTACGATCTGATGCTGGCCGGAACGGTTGATTAACAGGAAAACCGAAACCGCCACGATGGCGGCGAGGGAAGCTGCGATCGCCATCCATGATTTCCGGAATGGTCTGGTTCGTGCATCAGGGGTGAATACCCTGACGGGGACTTCATCCATTTTCTGTTGCAGGAGGTCCCATGCCTTTTCCGCATTGACCTGCCGGTATTTGTGGGAGGCAATGGCCTTATCGTGTACAAACCGGATATCATCGAAATACTTTTCATGATCGGGTGCGTTTTCCAGCCATGATTTCAGTTGTGCCCCTTCTTCCGGTGAAATTTCGCCGGCCAGGTACTTGGCAATGAGGTTGTCGATATGTGTTGGGTTCCGATTCAATGGGTTGTCATAATGTGGTTACTGTTGTCGAAACAAAAGCCAGATCAGGAACGGCAGGTAATCCTTCAACTGTTGCCGCAGGGTGCGCAGTGCTTTGCCCATATGGTTTTCAATGGTCTTCACCGAGAGATTCATTTGTTCAGCGATTTCATGATAGGAAAGGTTCTCGAACCGGCTCAGCTCAAAGACCCTGCGGCATTGGTCGGGCAATGACTGAACCGCATCGTTGATTTTCAGTTCCAGTTCACCGGCGATCAGGTTTTCATCTCCCGCACCGGTGGAATCGGAATGCGTGGTCATTACGTGGCCGGCATGGGTACGCCGCACTTTCTCGTGTTTGATGCGGTTGAGCGACTGGTTGTGCACCGCCTGGTAGAGGTAGGATTTCACGGAGGTATGAATTTCAATAACCTCCCTTTTTTCCCACAAATTCAGGAACGTGCCCTGTACCATTTCTTCTGCCTCGTCCATGTTGTTCAGAAAAGAATTTGCATAGTTACACAGGCGCTCGTAATAGGTTTTGAAAACCTGTCCGAACACGTCTCTGTCGCCCCGGTGCAGGGCTTCTGCTAATTCATGGCCTGATGAAACCAATGGCGGTGATGTCAAAAGGCTAAAATATTGATTGGCAGCAGACCAAACAATACCCGGGGCCAATTTTTATTTGATCTATGACAACTGGGAGGGGGGGGACCCCTAGTGGGGTAGGCTGTAGGCTATAGGCTGTAGGCTGTAGGAAGAAGGCTATGAGACTGTGAGACTGTGAGCCTGTGAGGGACGTCACGCGTCACCCGTCACGCGTCACCCGTCACGCGTCACGCGTCACTTGTCTTCAGACAGGGTCTCCGCCACAGATGTAAATAACCTTTGCCGGATTTGCATTTCGAATATAGATTACGTAAATTGCGTAACGTAATTTATGTAATATGAAAAAAATCGTCAATCCCTTTGTTACAGGTGGATATATCGGGCCTGAATATTTCTGTGATCGTACGGATGACACGAACCACCTGCTGAAAGCCATTGCCTCCAAAAGGAATATTACCCTGATTTCACTGCGAAGAATGGGTAAGACAGGGTTGCTGAAACATGTAATGCATCACCTGGAATCGGAAAAACAACATCCTGCAGTAGTTTATATTGATCTGATGCCCACTACCAATGCACGTGAGATGTTGAATGCAGTATCCTCTGCCGTGCTTCGGATCAGGCAGGATGAAAAGAACTTCTTTGAAAAAATATTATCCCTGCTGGCCATGCTGCGCCCCCGGCTTTCATATGACAGCCTGTCGGGGCAGCCCATCCTGGAACTCAGTGTGGAAAATCCTGCTGATATTCAATATGGACTGAATCATTTGCTTTCATTTATTTCAGCAATTGATAAGGAGCTTGTTATTATATTCGATGAATTCCAGCAGATTTCCCGCTATCCGGAAGGCAATATGGAACAAATACTTCGATCGGTTATTCAGACCTTTCCTGCCATTCCCTTTATATTTTCGGGCAGCAGCAAGCACATGCTTGAACCCATGTTCGGTGCAGCAGGAAGGCCCTTTTATCAAAGTGCTGAACTGATGTATTTAGGACCTATCGATGAGAAACCTTATCATGATTTCGTGAAGCAGCATTTTGAGAATGGAAACAAACCTATAACGGAAAACGCCATGTCCCTTATTTTCGAATGGACGCGCCTGCATACTTTTTACGTTCAGCACATCTGCAACCTGCTTTATGAAAATGACGCCACAGGGTTCGACGTGCCCGATGTAAACCTCGTTTTTCAACAGGTGCTGTCTTCTTATGAACCGATGTATGCCAACTTTATGAATCTTTTACCGGCCCATCAGTTTGCCCTGCTGAAGGCTATTGCCATCGAAAACCAGGTGGCAAAACCTACCTCCGGTGCGTTCATTCATAAACACAAACTGGGAACAGCAAGTTCGGTAAAAACATCTCTTACAGCCCTGGCAGGTAAAGAAATGATTGTAATCACTCCATCAGGTTGGCAGGTTTATGATGTATTTTTCTCAAGGTGGCTGGAGTATCATTTCGGCTCATGATTTACCCATCTACAGAGGCTGTAGGCTGTAGGAAGAAGGCTGTGAGGCTACGAGACTGTGAGGCTGTGAGGCTGTGAGGGACGTTACGGGTTACTGATCACCCGTCACGCTTCACGCTTCACAGGAATCCCTCCGCCACCCTGTCGGGGTATGTTGAGCCATACCCCGACAGGGTCTCCGGGCTTACCTGATCTCCTTGACGATCACCACGTCCTCACTCCAGCAGCCGGGGTCAAGCATGATGTCAGTGGATGTGCCATAGGTGTCAGCAACCCACATACTTACGGTATGGGTTCCCTGCGACAAGCCGGAAAACACCCCGGTTATGGTAACGGGTACCCCGTTGATTCCGGCTTCTGTCTTTTTTAACGAAGCCCTGATTCGTCCTACCGTGGAGGGATTGTTGTCAATTCGCAGCTCGAAATGAACGCCGGTGCCTCCGACGGTTCCGGTTACAGCAATCCGGCCGACGAACTCAATCTCTATTGGGGTGGAGCTACTGTGTTTGGTGAATGACCCCAGGTCGGCCAGTTTGGCATAGGTGCTGGAAACGGATGAACGGCTTTCACAGGTGGTGTTAATCACCGTAACATAATAGAGGTTGGAGATTCCAAATCCGGTCAGGGTGGTCGGCTTGTCCGTGATACCTCCCCAGCTGGTGGTACCCGGAGGGCCCTGGATTCCCTGGGGTCCCTGTGCACCGGTGGCTCCCGTGGCTCCTGTGGCTCCTGTGGCCCCTGTAGCACCAGCGGGGCCTGTCGCTCCGGTTTCTCCCTTATCGCCTTTATCGCCCTTTTCTCCCTGGGGTCCTGCCGGTCCTGTGGCACCGGTTGCACCCGTGGCGCCTGCCGGTCCGGTGTCGCCTTTAACCCCCTGCGGTCCCTGAACACCCTGGGCACCTGTAGCACCTGCCGGTCCTGTGGCTCCCGGATCTCCTTTGTCCCCCATCGCGCCCGGCTCACCCGGATCGCCCTTTTCACCCTGTGGTCCGGCGGGACCGGTAGCCCCGACACCTCCGGCGGCATACAGGGCATAGGGCACGCTGAGGAGCTGCGCCGTTCCCATCTCCGCGCCGTCAAGATAGATCTTCATGTAGTAGGGTCCGGCAGACCAGTCGATGGCAGCGAAATTTGCGGGATTTACCGAGCCGATTTCGAGATTGACCAATCCATAGGCATTGGAAGTGGTGTTAAACAATTCGGAATACACGACAAGTCCCGAAGTACTTCCCTGCAGAATGGATACCTGCAGGGCCACTGCCGAATTGCTGAGGATCGTTCCGCCTGCATTGCGGATCACCGCCTGATAGTTGAATTTTCCGGGGGCCTGGCCGAGGACGGCCACAACCGTACTCCAACATAACAACAACGCAATAACGGTTTTTATGGGTTTGTCTGGTTTCATGGTTTTACCTTTTTACGATTCGAAAAGTCTTGATTTCAAGAACATCCTTGTAGACCTTCAACAGGTACACAGCCGGGGGAAGGTCTTCAAAGCTGATGTCGGTTTCTGCCTCCACAAGCGCATTCTGGTCGACCAAAATACCGTTCATATCAAAGAGTTTGTAGTGCAGAAAAAGGCCGGGTGCAGCAACAAGGTGCACTGCAGTGCGCACAGGATTCGGCCAGGCTTCCACCTGAAGTCCCGGCACCCCTTCATCGGTTCCCGTTACGATAATCCCTGGCTGCTGAAATCCCTGGGTCAGTGACATGGTGGCCGTGGTGAGGGTGGTGACCATCACTTCGCCCAGGGTAAATGACAGGGTTTTGCCTCCGGAACTCATGGAACCGCCGGAAGCGGCCACCACATCATGCAGTTGCGCAAACAGCACCGATGGGAGGAATCCTGCAAAAAGCAATAGGATGCGTTTTATTTTCATAACCTGTTTTCAGTTTGGTTTGGTTTTGGAATGGTTGAACCGGTATGGATCAATAGCTCTCCTGCCCGCCGGAAAGCCGGATTCCCGGATTACGGACTCCGGTTATAAATATGGCACATACCACACATGACTGGCAGGTGACATCCGTATTAACATTCATTCCCTTTGGTGAGCGGGTTGCAAGCCGTGAACGGGAATAAGAACAGCCCCGTTTTTGGTGAGCCGGGAATGGCCTGGCTTGAAAGTGGAATCAGGATGCAAGTTACATCATAAGAGGGGGCATGTCAAGGATTTTGGGGGAAAAATGCAGGCTTCCAGGCTGTAGGCTGTAGGCTATAGGCTGTAGGGAGGTTACGGGTCGGGGGGGAATTAGTTATCGGACTGAATTCTGTTCATTGTAAAACTGAAATCTGCATTTCCGATCAGCGGCTCAAAATTCCTGTCGAGAAAGAATAGAATATTCTCATCCCCTGCGAAAAACAACATCGGCCCGGTCAGGTTGTCTGCCTGAATGCTATAGAGTATTGCATGAGGATTCGTTGCTGTTCCGTGAATAACCTCCCACGTTCCCGGAACATCCCTCGGCTGGTTATCAACAATATTGCGAATGGTACAGGTGGTGGGTTGATAGGTTATGGAATCCCTGTGAAGCACCAACCTCCATTTTATTTTAAAGCATGATGCAGTAGCCTTCATTTCGGGATGTTCGCCGGCAATTTCCTGACAAGGTGTTCTTCCTTCATAAGCAAGCTGTACCGGATTTCCGGAGGCGGTTGACCTTGAAGCGATGGATATTTCCGTTTGTCGAACGGGGTCTTCTCGGTTTAACGTATAACTCCATCCCCCGTTACCGATCATCAACCGACCCTGAGGGGTCAGCAGATGATACAGGTTTTCACTTAGTTTTGCTATGGATATTTCTGAAGGAAGGCCGGCACATTTGAGATGAAATACTTCCGCAAAATCACTGCTTTCCGATACTGAATACTTCCCCTTAAAAGTCATTTTTTCTCCGTTTCCCTTAAAACCCAGGGTATTTGGTTGTGATTCCCCATAGTGAATATCCAAAAGGAAATTACGATTGTTGTCCAGGGTCACATTCCATCGGATAAAATCAATGTTTCTTTCCGCAGGAAGGGCAAGTATGGATTTGACTTCTTCATCTCCGGGGGTGCTGCCAATCAGGTTTATCCCCGATTCCATATTTGTTGAAAAACATGAAACCGGTAGAAGGATGCTCCCACACAGGAGGATATTCCGGAACAAGAATTTTAATGCCTCCATAACTTCCACTACAACCATTTGCGTGATGCATGGTTCAGACCAGATAAGCTAAGGTAAGCCCTGTTTGCCCGTTTTTAGTGCCGGATCATTATTTGGATATAAATTGGACCTTGCTGCCGGATTGCAGAAAAGATGCCTCCAAAGGAAGCTGCGCTTAAAGATTCAATTTAGATATTGCAGGTTTGCAGGTTTTCCTGCCAGGTAAGGCGGGAGGCGATGAGGCTATGAGGCAGTGAGACTGTGAGGGACGTTACGGGTCACTCGTTACGGGTCACTCGTTACTCATTACTGATTCCTGGAAACCCTCCGCCACCCTGTCGGGGTATTTATGTTACCCATGATGCATACTATGTATACTGCTCCTGGTTAGCTGCTATACCCCAACAGGGTTTCCTGCGCACCGGCCACTCGTCCCTCGTCCCTTGTCCCTTGTCCCTCGTCCCCGCCAACGCCATTCACCCCAAAAAATGTCATTCGGCCCAAAAAGGCCTCCGTTCAGCCCTAAAAAAAACTTCATTTCAAGTTTCCCATATTTTTGCGCCCTTACCAAAACGCGAAAAAGATGGAAGCTTTACGGATCGGGGATGTGGTAGCGCGGCTGCCCATTGTACAGGGAGGCATGGGCGTGGCGATATCGTTGTCGGGTCTGGCATCGGCCGTGGCCAATGAAGGCGGCATCGGGGTCATCTCAGCGGCAGCCATTGGCATGACCGAGCCTGATTATAATAAGAAATACAGGGAATGCAATCTCCGGGCGCTCAGCCGCGAGATCCGGCGCGCCAAAAGCCTTTCAAACGGCGTGATCGGAGTGAATGTGATGATGGCCCTTACCGATCATGAGGCCCTGATCCTCCGCTCCATTGAGGAAAAAGCAGATCTTGTAATCATGGGGGCGGGACTGCCGCTGAAAATTCCGGCCGTGATTGCCGAGTCCGGCATCCGGAACCACCATACCAAGCTGGCCGTGAAAATCTCTTCTGCAAAGGCGGCACGGCTGATCTTTCAATACTGGTCGAACAAGTACCACCTCATTCCCGATGCCGTGGTGCTCGAGGGTCCCCTTGCCGGCGGCCACCTCGGCTTCAGCCGGGAGGAACTGACCGGCGCTCCCGTTCCGTTGGAACAGCTTGTAAAGGAAACCGTGGAGGCTGTCGCCCCCTTTGAAAAGCAATATGGAAGAGATGTGCCGGTCATTGCAGCCGGCGGCATCTATACCGGCAAAGACATACATCATATCCTCCAATGCGGCGCCGCCGCCGTAAAAATGGGCACCCGGTTTGTCACCACCCATGAATGCGATGCTTCACCCGAATTCAAGCAAAGCTTCATTTCATGCAAGGCGGAGGATATCACCGTGATCGACAGTCCCGTCGGCCTCCCCGGCCGCGCCATCCGCAACCCCTTTATCGACCAGGTCAGCCGGGGCGAGAAAAAACCCTTCCGCTGCGGGTGGAACTGCCTTGCCACCTGCAATTACAAAACCGCTCCCTATTGCATTGTGGAAGCCCTGTATCATGCTTCACGCGGCAATATGGACAAGGGCTTTGCCTTCACCGGCACCAACGGATACCGGGCCACGGCGATCCGGCATGTTTCGGAAGTGGTGCGGGAACTTGTGGCGGAATATGAGGAACAGGCTGTAGGCTATAGGCTGGAGGCTGTAGGAAAAAGGCTATGAGGCTATGAGGCTGTGAGGCTGTGAGGGACGTTCCGAACACCGAACACCGAACACCGAACACCGAACACTGAACACTGAACACCGAACACCGAACACTGAACACTGATTACCGGCTGTTTTACCGGCTGTTTTACCGGCTCCTCACCGGCTGCCTTACCGGCTGCCTTACCGGCTTTTCACCGGCTGCTCACCCGTCACCCGTCACTCGTCACCCGTCACTTGAAACCCCCCGCCACCCTGTCGGGGTATTTAAACCAACAAAGAATCTTACTGTGTATGCGGCTCATGGCTAGCTGCAATACCCCAACAGGGTCTCCGGCGCATTACCCCTATTTGGGTTTTTCAGAATTCAATCTGTAACCGAATTCTGATAATTCACAAATCCAAATACCTCAATCATATGAGGCGTGATTCTGAAAACGATGACATAACCTTTAAAAACCATGTCTCTTATCAATTTGTCATTGAAAAAAACCGATTTACGATATTGATATGGATTGGTCACAATATTCCTTATCCTGACAAGCACTTCATTTTTAAACTTTCTTGCCCTGTCAGGACTGTCCTTTGCAATATATTCCACCTGGCGTTCCAGCCTTCTTAAAAAGGTCTCTTTAAGGATTATCTTCATTATTTCGTATAACGTGTTCCAATCTTTGTTCCGCTTCTTCCAGTGTAACAAACGATGCGTTTCCTTCGATCATTTCATTTAACTCATTCTCGAGGTATAACTTGTTTTCGGCATACAGGGTATCTTCACTAACGATCTTTATTTCATCCTGGCTGAATTCCCCCAAAACGCTGATGAGACGATCGTAAATTTTGTCATCAATATGCAACCGGATTGTTCTCATTTAAAACTGTATTAACAATAACTTAAACACAAGTGAAGTCTCCTGTAAAATTAGGGAAATTCCGATCCAAAACATACAAAAGATTGCTTTTAAATCAGTTCAGCGTTTTAATTGTGTTGCAACCCTCCGCCACCCTGTCGGGGTATTTAAACCAACAAAGAATCTTACTGTGTATGCGGCTCATGGTTAGCTGCAATACCCCAACAGGGTCTCCGGCTTGTCCGCCGTAGCCTCGGCGAAGGCGGGCGTCACTCTTGTCCGCCGTAGCCTCGGCGAAGGCGGGCTTCACTGGTCACCGGTCACTTTTTTTCACTATCTTTCCTCTATGAAAACCCCTTCCATCGTCCTCCTTCTGTCGGCCCTGCCGGGCCTGCTGTCTGCGCAGTACAGCACCCATGAACAACTGTCGGCACGCATCAAAAAACTTGAAGCCGGCTCCCCCCTGATTTCGACTACCACCCTGACGGTCACCACCGGAGGAAGGGAGGTCTACCTGATCCGTGCGGGCTCGGGGATTGCCGACAGCAAACCGGCCGTGGCGGTGTTCGGCGGTACCGACGGCAGCCTTCCGTATACCCCCGGGTTGGTGATGCAGATGGCCGAACGCCTGGTGGCCGATCACGCCGCCCTGCTCGACAAGGTCACCGTTTACTTTTTCCCCAACGTGTCCCCCGACGCCACCGAACAGTACAACGCCCCGCTCCGCTATGAGCGCATCCGCAACCGCGCGCCGGTTGACGATGACCGGGACGGGCGCACGGATGAAGACGGGTACGATGACCTGAACGGCGATGGCATGATCACCCGGATGCGTGTGGCCGATCCCGTGAAGGGCGATTATATCGTCCACCCCGGAAATCCTGCCGTAATGGTGAAGGCCGACGTTTCAAAAGGTGAAAAGGGAGGCTACCTGCTGCTGATGGAGGGTTTCGACAACGACAAAGACGGAAAGATCAATGAGGACCTTCCCGGGGGAACCCTGTTCAACCGGAATTTCAGTTTCAACTATCCCTATTTCGGGGAAGCTGCCGGTGAAAATGCCTTCTCCGAACCGGAAACCCGGGCGGTGGCAGAGTTCCTGTTCGACCACTGGAATATCTTCGCCGTGCTGTGCATCGGGCGTGAAAATAACCTGTCGGAATACAGTGACCTGGCAGCAGCACTGGCCGACAAGCAGGTGCCCGCTGCCGTGCCGGAAAAAGACAAGCCTTATGTTGAAAGCGTGGTGCATGCCTACAAACAGCGGGTCCACCTGGCAGATTCCGCAAAAGTGAATCCCACGGGCGGCGACCTGCTGTCATGGGCTTTTTTCCACTACAACCGCTACGCCTTTTCCACCCCCGCCTGGAACGTGCCGAAGGATAAAAACGACCGGGGTGTAAGAGATTTTGAATACCTCAAATGGGCTGCGGCGCGAAACCTGCCCGATCCGGCCCTTCCCTGGAAAGCAGTCAGCCACCCCGACTTCCCCGGGCAGACCGTGGAGGTCGGCGGACTCCGTCCCTTTGCTGCGGCTGATCCTCCGCAGGCATATCTCGATACCGCGGCCATACAGCATACGGAGTTCCTGTGCGACCTGGCGGAAATGCATCCTGCCCTCACCTTCAACAGGGTGCGGGTAACCCCCAACGGCAACCAGGTGTATCTCGTGGAAGCTGAAATTACAAATACCGGCCTCCTCCCCACCATGCCTGTGCTGGCTGTGAACAGCCGGCAGGTAAAGAAAGTGCGGCTGGAATTGACCCCCGGCAAGGGACAAACGGTGGCCGGCGGACGCAGCACCTTTCTGGTTGACCGCATCCTTCCCGGTGAAACCGTGAAAACCTCCTGGCTCATTACCGGAAAGGGAACAGTCACCCTCCGTGCCGGATCTCCGCAAACCGGCACCGCCACCCGTGAAGTCGAACTAAAATAATTCCTCCGCCATGAAACCCCTCCATAATACTCTCCGGCGCTCCTTCCTCCTGCCCTTCTTCCTCTTGCTCTTGCTCCCTACTCCAAACTGTCTCTCTCAGGAGTTTCCTTCCTTTTTCAAATCCGCCGGCTCTCCGGCCGATCCGAAGGTGAAAATCCTGTGGAACCGCTATAACACCACGGAGGGACTGGCCACCCTGTGCGGGCAGATTGCGCGGGCGTACCCGAAACTGGCTACGGTGACGTCGATCGGCAAATCAGTGGAAGGAAGGGATATCCTGATGCTTACCGTCACCAATACAGAAACCGGCAAGCCGGAAGAGAAGCCCGGCTTTTACATCGACGGCAACATCCACTCGAATGAGATCCAGGGCTCTGAGATCGCATTGTACACCGCCTGGTACCTTACGGAAATGTATGCGACGAACCCCTTCATCCGGCAACTGCTCGATGAAAAGGTGTTCTACATCATCCCCACCATCAATCCCGATGCGCGCGACAACTTCATGCTGAAGCCGAATTTCGTACATACGCCGCGGTCGGGCATGCTCCCCGTGGATGACGACCGTGACGGGCTGGTGGATGAAGACGGCATGGACGACCTCGACGGCGACGGCAACATTGTGCTGATGCGGCGGAAAACCCCCTTCGGGCAGTATAATATCGACCCGGCGAATCCAAACCGCATGATCCGTGCGGAAAACGGCCGGTTCGGCGCCTGGGAGATCCTGGGCTATGAAGGCGTTGACAACGACGGCGACGGCGAGGTGAACGAAGATGCCGTGGGATATTATGATCCCAACCGTGACTGGTCGTACAACTGGCAACCCGATTATGTGCAGGACGGGGCACAGGCCTATCCTTTTATGGTACCTGAAAACAAGGCCGTGCGCGACTTTGTGCTCGCCCATCCCAACATTGCAGGGGCCCAGAGCTATCACAACAGCGGGGGCATGATTTTGAGGGGACCGGCACAGGCACAGTACATGGAAGTGTACGACCCCGCCGATGAAATCCTGCTGAACACCGTCGGCACCATGGGTGCCAAAATGCTGCCCGGCTACCGCTTTTTTGTACTGTGGAAAGACCTGTATCCTGTGTATGGCGGGGAAATCGACTGGTTCTACGGTGCCCGTGGCATCTATGTATTCTCGAATGAGCTGTTCACGGAACAAGCCTACTTCGGTTCCGGAAAACTGACAGAAGATGAATCCGACAAGGAACCCTACGACTTCGACAGGTACCTGCTGTTCGGGGATGCTACCATTCCCTGGAAGCAAATCGACCATCCGCAATACGGCAAAATCGAAATCGGCGGTACCACCAA
>JADHED010001877.1_pt1 | contig 16134 bp, 16 predicted proteins | sample 8952041 | NCBI WGS metagenome assembly JADHED01 (sample SAMN16124423, study PRJNA663239) | bioreactor sludge metagenome | isolation source: sludge (control) | place: India:Bengaluru | collected 2018-09-08
GGCCCAGAGCGAGGGCTCCAAGTTCTGGCTGTCCGTGTTCAACGAACTGAAGAATCGCGGTGTGCAGGACTGCTTCATCGCATGCGTGGACGGGCTCAAGGGGCTACCCGAGGCGGTCGAGGCGGTCTTCCCACTCACGCAGGTGCAACTCTGCATTGTGCACAAGGTACGCAACTCGCTCAAGTACGTACCCTGGAAGGAGCGCAAGGCGGTCGCCCGAGACCTGCGAGCGATCTACGCCGCGCCAACGCTACCAGAGGCCGAGCAAGCGCTGCAGCGCTTCTCGGCGAGCTGGGATACTAAGTATCCGGCCATCAGCCCCAGTTGGCGGGCGGAGTGGCAGCGGCTAACGGTGTTCTTCAATTACTCGCCGGAGATCCGGAAGGTTATCTACACCACCAATGCAGTCGAGTCGTTAAACTACTCGCTGCGTAAGCTGCTCAAGACGCGAGGGGCATTCCCAAACGACGACTCAATTATGAAGGTTCTGTACCTCGCGATAATCCGGGCGGCCAAGAAGTGGACGATGCCCATACGGGATTGGAGGTCGGCCCTCAATCAGTTCGTCATCCTATTCGGCGACAGGGTGCCGGTGTGAAACCCAGTTACACAGTTAAGTTGACACCTCCCGGGATGTTAGCACCCCTCAATCCCGACTTTTGAGCTTCGATAGGTTCTCCATCGTTAGCTACATCTCACATTTACTGCAATGCCTGACTCCATTTGCTGTTGCACCCGTGTTCGGAGGGTGATAGTGTCCCTTCAGTTCCCATAACCTGCCCCATTTTCAAGTCTTCATCAGGTCGACCTTCTTTTCAAGAAGGATCTGCATGGAACCTCAAGGCTATCACCGCCAGCTCACCGCCATCCTCAGTGCGACGTCTGCGCCTATAATCGCTTCCTACAGGGATGACGAAGGGAAAACAGTCGCCACGCTTTTCCGAATCGGCGTGAATCCCAGTTACGTATTAGAGCCGGCGATAAGATTTACGATAGATGGTGTAAACATCGCTCCGTGGCTTGAATTTCTTGCAAATCCAGGAGGAATTTGCGTTTGTAAGACGGCATTCGATTTTATCGAATCAAACTACCGCTCGGCAACGAGCCTATTGGTGAGCAAACGGTTAAAATAGCCAATCCAGTGGGGGCGGTACGGGGTCCTGTTGGACCTCAAGGTGCTACGCCAAAGGAGCCGCGCTCCAAAGGCAGACGCTTCTGGAAGGCGGCGATAGGCTTGAGGACTAATCGCCAGTGCAGCAACTCGCATACTGCACTCATAGTCGAGAAGGCTAATTCCAAGCAGAGGCCTACCCTGCCGGATTATAAACATCCTTTAGTCGGATTAGGATACATTTGCAAAAGACTGCATTCATGATGCCGGATTCTTTCCAAAGCAATTTGTCCTTCGTAATTACTGGTTGTCGGTATTACCTATGTTTGGGAAAGGATTTGACAAGTGATTTTGGTGATTAATGGCAGTCCGAGGATTAAAGGCAACCTTCACCGCATGCTTGTGAAAGTTGCGGAGGATACCGGTGAGGACTATGAGCTTATTCACTTGGCCAAGCTGAGGATTTCTCCCTGTAGAGGTTGTGCCAAGTGCGCGCCCACAAATCGCTGCGTTTTTAGCGATGGCATGGCTCCCCTTTATGAAAAGATCGCGGCCGCGGACGCTATGATATTTGGAGCCGTTGTTTATTTCGGACAACCTAATGCCTTCACTCATACATTCCTGGAGCGCATGTTTCCGTTGCGTCATCGCATGCCTTTGACCAAAAACAAGCCTGCAGCTGTAGTGTGTGTAGGGGCGGAGGATCCGGAATCCGCTGCTTCCTTGATTTCCTACCGTCTCAAAAGATTTTTCAATTTTAACCTTGTTGGATCCGGAATATTTAAGAGCTACACTCCCCCTTGCTTCATTTGTGGATTCGGGACGTCCTGCCGTTATGGCCGCCCGGCAAAATGGATGAATTCAGAGGAATTTGAAAACTTTAATGAGATCACTCAAGACATGTTCCAAAGGTTTGAGGACCATCCGGAAGTAGTTGAATCCTGCAAACAGTTGTCCCAAAAAATAAAAGTCGAGATAGACTTTCTGCGCCCATAGTTTCCACATGCTTAAGGCGAGGTGTATCATATAAGGCATTAATAACAGCTTTGGTCTTCCATCTTCCAGCCTCGATCGCCCGACGGGAGCACTTCCTAGTACGGGCGAATAGTCATACCCGCAGAAACCTGCTTCTGCCCGTGAGCCAATCGCTGCCAGCTCGATCCACGGCGCAGCCAACCCGTTGGTATGCCTTCTGGGCGAAGCCGGTCATGTAGAAGCCGGCGAGTCGCTCACGCCAATTAAGAACTAAGCATGTGATATCCGCAAAAATCCCCCCTATCGATAACGTATAGAATCTTTCGCTTTTTCAGAAAGCAGTACGGCAGTGCCCCGATGTGGTATCAGTTGAGTCGCCAAACACAAACTGGACCACAGAGAAAGGAGCACTGCCGTGGAGAAGCATCTTACATCACCCTCCGAGAAAATCATCCAGTTTAATGAGTCGGCCATCCAGGGGCATTTGTCCGAGATGGTCCGGCACAGTGTGGAGACCACGCTCAACCAGATGCTGGAAGCCGAAGCCGACCGGTTATGCCACGCCGAGAAGTACCAACGCGATGAGGCTCGCCAAGACACGCGCGCCGGCTTTTACCAACGCAAGCTGCACACCAAGGCGGGCGAGGTCACACTGAATATGCCCAAGCTGCGCCGGCGGACCTTCGAGACCGCGATCATCGAGCGCTATCGCCGCCGGGAAGCCTCGGTGGAGGAAGCGTTGATCGAGATGTACCTGGCCGGGGTGTCGGTGCGCCGTGTCGAGGACATTACCGAGGCGCTCTGGGGAACCAAGGTCAGTCCGGGCACCATCAGCAAGCTCAACCAGAAGGTCTATAAAAGCATCGAGGCTTGGCGCGGTCAGCCGATTCTGGAGCCGTTCCCATACGTGTACCTGGACGGCGTGGTGCTCAAGCGCAGCTGGGCCGGTGAGGTCAGCAACGTCTCGGTATTGGTGGCCATTGGGGTCAACGACAGCGGCTATCGGAAGATCCTGGGCGTCATCGAAGGGGCCAAGGAAGACAAGGCCGGCTGGTCGTCGTTTTTACGGCATCTCAAAGAGCGGGGACTGTGCGCGGTTCGCCTGTTCACCACCGATGCCTGTCTGGGGTTGGTTGAATCGATCGGTGAGTTCTTCCCCGAAGCCAGATGGCAGCGGTGCACGGTGCACTTCTATCGCAATGTGTTCTGCCACGTGCCGCGCAGCCGGATGGCTGCGGTAGCCGACATGCTCAAGGCGATCCACGCGGCTGAGGATCTGCAAGCGGCAATGGCTAAGGCCAATGAGGTGGTCGAGAAGCTGAAGGCGATGCGCCTTACGAATGCGGCCAAGACGCTGCAGGAGGGCGTCGAGCAGACGCTGGCCTATTACCACTTCCCGCGAGAACATCGCCGACGCATCCGGACCAACAACGCTCTGGAGCGCATTATCCGTGAGATCCGCCGACGTACCCGAGTGGTGGGTGCCTTCCCGGATGGTCAGTCGGCTCTGATGCTATGTGCAGCCCGGCTCCGGCACATCGCCGGGAGCAAGTGGGGCCAGAAGCGCTATCTCAACATGGATCTGCTAAAGGATCAGGAACTCGAACAACAGGTGACCTCAGCTTAATCCCATGAAGGGCGCTGCCAAAGAAAAAGCGAAAGATTCTTTACACTACCCCCCTATCTCCCCTGGCAAATAATGCTGCTTGATCAGCAACTTGGGTCCAGAGAACCAGCCGCGCTCCCAAACTGATTACCGCGTATCAAGCGACGAGGTACCTCTATGGGAGAAAACATCATCTTATCTAACCAAGCTTTAATGAATTCCCTCGAAAAGATTAATGGTGAAAATCGCTGTTAGTATGGGTAATCACAAGATTTAATTCCCGCTGTTTGGCAGAGTTCGAGACGCAGATAAATCACCAGAGCATCTCGGATTTATAAGAGCCCGAAATTTTGAAGAAGCACGAAAACGATTATACCTGTCCCGATAGTTATAGAGGAATATAGGATAACTTCCTTACTCCTTGTTTTTTGATCTGTCGAAGTTCCTTGTGATTGCACCGATCCACCTCACGTTTTTACTCTTTCTCCTAGTGGTCGCAACCAGCTCGCATAGCGCTCCCGTTGGGCAGAGAAATCTACACCAGAAACGGAAAATCACTAAACCAGTAGACAAAACGAAAACCATCAAAACCCACTCAGACGTATTACCTCGGAATGAAAACAACGTCCCAAAAGGCTCAAATGTACTCGCTCCAGGGTTACCAATGAAAAATCCGAGTGTAAGGGCGAACCATGCCAGTAAAAGTCGCAGATTGACTATTATCAAGTGTCGGTTTTGGGTTGAATGATTCCGGGTGACACCGGCAAACTGCCCTAGTTTTCCTGTCATCTGCATGACACAACCAAAGGGACATAACCAATGGCAATAGAGATTTCGGCCAGTGAGAATATTCAATGCTATAATGCCCACAGTCGGAATAACCCAAAATGGCATCTCATTCCAGAGTGGCATCCTGCCGGATATAAGGGCGCCAATATTGCTTATATTCAGAGCCCATTTTTCCCATAGACCTAAAAGTGCAAACGAAGTTAATAGAATATAGGGTCTAGCCCATGTCCACCCTCGCCTGTTGAAAATGAAAGTCAGAACAATTAAGGCGAGGAATACATACTCCTCCGGAGTTAGCGATCTTCCCGAATTGCCTGTTACGGGTATTTTAAATTCCTGTTCAGCAAGTTCATGGGCTCCTTTGCGAACCGCTAACGCTATCCCCCTGGAAGTGTACGTTGCGGAGCTAATCGCATCAATATCTTGCCCGAGTATAAAGGGCTCGGAAGCATGTTTGTTCAGGAGAAAGCCGATAAAGCCCTTGTTAAGTACATGCTGAAAAAAGGATGGGGTTTCCGAATGGCTAGAGATCCGGATATCTTTCAGTTTACCTTCGAGGTCGTATAAAGCCAAGACCACAATGGGGCCGCCGTAACCAACCGCGCTCTCAATTGCGATGTATCCAGCAAGCTCATTTAACACAAAAGCCTTACAGATCGATGCTGAAATCGGCTCGAAGCGGGTAACCTCCGGAATCAATTCCTTCATCATCATGAGTTCAGTCTCGTGAGTGCTTATGCGGTAGTGCACGATAGCACTCAATGAAACCAAAATCATCACTATGGGCATGAGCCTGCGCATAAGCACTTCGGGTTGTGCGAGTTGGTGAGGAAGGGGGTGCCTTGCGACCGACTTATACACCCTTCGAGAAAAGGCTAATTTCTCAGAATCGGCGTAAACGAATTGAACTTCTATGGCCGACTTTCAGTCGGTACAGAACTTCTCAGTCGTAAAACTGGAGCAATTCTGAAAGATTCACAGTTCATGGCGAGGGTTCGAGACCCATCCGCTGCGTTGCGGGCCATGTAGCAGTACCATATGGTACCGCCATGGCCCGCCGCCTTGTGACTGCAACTTCCTAAACGCGAAAAGCGGTTAAGCCTCGGTCGCCCTGGTTTCAACTCTGCCTAATGCTTTGCCCGAGCGGCGCCGCCCTATGCCAATTATGAGGAACGAAACGAACACTGCAAGGCCCCAGTGTAGTAAGATAAAGAACCAGCCCGCGCGGGTTGAGCCCTCCTCAAAAGAGGTATAGGCAAATATCGAGCCGTAGGCTGTCCAGGTGAAAATAACGAGCATGAGCAAATAGTGCCACCATTTCAGAGAAACGGCTTTATCCACTTTCAAATCATACAGCTTCGAACCGGAAACTCCCAAAAAAATTCCGAGAAAGAACAGAAACCATCCCATATCAACACTCCTTTCACCTCACAAATTTAATTATAGCCTAAATTCGCCAGGGACCCCACTCGCCAAGTTCGTGAGGAGTTGGCTTTGCTCCATAGAAAAAGTCATCCAACTGTTTCAGAAGCTTGCCGCCTGTTTTATCTCTTGCCATAATTCGTCCTAAACTGTGAAGAGTGCTATCCGGCTTCGAGAAGGGACATACTCCTGCACATGCAGCGCAACCAAATGTTATTCTTTGCTTTGTGCACTTGATCGGATCGAAAGCATATTTGAGTACGCCATTGCTTTCAACTCGTTCGTTCGATACAGACAACGCTTTTGCCGGACAATTTTCTCCGCACTTCTTGCAGTGCTCACAGAAATCCTGCAAGCCAAAATCTATCGGCTTGTCCGGAGTTAGAGGCATATTGGTAGTAACTGCTGACAGACGGATGTGGGCACCCCAGGGCGAAACCAACTGGCCCAGTCTGCCGAGTTCACCGAGGCCGGCCTTCACCGCGAAGGCTGGCTGAATGAAATCCTCGGTTCCAGCAATAAAATGCGCCTTTGCCTCATAGCCAAGTCCTCGGATGACAGACTCGAGCCAAAGGGGGTAAATATCGTCGTCGCCACACTCGGTAGCCACCGAAGTGTTGTTCAGAGGTCCCACGAGGGCCTTTGTGCTATAGATATCTTCTAAAACACCGATGCTTATGCAGTACTTGTGTGGATAAGGCCAGGGAATTTTCCGGCCATCATCTTTATAGCCAGGAGCACCACCGCGCAGCGTGCCGAATTGCCGCCCAACGGAATAGAAGAAAGGTCTCATATCTTCTGTGATTTCACAGACACCTACCTGGACAGCTCCGTACCATTTGGTTATTTGCTTTATTTTCGCTGTCATTTCCTCGGGAGGAAGCTCAAATTTCTGTTTGTTGATTGGGATAGGCCGCCACCGACCTTCATCGCCGAGATTGACATGAAATTGGTCTGAAGCCATCACAATGGCATTGCTGAAGAACCTGTCTTCACGCTCTTGCGGGGTCTGTTTGGCCCAAATGGCGTTTCTTTCGTCAACAGCTTCCTTGACGGCTACTCCCCACGGGCCGGACCAATCTTGGTTGGATACGTGGGACACAGTTTCAGCAAATCCATGGGTGCGGGCATCGATCTGCTTTATCGGCCCTACGATTTTTGAGGTTCCAATGTAGCCGGGGCGGTTTTCAATTTCTTTGTAAAACGTGGTGGGAAGAATTTTCCGATACATGCTGTGACGCGGTTCACGGGTATAACGATATGGGTCAATTCTGCCGCTGTTAGAGTTGGCAAGCAATCCTGGTACAGCAATGCCTGAACCTGCAAACAACCCTGCTAAGCCTAATCCTCGAACGAAATTTCTACGGCTTAACTTCATTTTGGGGTCTCCTTTAAGAAGGGGATTTCGCCTTTATGGCTTCTTAGAGAAAGCGTAATCAACTTCCATTGCACCACTGTGACACTTTATACAACCTTCCACCTTCCCTTCCTTCTCCACCTTTCCGTCCGGGCTGTATTTCACCCAGAACCAGTCGTTTGCCCCGGGATTGTACCCCTTGATTTTGTACATCACAACCGTCATAAGTGGCTGAAAATCTGCTGTGTACCCTTCTTTCACAATCATGGCCCCATTGGAGAACTGGGGCTTTTGGCCCTTTAAATCAAGATAAGCTTGAGGATTAACAAATGTCCTGAGAATTGCCCCGTGTGGATCCCTGCCCTTGTAATAGCCTTCTTTCACAGGCCAGAAGTGATAGCCTTGGTAAGGGTTCACATAAGTGATGTAACTCCATAAGGCCGCACCGTTAGAACTGGGCAGAAATTCATCTGAAGCTTGGGGCTGACTTGCGAACAAGATTAGGAATAACCCGGAGATTAAGAATAGCTTACATAGTGTTTTGGTGTTCATGCTCTGCCCTCCTTTGTTTGCTTTCATGGTTTCTTTTCTTGTTATCCCATTCCGCTTATCTATGATTGAGCTTCACAACCATGCGCCAACAGATCCTGCCGGAAAGAAAGGAGTGTGTCTGTAGTTTAAACTACAAGGATCCAAAATTTTTTAAACTTGGCTGCCTCAAAAGCGTTACTAAAATATGTTTGTGGTTGATCAAGACGGCGGTGGGCCCCCTTGTTTGGACAGCTTGCTGGGTGCGTTGAGTTTTAACGGTTGTTGAGAAGCATCAGGCAGCCTCTCGGTGAGTCCCTGGCGCAGTTCGACGCCCGTGTCGAACGCGTGCAAGTAGATATAGTGGTGCTTGAGGGTCCACCACAGCCGTTCGACGAAGATATTGTCCTGGCAGCGGCCGCGACCGTCCATGCTGATGGCAATGTCATGATCTTTGAGAACCTGAGTGAAGGCGGTGCTGGTGAACTGAGCGCCCTGATCAGTGTTAAAGATCTCCGGCTTTCCGTAGCGCTCAAGGGCTTCCTGGAGCGCCTGAACACAGAAGTCCGGATCCAACGTATTGGAGAGGCGCCACGAGAGGATCTTGCGGCTGTGCCAGCCCATGACTGCCACGAGGTATATGAAGCCGCGCGACATGGGGACGTAGGTTATATCCACCGCCCACAATTGGTTCGATTGCTCGACCTTCAGATCCCGCAGCAGGTAAGAGTAAACGCGATGCTCGGGGTGAGGCCGACTCGTGTGGGGCTTGGGATAGACGGCCTCAATGCCATGAGTCTCATCATGCGCTGAATGCGTTTGTAGCTCTTACGTCCCTGCCGATAGAAATGGCGCACCATTGGACCTGCAAAGGTGACTGTCTCCAGGTAATGCAGGTCGATCAGCGCATCAGCTCCAGATCTTCGGCGCTGAGCCTTGTAATGAGGACCGGCCAAGGCTGAATAGGTGACATGGCGGGAGATTCTCGTTCGCGCAGTTCGGGCTCATCAACTGCTTGCGCTGCTCTTTGCTCATGAGCCGAGCTTTCGGGATAAAAAACGTTTCCGACCTTTAGTCTGCGGCACTGTCAAGCAACCGTTTCCTGGTGGGAATCATCGTACGGTGACCTTGCAGTTGCGCGGTGGGTTCTGGGTCCACCGCCGACATCTTCATGGGGACAACGATTCTCCGTGCTTCGTTAAAGACCTTTCCAGAAGACCTCAGACGTTTCATGGCTTTGGTGATGCTCACCCTGTGCGCACCAACGAGAAAACCCAATTCTTCGTGTGTCAAGGGAAACTCTATGACAAACTTATCTGAATTCTTCTTGCCATGCTCATAGGCCAGGTTGATGAGCAACTGATAGAGTCGCTCTTCAAGATCGTCTCTTGCCATAATTTCAAGCCGAGTGGTAAGCCTGGAAATGCGAGTACTAAGGTTTCGAATTATCTGTATGCCAATCGATGGGCGCTCAATGATAAGGTCTTGCAGTTCATCGCTACTGAAACCGCAGGTTACGGTGTCATCTATCGCCCAAGCGGTCACCGGGTAATTGACTTCCTCCGAAAACACTTCTTCGCCTATAAAATCGCCAGATTGACGGATATCTAGCGTGAATTCCCGCCCATTGTCAAACGACTTGACTATCTTGATCTTTCCCGATTTGATAAGGAACATAAAATTTGCTCTGTCCCCCTGAAGAAAAATAAGGTCGCCCGGATGGTACTTTCGCCTCGAAGCCCTCTTAATCACCGTCTCCAGCTCATCGCCAATTAAATCTTTGAACAACCAAAGTTGCCCTATACATTTGGGGGAAAAATCTATCTTTTCTCCGATCAGCTGCAAACATTCACACGCCATTTCCGTTCTCCCTTTTAATTGTATACAAGCCCACGCAGAAGGATTTCATTTTTTCACAGACGAAACTGTGAATCTGTAGTCAGGACTACATCAACTCGTAGTGGCGGCGGGATGTTGGTGAGTGCAGCAGACCGCATACCGCGATTGGCCTAAAGCATAGCCTCACTGCTGCCCAATCCGCGGCAAAGCCCGAGTCCTGGGCCGCATGCTGCCGATGAAATGCAAAAAGGCTCTGCTCCTCGGTTTTGGGCCACCAGGATCTCAGTGGCGGTAGCACGCTTTGCCGGTGCCCCGCCGATCCAAATCGCCGTCGGACAGGACCATAATCCGGCATGCAATCCGACTGCTGTGGCGACTTCAAGTTCAGTCGTCAACACCATTGCCATAATTCGTTTTAAGGTTGGTCGTCTCCAAATGAGTCGTGTCCATTTCGGCGGGATCTTTCGTCATCAGGGAATCCATGCTGGTGTCTTTGGATAATACCAGCTTTTTGTCTCCGACATAAACGAGCTTAAGCTGGGCGCGGGTCATCAAGCCTTTAGGGGATAATTTTGTTCAGGTCAGATGATTTGACATCCGGTTCAGGTGACTGATCCCCCCGAAATCCCTCAAAATCTCCACACTATCCCGAATTACCTGTCTTACAGGCATAGCTATGCGCTTTGACGACTTCACGCCTCGTCTTCCACGAGCACCTTCGCAGAGAAGTAGGTGGAGTATCTTCATCGGGTTGCGGATTCGGCGATGAGTTCAGATCAGCCGCCATTAACCTGCAATCCGCAGGGCTGTTTTAAACAGGCGTTCGATATTAGGTTTCGGCCACGCAGTGGGAGGAACATGGCACCCCTCCTTATGGGAAGACCGAGGCAGGCGAAATCCCTCATTCAAATAGCTGATGATAAAGCAGCCATCAGTTTGACCTGCATCACTTTGGTTACCCTTGCACGATCATGTCCTGTCCTAAGCCTTTCGCCTAATAGTTGTCCCGCGTCTACCGCTGACTTCAGGACGTCAGGCTGCTTCCCGATGTCAGCTATCATTTCGTTGGTAATCTTCACGCCAGGGCCGTAAACGAGATTAGGAATGCCAACAGCGCACGTCTCGCCATATCCGCAGCTGTAACAGGATGCCGCTCCCTGGGCCGTGACCTTCGCCACTGTCTCAACAAAATTATAGAGGAGGAACTTTTCGATTTCATCCGCCGGATGCTTGCCTGCGGTACCGCCAACGCCCACAGCCACGGCCAGCTTGCCCCACAGCGTATTGCCAGCTTGGTGACGAAATTGAAACCATCGCTCCAGGAAGGCATGGCAACTTGCATTTAAAGTGGAATAATAATTGGGAGCACCAATCACATAGGCGTCCGCCTCAACAATCTTCTGTCGAAGCGGGGTGAGGTCGTCCTTGATCTTGCAGACATTGTCCTTGACGCAGCCTAAGCAGGCGATGCACCCGCTAATCGTCTTGCCCCGCAGGGAAACAAGCTCAAAGTCAAGGTCGGTATTCTCCAGCACCAATTTCGTAAGCTGGTAGACGCCGGATCTCTGGTTTTCGCGGGGGCTGCCGGATATTCCAAGGATCTTCATCGTATTCTCCAGTATAGTTAGCTGATTGCCTTCTCCCAGCTCTGGCCGAAATCTGCAAAAGGTCGCAGTTCCAGGATTTCAAAGGTGACTGCCGCATGCATCATCTTGGCAGCGGCCTCGCCCGCCTTTTCGGCAATCTTCTTCTTAAGCTCATCGAGCTTTGGCCCGGAAGTCTGGCACTCGGTCATCTTGAGATAGACGCGTACACCTTTCCATTCAGGAGGGGTTTTTCCGGGCTCCATAATGGCGAAGACGGCATATGGGTTTTCCATCAGGTTGGATAGAGAGCGATTTTTGCCACAGCCCATGAAAATTGTTTTCTCGTCTACCATGCGAGCTGACCCGAAATAGGCTACGTTGACCTTGCCTTCTTTGCTTGCAGTGCTGAGGGTTCCGAGTCGCGGGGATTTATTAAAGTATTCAATAAGATTGGGGGTCATGGCGTTAACTCCTTTCTAAGGCTGAATTAAAAGTCCTGAAGGTTGAGGTTGTCCGAGATTTTAATGCACCCGATGACGCTCTGGGCTGCAGGGCATTTAACCAGATAGGCGGAGAACGCCTCTATTGCATCATTTGCCTTCTCGGGGCTGAGCTTAAGGTGATATCGGACACGGATATTGGTGATCTTTAGTACGCCTTCCACATCTTCGATTGCTCCCTCAACATCTGCCCAGTACCGATCTTCGGAGGTCGGGATCTTCTTTCCGGCCAGCACCGTGGCCAGTGTACCCATCATTCAGCCAGCAGTAGCAGCCACGATGTGATCAAGAGTGGCTGCATGCTCCTTCTCGGGTTCCACTTTGTAGAAGCTCTTTATTCCCCCATGGACTCCATAGTAAACGGGTTCGTTAAATCCCTCAATCATGGCCCTCCGAGTCGGCCCCTTTTCCCTGACAATCTTAATTCGTGATGTATGAACTATATTGCCCATCTATCCCTCCTCAAGATTAAGTTGTTACACTCTAGCACTACCCGCCTAACTATGATTCAGAGTGCAGCAGTTTCCGGAAGAATTAGCTTTTTGCCCTCATGAATAATTTTACCGGCAAGCTTCAGCGTTTTCATTGCTCTGGTGATACTTACCCGATGGGCGCCGATCAGGAAACTCAGGTCTTCGTGCGTCAGCGGAAATTGAATCACAAGCCCTCGTGTGCTCATGGCTCCGTGCTCTTTAGCAACACTTTGAAGAACTCGATATAGCCTGTCTTCAATGTTCGTTACGGCAAGGCCACCCACCCGAGTTGTGAGCCACTGGATTCTTTCGCTCAGGTTCTTGATAATTTGCAGGCCTATGTTAGGCTTCTCAAGTACGAGTTTCTCAAGTACCTTCCGGGTGAATCCGCATGTAAGCGTTTCCTCTAAACAGAATGCACTTACCGGATACGTTCCCTGTTCGGAAAACATATTTTCCCCAACAAAGTCCCCTGACTTGCGTATATCCAGTAGAATCTCGCTTCCATCCTCCAAAATCTTTGTCAACTTAATCCGGCCGCTCTTTATCAAGAACATCTCATCACTGGAGTCGCCTTGCAGGAACAGAGACTGCCCCTTTAAAGTTTTTGATCTTACAGCGCTCTTGCTGAGAGCCTCGAGCTCATCGCGGTCCAGTTTATTGAAAATCCAAAGATGGCCTATACAGGTGGAGGACAGGTGCAACTGCTTGCCTGAAAGCGCCTCACAAAGACAGGTCATACCGCCCTCCATGCTTGGCTGCTTATCACTATCCTTTGTACAGTGCCGTAGCAGATGCTACAGCTGGCCTTGCAATACCCCGGCGGTGGACCCCATCGTCTGGACAGCCTGATGGATGCGATAAGCTATGATTCGCTCTTGTTGTTTGAGAGGCATAACATCATTCGAGAAGAGGCAACAACAGATATCTGCCATCTCCACTTGCCAGTGGCGGAAGGTTCGTGCGGCTAATCTTCACCGACAGCCCACACATTGACTGATCGACGGTGGCCAATACCTGCCATGATCCGCCCGATTTCGGACCTTCCTCCAAGATTGGACTTCGGCGATATATCCACTTTCTGGCCACGCCCACGACTGTTCGGTTTAGCTGACCATATCTACACCGAGCGCCTCTTGCTCCACATCCGTCTGAAATGCAAAATTGGGACTTATCCCAATCGAGGGTCCAAACCAGAACCTCGTACGTACTGATCAGATGTCTTTTCTATCCCCGAGCGCTTCACCATCTAAGCCAAGCCGCCGACCAACTCACATTCACATACCAGCCGGCGCCCTACGCGGTCCTCGATTATCTCTCTTGCCTCATAATCATCCAGCCGCAGCTTCCTGCAATACTGGGATAGAAGCTTGAACGGTATCCACTCCATGTTCCGTCTGTCATGCGGCTGACCGCAAGTACAGTAGCTCCGTCCGGGGTTGCCGTGCTGATCAATGACAGTGATGTTCTGGAGGTTTTTCCTGAGCAGGTTGAGGTAGCCTCGCATAAATTCCTGAAAGGCTGCCTCGTCGCTCAGTTTGGCCCAGGTCGGATCGGGCTTGTGGACAATCATCATAGCAGGCATCCTCCTTATAGAAGTTTGTTCGCAGGAGGGAATGGTCCTGTTAGCTGAAGAAGCAGTAGTTTGACACATTTTCACCATTTTATTTTTTTGTTTTTTTGTTTGATTGCTCAAGATATACGCTAATCCACAAGCCACAACTTATTGCTTGTACCTCCTGCTATTTCCACCAGCAATAATCTCCATCCAAACACCCCAAAAACTAAAAAAATAAATGGCCGGCTAAAAGTCCTCCCGCCAGGGAGGACTTTTGCCGAATTATATATCGTTACATATCATGGGATTTTTGTTTTTCGAATGATAGCAACATCTTGGCATCTATTTCGTTTTACCGACCCTCGATCCTTCTTTTACCGACCCTCGATCCTTGTTTTACCGACCCGGCATCCTCCTTCGGTGTAACCGAGAGTTTCACTCGAGTGATTTTGTATTTGATGTCATCGAGTTTGATGCCGCCATTCCGCTTATAGTCGATATACCCCTGCTCCTTTAAAGGGCTCAGGATATTGATTTCGATGGTTCGCAATAGGTTGGTCAGATTGCCATCGTGTAGACCTGCCGCATCGGCTATCGTCTTCAGGTTGAGGGAGGTCGAGGAGTAGCTATGGTGCAATAGGAGCCGACGATAGAATAGCTGAGCCGAATCAGACAGCGTATAGAACTTCAAGTCTATCCGATCATTATACCGTGCCTTCAAGTTGTTGACGAATAGCTCCCCGAGGAGGGTATTGAAGTGAACACGGTACTTCCTTTCTTGCACTATGTCGTCCTTCCTGACCCGGACGTCCTGATAGCTCAACTCGAAGAACCGGCTGAAATGATTCATCCTGTGCCTGCTCTCCTTGGGCGAACATCGCAGCTTCACCGGGAAAGATAGCTTGAACTCGACACGGGAGGTCTGGAGCAGAAGGCTCATTATTTCAGATGAGCTCAGATCTAACCCTGTATACTTGCGAAACTGGGAATCGGTGAACCCTATGCTATAATGGGGCGGAGCGGACTCAGGCGCTTCATAGGCAGAGTCATTGTCATGTTCGCTGCGGTGTTTCCCATTCAGTTGAAACTCTCTTACCTCGATATCAGCCAAGTCATAAAAGATGGGGCCTCCGTCTACGGGTAAACGGTCGTTCCCTTCCTTCATCAGAAACATATATCCGAGGGAGTCCATCACCCGATAGTTTCTTGCGGTCCATGATCCGTTACTCACGCTGCAAGCGTGACCCCAGCGGTCCGTCATCTCAACGAGGGTATCTTTACCTTTGGCACTATAAACCGGTGGGATGGCCTTGTTCATGCCCCGTTCGGAAAGATTTGACCACATTTCATTGAGGGGTGTATTAGCAAGTGCCTCCTGCCTCTCCAAACGCACCAGAATTTGCGACATCGCATTCACAAGCCTTGAATACCGTGCATCAGACTCAAGGAGGTCCTTTAAACCGAGGAGTTGCTGATATCGACCCTGAAGCTCTTGGAACTGCACGTTGCGGTACTTCGGCTGATCCACTCCATCGTAATACAGTTTGATCTCTGCAAAGATTCGAGCAGCGGTATCTTTGTCCATGCATGTTTCCCCCTTACGCGAATTTTGATTGTTTCAAAGGTGTCACTGTATCCAGCCGGCAGCATTCGACACGGTCCCTGAACACCATTTTCGACTTGTCCATCTTGAGACCGATCTTGCCGGTTTCGCCAGTACCCCGCTTCGCCTTAAACACGATCAGGTCCACCGTGCCATCCTGCTGGATGATATTTTCCCAGTTGCTTTTCAGTTCGTACCCGTCTCCATTGTCCTCGACTGCGGCAAGGATTCCGAGCCAGGAGGCCTCATATTCGATTGAACCGGACTCCTTGAAACTCGCCATGCTGAGCCGCTGGCCGGATTTGTAGGAGTCCCTGGCGAGCTCGGAGATGGCCAATATGGGAGTATTGTAGTTCTTGGCCATTTGGGTCAGTGTGGTCAGGATCCCGTCCACACGAAGGCGCTCCTCGCCTTGCTTGTCCTTGGTCCGGAGCTTCCGCAGGTAGTCGATGATAATGACCGGGGCCTTCTGGTGGCGCTCCGTTATCTGCTCGATCAGGGTTGACCAGTTTTCAACGTTGATCATCTGCCACACCACGTACTTGCAGGCGCTGATCCTCGCGATGTTCGGGTTTCTGGCTATGGTTTCAAGATCCCCCTCTGGGAGGCGATGCTGGTTGAAGTCCTCGATATCGAACCCACTGAACCGTGAGAAGGACCTGTAGCGCAGCTCACTGACGCCATCGTCGTAGCTGAAGAACAGCACCGGATGACCTTGCAGGCAGATGTTATCTGCGATGTTATTCAGAAGACCTGTCTTACCCGACGATGGTATCCCGCCCCAGAT
>JADHED010001878.1_pt1 | contig 16133 bp, 11 predicted proteins | sample 8952041 | NCBI WGS metagenome assembly JADHED01 (sample SAMN16124423, study PRJNA663239) | bioreactor sludge metagenome | isolation source: sludge (control) | place: India:Bengaluru | collected 2018-09-08
GGCTGGGAGAAAGCCGGCTGTGGGGCGTGATCATCATGAACGCGCTGCACCTGTATCCGATCCTCTATCTCAACGTCCTTGCCGCGCTGGCCAATGTCGATCCCGCCATGGAAGAAGCGGCGGAAAACCTCGGCTGCACGGGCTTCCGGAAATTCCGGAAAATCACGCTGCCACTGATCATGCCGGGGTTGTTTGCCGGCGGCACGATCATTTTCATCTGGGCATTCACCGAACTCGGGGTGCCGCTCATGTTTGAATTCAACCGCGTGACCTCGGTCCAGATTTTTTATGGCATCAAGGACATCGGTGGAAATCCGTTCCCGTTCGCCCTCGTGGCCGTCCTGCTGACGACGACGGTCCTTCTCTATGCTTCGGGAAAATTTCTCTTCGGTCGGGACAGCCATGCCATGATGGCGAAAGCCACGAGCCAGGGGGGACCGCGAGCGACCGGATGGGTGGGAGGTCTCCTCTGCACCGGACTCTTCTGCTTCATCACCTTTCTGGCCATCCTTCCGCATCTCGGTGTGATCCTGGTCGCCTTCTCCAAGGATTGGTACGCCACGATCCTGCCTTCCGGTTGGACGCTCTCGCATTTTGAAGCCGCGCTGGGTCACAACCTGACGCTGCCTTCGATCCAGAACAGCCTCAAATATGCGGGCCTTGCCACCGTTGTGGATCTTTTCCTCGGCGTTGCCATTGCCTATGTGGTCGTGCGCACCAAGTTGGCGGGCCGCCAGATCCTTGATGCCATGGCCATGCTCCCGCTGGCTGTTCCCGGACTTGTCCTGGCCTTCGGTTATCTGGCCATGACACAGGATGGGAAATTTTTCTCCTTCATGAATCCGACGGTGGACCCGCTGGCCATCATTGTGATCGCGTATTCGGTTCGCCGCCTGCCGTATGTCGTGCGTTCCGCAGCCGCGGGATTCCAGCAAACCAGCGTCACTCTCGAAGAAGCCGCGCAGAATCTTGGCTGTCCGCCCCTTCGGTCGCTGCGCAAGATCACCATCCCCCTCATTGCCGCAAACCTCCTGGCCGGCGGGCTCCTCGCATTTTCTTTCGCCATGCTCGAAGTGAGCGACTCCCTGATCCTGGCCCAACGACAGCAGGATTTTCCGATCACCAAAGCGATCTACGAACTTTACCAGCTTCTGGGCGAAGGAAGGTTTGTCGCCAGTGCGCTCGGGGTGTGGGCCATGGCGTTCCTTGCCGTGACCATCATCGGGGCCAGCTTCATTCTCGGGAAAAAACTGGGTGCCATCTTCCGGGTGTAGGAGAGGGGAACACTTCCGGGATCAGGCCTCCTGTTGCTTTGTCTTCCCGCCCTTTTTTTTGATCTCCTTCACCGCTGATCCCGCGGGGTGGTCATCCAGAATCTTCTGGAGCTTCGCGCGCGCGGCGGCGGCCTCCGCATCTTTCGTGTCCCGGGGAATGGGCTTCTCAACAAAGGGAGCTTCCGACAGGTCGAAGAGTTCGCCGGTGTTCGTCAGCTTGAATTTGTTGTCGCGGACATAGGATTGACCGTTCAACTCGACGTAAACCCAGTCGCGGGGAGTCCCGGTTTGTCCCAGGAGCTGCGGGGCAAAGCTGTGACTGTCCAGCACGACACCCTCCGGGAGCGGAGCACCGGCCAGTTCCGCGAAGGTTCCAAAGAAATCACTGAAATCAACAAGATCGTTCAACGTGCGGCCGGCCGGGGTGGTTCCCGGCCAGTTGGCGATCAGCGGCACACGGCTGCCCCCTTCGAGCATCGTTCCTTTTTGTCCGTTGACCTGTCGGCCATTGACGGTCGCCCCGGCTTCGACCCCGAGAGGCGCCGTCCCATTGTCTCCGGTGAAAATGAGCAGGGTCTTCCGGCGCAGGTCCATGCGATCCAGTTCCCCGGCCAGCCGGCCAACGAGTTTGTCCATGTATTCGACATTGTCGCGGTAGAGCTGATTTCTGTCCGCCCCCTTCACGCTGTCGGGGGTGGGCAGGATGGGGTTGTGAACGTGTGGCATGGAATAGTAGACAAAGAACGGCTGGTCTTTGTGCCGGGAAACAAAGTCCGTGACAAAATCATGGACGAGATCGGGGAAATACTTCCCGGGGGCGGAGGCTTCCTTTCCGTTGAGAAGATAGAGTCCCGCCTTTTCATCGAGCCAGTAACGTCCGCCGTCCTTGGCATTGGTGAAAATGATGGATTCGTCAAACCCCCACTCGAGCGGGCCCAGCGGCAATTGACCCCACTTGCCGGCGCAGGCAGTGGCATATCCCGCTTTTTTCAGGACGCTCGGAATCATCACTTCCTTTGAAGGCTGGATGGCCTCGGAGGACTGATTGCTCACAAGCCCGGTGCGGAAAGGGTAGCGGCCGGTCAGCACCTCGCACCGGGAAGGTCCGCAGAGCGGGGTGGAATAACACTGCGCGAAAACAGTTCCTTCCCTGGCCAGCCTGTCAATGTGGGGCGTCTTGAAGGGTGCGCCCGTGCAATGCACCGAGTCCATGCCGAGATCATCGCTGAAGATCAGGATGATGTTGGGGCGCTCATTGGCCGGGGAGGATGTGCTTCCGGCCCGAACAACCGACAAACTGGCAAGAAGGGAGGCGGTGATGCCCGCGGTGATCCACGCGGGAATGGTTCCGGCTTCGGGGAGAAACTTCATGACCGATGGAACAATGACGCCGCATTTTTGTTGCGGAGAAATTTCGGTCTGGTTGCCGCAGGGACAGCCGATTCAATGGGAGGGGATACTGGCGTCCGGCGGATATCAGATTAAATTCATGCCAACGTCAGATTGGTTTCCCATTGAATTGGTTTCCCATTGACCGACAAGGGCCGTGTTGGTTGCATTCTGTTCAAATGAAATCCCGGTTTTTCCTGATCTTAGGTGTTTTGGCAGCTTATACGCTTTTGCATGTCCATCCTTTGACTTCTGCGGAACCCAAGGAGAAACCCGCCGGAAAAGCCAAGCCGACAGGGAAACAGACCGCCGCCCAGCTTCTTGCCGATGCACAAAAAGCACTGGCTTACACGGTGAAGGCCTCCCGTGCGGCAGGGGAGGAGCTTTCCCCGGAAAATCCGGCGGCGAAGCCCTTTCTCGCTTCACTTCAAAAAATCAGCAAGGCTTTGGATGGTGCGGAAAAAGGACTTGCGGCGAAGGATGGGAGCTTTTTCAAGGAGATCGGACATGCGCAGTCGGGTGTTGCCCAGATGCAGGTGGCCTGGGATTTGACGGAGTCCAGCAATCCCGAGGTGATCAAGGGCGGCAAGGCGCTCGGCGGCGCCGTCAGTGCGCTTCACAACGAATACGGTCCCATGGCCCAGCGCCAGGCCAAGGGCGGGGAATTGACTTCCGAAGAACAGCAAAACTTCCAAAAACTGAAAGCCGACCAGGGCGAGTTCCGCAAGAAGCTCCATCATTTGATGTCCGGGAATTCCAAGGATCCTGTCCTGGTGAAGGGACTCAAGGGACTGAGCAGACGTTCCCTGGAAATCGAAAAGGCTCCCAACACGGTGGATGCCTATACTTCCGCCCTTGATTTTCTTTCCACCATTTCCGGGATTCTCGAAGGGTATTCCTATTATGCCGCGCCCTCGGAGCGCAAAGCCTGGAGCAGCGTTCACAAGCCGGTGACCACTTGGACCACCTACTATTACGCCCCCGTTTCGACTTATGATTGGTCCTATACGGAAATCCCTGTGGAGGTTTATGACGATTATGACCTCGAAGTTTCCACCGAGGAAATGACCTCCGAGGAAAGCTATATTGAGGAATCTTCTTTTGAAATGACCGAGGAGGAGTCCGAAGAGGTTGCCGAAAGCAGCGATGATATTTCCGCGGACGAAGCCAGTGATGATGAAATGGAATCCGAACAGGAGGACGTTGACGAGCAGGAGGAAGATGCCGACATGGATGCGGAGGATGATGGAGCGGATGATTCTGCCGAAGAGGACAGTTCGGATGACGGGGGAGACGAGGGCAGCGATGATGGGGGAGATGAGGGCAGTGATGATGGGGGAGATGATGCCGGCGACGACGGTGGCGGCGACGACGGTGGCGGCGACGACGGTGGTGGTGATGACGGTGGTGGTGATGACGGCGGCGATGAATAAGCCGGCATCCGTCGTCGAAGGCAGCTACATTATTATTTAAACCCGGATCCGGCGATTGGAGGATTTAGACAGGATTAACAAGATTCACAGGATTGATTTACTGCGAATGTGCGGTGGACAGAAATATTTCAGCGCTGTTTTCTGCAAATGCCTTTCCGGCAATCTTGTCCATCTTGTTAATCCTGTCTAAAATCCGTTTTCGGGTTAAACCGCTCTAAGCGAAGGGCTACAGAAGGCCGGGAGTCCAGATACGGGAAATCTCGCGGAGGAGGTCGGGGCCGCGGTAAACGAATCCGGTGTAGATCTGGACAAGGGAGGCTCCGGCTTCGAGCTTTTCGCGGGCGGAGTCTGCGCTCATGACTCCACCGGAAGCAATGAGAGGAAGGGACGTGTGGGTCCGGAGAATCCGAAGCACCTGGGTGGAGCGGGTGCGGAGGGGAGATCCGCTGAGGCCTCCCGTCTGATCGGATCCCGTCGGGATGGAAGAGTGGTCAAGAGTGGTATTCGTGGCGATGAGCCCGTCGAGCTTTTCGGCTTCGGCGAGTTCTGCCATTTCCTTCACGGCGTCATCCGTGAGGTCGGGGGCGATTTTCACGAGGAGCGGCTTGGCGGCATCAATGGACTTGAGCGTCCGGACAATGGCAGCCAGGGATTCGCGGTCCTGGAGTTGACGGAGACCGGGGGTGTTCGGTGAGCTGACATTGATGACGAAATAATCGCCGAACGGGAGAAGGAGGCGGAAACTTTTGGCGTAGTCGGAAGGGGCGTCTTCCAGCGAGGTCACCTTGGATTTTCCGATGTTCATTCCCACCGGGATTCGGGGCCAGCGACCGGAGGATTTGCAGGCGGAGAGTGCTTTCGCAACTGCTTCCGCTCCCGGGTTGTTGAATCCCATCCGATTGATGAGGGCGTGCTGGCGCGGGTAGCGGAAGCAACGGGGCTTGTCATTTCCGGGCTGGCCGAGGGCGGTCACGGTGCCGGCCTCCACAAAGCCGAATCCCAGGGCTTCCCAGGCACAAAGCCCTTCGGCTTTCTTGTCCATTCCCGCGGCGAGACCGACCGGATTTGGGAAGTCCAGCCCGAAGAGCCGGACAGGGTTTTTTGCGGGAGTTCCGAACAGTGCCCGCAGAACAGGAGCGGGAGTGAGCTTGAGGCCGGTGATGGCGAGATGATGGGCAGTTTCCGCATCGAAGCGGAACAGGCACGGGCGCAGGATGTCGGAGTAGATATTCAAACCTCCCGGACTCTGCACAAAGTCGCGGGAAATGACGAGCCTGCGCTTTCTTTTTGGAGCGGGTGCCTGGGGAAAGGAACCTCAGCGCGTCGGCCCGGTCATTTTGGCATAGGTGGCCAGGGCGAGGAGCGGGAAGTGGTTCCGATACATGTCGTATTTGAGGTAAAACACGCAGGGAAAGCCGGTGCCGGTGGTGTAGTCTTCGGTCCATGAACCGTCGGCATTTTGATGCCCGACGAGCCAGTCGATCCCCTTGATGATGGATTCCCGGGAGGCCTCCCCGCAGGCACAGAGACCCATGAGCGCCCAGGCGGTTTGACTGGCGGTGCTGGGGCCGCGGCCTTTGAGGGCCGGGAAGTTGTAACTCTCGCAGGTTTCCCCCCATCCGCCATCTTCGTTCTGGCAGCTTTCCAGCCAATCGCGTCCGCGTCGGATCCATTCTTCCTTCATGTTGGTGCCGATGGCGGCGAGTCCGCGGAGAGCCTGCCAGGTGCCGTAAATGTAATTCACGCCCCATCGTCCATACCAGGAGCCGTCTGTTTCCTGGGTCTTCTTGAGCATGGCAACCGCCTGGCGGACTTCCGGGCTGCGGGGATCGTGACCGATGGCCCCGAGGAGCTCCAGCACACGGGCGGTGAGGTCGCTGCAGGTGGGATCGAGGATGGCGTTGTGATCGGCAAACGGAACGTGCTCAAGCCAGGAAGCGGTCACATCCTTGTCGAAAGCCGCCCATCCGCCATCGCGACATTGGAAGGAGAGCAGCCAGTTGAGAGCCCGGTCGAAGAGGGCTTTCCGGGAAAATTCATCTTCCGGTGCCACCTGGCGGAGGGCCATGAGGACCATCATCGTGTCGTCGGTGTCCGGGTAATATTTGTTGTCGTGCTCGAAAGCCCATCCGCTGGGTTCGAGTTCGGGCATGCGCACCGCCCAGTCTCCGCGGAACCGGACTTCGCGTTCTTCCAGCCACTTCGCCGCGCGCTGCAGGGCGGGGTGGGTCGGGCCGAGACCGGATTCTCCGAGGGCAATCGTGGTGATGGCGGTGTCCCAAACCGGGGACAGGCACGGCTGGATGCGGAAATCTTCGGGATCATCCACAAAAAGCCCGGTGAAGTCGTTCCAGGCTTTCTTCATGAGCGGATGATCGTCGGCATAGCCGAGAACCCGCAGGGCCATCATGGCATTGAGCATCGCGGGGAAAATCGCGGAAAGCCCCTCGCTGCCTTCCCCCATGCGTTCGGTCATCCAGGCTTCCGTTTTTTTCAAGGCCCGGCTGCGGAGCGGATGGAACGGGAACCGGTTGTAAAGCTTCAGCACCGCATCGCAGCGCAGGAAAAAATTCCGCCAGGCCCAGAAGCGCGGGTCTTTTTTCAGCGAGAGGTCGGTGTTTTCCAGGCCGGCCGGATACAGCTCGTGAAGATGCAGGGAAGCCGGGAGCGTGCGGGTGGGCTTGTAGTGGTTGAGGATGGCCAGCGGGGCGATGATCGTCCGGCTCCAGGAGGACATCTCGTAGATGTTGAAGAAAAACCAATCCGGCAGGAGAAATGTTTCCGGCGGGATGGTCGGCACGTATTCCCAGGGGAACTGACCGAGCAGAGCGAGGTAGAGCCGCCCGTAGGTGTTCATCTGCGGAATGCCGCCGAGCCGCAGGATGTTTGCCCGGGCCTCGCGCATCCACATGGCATTCGGGGAATCCCCGGCCAGCTTGAGCGCGAAATACGCCTTCACCGAGGCGTTGATCTCGGAAGGACCTCCGACAAAAATATTCCATCCCCCGTCTTCGGTCTGACGCCTGCGGATGTGGTCGGCGCATTTTTTTTGCAGCGCGTCATCCACCTTCCCGCTCCAGTGCATGAAAAGGATCGTGTCGCAGCACAGCGTGGCGTCGACGAAAAGCTCTCCTTCCCAGTGGCCGTCGGGGCGCTGGAGGGAGAGAAGGAAATCCCGGGATTTTGCAATGGCTCCGGCCACGGCATCCGTGGGTGCGGGCCGGGTTTCAAAGGGAATCAGCTTTTCCACGGCACTCATTTCCGAAGGCTTGTGTCAGAACAGACGCCGGGACTCCAGTTCTTTTCGCCGGATCTCATTTCGACTTCGCCTGAGAAATGCCGTCCCATCTTTCCGGGGAAGGGGAGGCCAGTTGTTCCCGGCACCGCTCCGCGTAGAGCGAAGAGAGCGAATCCGACGGATATTTTTCTTTGAGGCGCCCGAAGGCCTCCAGGGCTTCGGAGAAATTCCCCCCGCGATAGGCATCCACGGCCTGCCCGTAAATTGCACGGTCCTCCGGCGGGATGTCGGGATTCCAGAAAGTGAAAAGATCCACCGCCCGGCTTCTTCCCATCACCCGGATCCGGTCCACCGCGCGACAGGTCATGTCATCGCAACCGGAAAGGGCGCGCGCACTTTCCGTGAACAGGACTTCCATCCCATACGATTTCGTCAATCCCTCGGTGCGGGAGGCGAGGTTCACGGTGTCGCCGATCACGGTGAGTTCCATTTTTTGGGGGGAGCCGACATTTCCAAAGACCACCGGGCCGCGGTGGATTCCGATGCCCAGGTGCCAGGCCGGCCGGCCTGCCGCAACGCGGTCACATTCAAATTTTCCAACTCGGCCAGCATCTTCTTCGCGCAATCCAGAACGGGAGCCACCGGATGGGCTGCATCCCGTTCGCCAAGGGTGCCCCACACGGCCAGGATTCCATCGCCCAGGAATTTGTCCACCCCGCCACCGGCTTCGAAAATGATCGATGTCATGCGGCCGAGGTAGTCGTTCAATTCGGCGAGAAGCTCGATGGGTTCCACCGATTCCGCCATGGTGGTGAATCCGCGCAGATCCGCGAAGAGGACCGTCACTTCACGCCGGGAACCGCCGAGCGACTCCAGAAAACTGTCACGCTTGTCGAGGATCTCCCGGGCGAGGTCGGGAGAGACGTAGCGTTCCAACATCCGCCGTGCGCGCCGCCGGGCCCGGCTTTCGGCGACAAGATCCACCACCAGTGTGACGAGCCCCCCGACCAGAAAACCGGCCAGCAGCGGCAGCAGGGGAATCTGTATGTGAAACCACGCAATGGCCACGATGCCCGTGACAAAGATCAGCGGAATTCCCCCGACATAAACAAGACTGCGCGGGATGATGTGCCGGAACATCAAAGCCACAGCCAATGCGGCGAGGGCGGCAAAGAATGCCCCCGCCCCTCGTGCAAGCGCCCCCGGCATCGAATAAAAAGCCCCGTCCCAGGCCGCTGCCAGCACGGCCAGATGCATCGCCACTCCCGGCATGACCCCGGCAGGAGTCTGAAATTCGTCGTGGGCATCGGAAAAATACGAACCGATGACGACGATCTTGTCGCGGAAGACGCCGCCGTTTTTCAACTCTCCGGTCCAGGTCGGCGCGTAGAAGAGTTTCCACAGCGGGATCATGGTCTCGTGCATCGCCTGCTTTCCGGGAATGAAAGCCACCTCGGCAGGCAGCGCGTCCGCTTTTTCCTTTCCGGCCAAAAGCGACAACATCACCGCTGCAGCCGACAAAACCGGTTCTTCCCGGCCCGGCTGCCGGAGACGGAAGGGAGCCAGCCGGACCACATCGTCCTCATCCCTCCAGAAATTGGCAAAACCCACATTCACCTTTGTGGAGGCCAGCAATTCCTCCGGCGGCATCTGGTGGCGGACGATATTCTGCCCCGCGCCCGAGGCATCTTCGGCAAAGGTCGAGACCAGGACGACTTTGTCGCCGAATTTTTCGAGGGCTTTCCGCAATGCTTCATCCCCCTCGCGCGGTCCTCTCATCAGGATGTCCAAAAAGACAAGCTTGGAGCCGGAGCCGACCAGTCGTCCGATGGCGTCCGCCCAAACGGTGCGGGACCAGGGGTAGCCCTGCTTCATGGCTTGGAGAGCCGGGGAGGACGCAATCTCTTCAGGGGAGAGTTGATCAAGGTTCAACGAAGAGGGGTCCACGCCGATCAGGGTCACTCCATCCGGGAGAAGAGGCTTGGGGGCCTTCTCAACGAGAAAATCCCCGAACCGGGCCTGCGGCTTCTTCAGGCCAAAGGCAAACACTGCGGCGAGGATCGTCCCGGTGACAAAGCAGCCGGCAATGAGGGCAAATGCTCTGCGTGTTTCTCGGTGCCGGGCGTTTTTTCTCAAAGGGGAAAGCATTATTTGACGGGAATCAAAAAATCCAGTTTTGTAGCGTCCAAATGGGTTCCCGGCGAAAGATGATGGTGCAGATGCGGCAAATCTCAAAGATTCTTTTGGCGGTGCTGTTGCTGCCGGGAGCAGTCTCCGCACAGACGCTTACCGATGCCGCCCGCACGACGCGCGACACGCTTTCCGCGTTGAACCGCTTCGACTCGTTCAGCCCCACGGATGATTTCGCCAGTCCGAGTCCCGCCGATTCCGATCTGGGGGAACAATTGCTCCTGACCCAGAATCAACGTTACCGTCCGTTTTCCGTGAATGCGAACTGGGCGACGACCTGGACCAGCAATGCTTTTTACACCCCGGACAATCCCGTGAGCGATGTCTTCATGAGCGCTTCTGTCGCGGCGGTGGCATTGCCGCACCTCGGGAACAACTATTTTCTCGAAGCCACGGCCCGGCTTGAAGGCTATCGGTTTTTCCGGAATCCCGTTTTGGACTTCAACTCGATCGAAGCCGGGGCGGGTCTCCTGAAAGTTTTCCGGGAATTCGCCGACCTTGGCGTGTATGCCCGGTATGAATACTCGGAGTTGTTCAGTCCGCGCGGGGCGGGGGAATTGCTCCACGAGCATTCGCTCATCACCGGAGCGCGGAAGATGTTCCAGTTCTCACGGGCCAACGCGCTCTTTCTTTCCGCCGAGGCGAGTTTCACCCTGGGCGGGGCGCCGGAATATGCTCTGGCCAGTGAATACACATTCTTCGCCGCCCATCAGCTTCAATGGAGCCGGTATTTCCAGACGTCGCTGTTTTATCAGATGCAGACGCTGGCGTTTCTGGAAGGAGGGCGCGCGGACGTCCGCAACAGCCTCGGTCTCTCGCTCAATTTGCAGCCCGTGAAATGGCTCTCCATCTACTCCTCGATGTGGCTCGGTTGGAATGCCTCGAATGAGGAGCAATACAATTTCTTCGTCGCCAATCTCGGGGGAGGGGTGGGGGCTTCCGTCAACTTCTGATTTGATTATGAGTCGTCGATTTCTTTTCTGCACAGGGCTTTTGCTGGCCGTCGCATCGACCCTCCCGGCTGCCACGCTGGAGAGCGCCAAGGTGACGGTGACGGTGAACAAAGTTCTCATTGCCCCGCCTGAGCAACCTCCAAAGCCGGCTTCCGTCGGAGATGTTCTCTCGGGGAAAGCCTCATTGGAAACAGGAGAGTCCTCGCGGGCGGAATTGGTTTTCAACGACCAAACCATCGCCCGTATCGGAGCAAACTCGATCTTCTCGTTTTTTCGCGGCACCCGGGAGCTGGAACTCAACCAGGGGGTCATCTTCATGCAGGTTCCCAAGAATGCGGGCGGAGCGACCATTCAGACCGCAGCAGTGACGGCGGCGATCACCGGCACCACGATTGCCATTGAATATTCGCCGGCCGGTGGAAATTCCAAGGGGGCCGTGAAAATCCTTGTCCTGGAGGGAACCCTGAGAGTGTTTCTGAAATCCCGTCCGGGGGAATCCATGCTTCTGGAAGCCGGGCAAATGATTTCCCTGGATCCCGATGCCACGTCTCTTCCCGAGGCCCAGGTCTTCGACATTGAGCGTCTGGTTTCCACCTCCAAACTTCTCGACAAGCCGTTCCAGACTCTTCCCAGCATGGATTTGATCACGGAAAACATCGACCGGCAGGCGGCCGAGAAAAAGGACGGATCACTGGTGATCAGCAATTACGTCCTGCATGCCGAAATCCCCGGCGGGATTGCGAATTTCCAGCAGGACAACAATGCCAATACCCTGAGGACGCTGGTCATTCCTCCTCCGACCCCGCCCCCTGCACGTCCCCAATCTGCTCCGCCTTCGACTCCCCCGCCAACTCCTCCTCCGATTCCGCGTCCGGCGCCATCCGCCACGCCTCCACACGTATAATCTCCGGGCCGAATGAAAGCCCTGTTTACTGCGCGTATTTGATCGCGCATCCGTAGGCTTCCGTCTTCGGAGTGCCCACGGATTTGCCGGCAAGGAGATCTTCAACCGCGGCCATGACATGGTTTTTTGCCCCCGCAATGTCGGCGGGATCGGGAGTTTTCCTGTCATCAATCGCCCCATGGTAAACAAGGACGCCCTCCTTGTTGATGACATACATTTCCGGGGTCCGTTTCGCATCATAGAGACGACCGACTTTGCCGTCTTCATCGATGAGGTAGGCAGTGGAGGCCGAACCGTTTTCCGAGGTGGCCTTGAGGGCTTCTTCAGGCGTCAGATATCCCGGCTTGCCGGGACCTGAGGAGCAGATGGTCAGCCACACAATTCCTTTGGCGGCGGCCTCTTTTTGCAGTTTCTGCATGTTGCCCGAGTCGTAGTGTTTTTTGACAAAGGGACAGCCGGGAGTGGTCCATTCCAACACGACAATCCGGTCCCTGAAGTCGGACAGCGAAACCTCTTTTCCCGAGGCGCTTTCCAAGGTGAAGCCGGGTGCCGGATCACCGACACCGGCCTGAGCAACAGTCACGATCGCGAGGAGAAGGGCGAATGCTTTTTTCATGGTGCAGGAACATAGGCAGCTTTCGCACCCGCGCAAGCGGCAGATCGCTCAGCCCAAATCCGTCGACAGGAAACTTTGGACAGGATGGAGTGCAAATGCGCAGTGGGCAGAAAAGTTTCAGCACCGCTGTTTTTTTTGAAAAGGAAATTTATCTATCTTTTTGGGAGTCATCGTTCACAAATCTGCACTTCCCTCCGCTGTGGCATGTATTCTACACAGCACAAAACGCTTTATGTTTTTCGGAAAATACATAATCCGAGCGATGGATTTGATTTCTAAAGTTATTCCTCCCGCGTTATAGATTCTCGCACCGAGATGCATGATGTCCTCCAAATCGACCTTTTCCCGAAGTCGAGACTCTCGCTTGATGCACTGAGCGTCTTTTCAGACGCATCGGCCGAAGATCGTGGAGCTGTTCATACGCGTCCGGAGGTGGCTGAGTTTGTTCTCGATGCTGTCGGATGGACGGAATTGGAACCCTTGGAGTCACTCCGCCTTTTGGAACCATCGGCTGGTGAGGGGGATTTTCTCCTGCCTGCTGTTAAGCGATTGATATCGAGGGTCCAGCCGGACGACTTGCGGATAGGCCGTTGCATCCGTGCGGTTGAGGTGAATTTGAAGGCATTGCAGACATGTCATGGGCGCATCGAGACTCTTCTCTTGGAACATGGCTGGAGCCCTGATGCGGTTCAGCGGCTTTTGGACTCATGGCTGCTGCACGACGATTTTTTATCCGTCCCTCTTGAGAGTGTGTTTTCGCATATTGTGGGCAACCCCCCCTACATCCGTTTGGAAAACCTTCCGAAAGATTTGCTCAAGGCCTACCGTGCCCGCTGGCGCTCTCTTTTTGATCGTGCAGACCTGTATGTTGCGTTCATTGAGAAATCCCTCGAACTCCTGTGCTCTGACGGGCGCCTGGGCTTTATCTGCGCCGACCGCTGGATGAAAAATCGCTATGGCGGACCTTTGCGGGGTATCGTTGCGGAGGAATTTCACTTGGAATCCTACGTCGATTTTACCGGCTGCCCTGCCTTCTTTGACGAAGTGGATGCCTATCCGGCCGTAACCGTCATTCGGAGAGGAAAGGGCAATGTGACCCGCGTTGCCTTCCGCCCGGAGATCACCAGAGAAACCCTTGTTCCTTTGGCCAAGGCACTCGCCTCACACGCAAAACATCCGCAGGTGACGCTTCTTTCCGGAATTTGCCACAACGATCGCCCCTGGTCTTTCAATGAAAACGGAGGGATGCCCATCATCCGTAAACTGGAAGCCACCTTTCCCACGCTGGAAGCCGCTGGATGCAAGGTCGGGATCGGGGTCGCCACAGGAGCGGATGCAATTTTTATTGGCTCCGACAGCGCGCTCGACGTCGAACCCAAGCGCAAATTGCCACTCGTTACCACGAGGGATATCCGCAATGGCAGGGTGGAGTGGGGCGGGCAATTTGTTCTGAACCCATTCGAGGCAGATGGCAGGCTGGTTGTCCCGGACGACTATCCCAAGTTTCGAGCCTACATTGAACGCCATCGTGATCTCATCCAAAAACGCAATGTGGCAGGCCGGAATCCCAATGGCTGGTTCCGAACCATCGACCGCATCCACGGCCAACTGACCAATACACCCAAGCTCCTCATTCCCGACATCAAAGGCTCCGCCCATGTTGTTTTGGAATCCGGCCACTACTATCCGCACCACAACCTTTATTTCGTGACGTCGAAATCCTGGGATTTGCGGATTCTCCAGATGATTCTGAGCAGTCGTGTTGCTCACGCATTTATAGCCGCCTACAGTCCGCGGATGCGCGGCAACTTCCTGCGCTTTCAAGCACAGTATCTTCGCCGCATCCGGATACCCCAGTTCGGGGAAATGGACAAGGCCATGAAAAAGGAAGCTCTCGCCGCATCTCTTTCGTCGTCACAGAGTGAAAAAGACGGAGTCATTCAAAAACTTTACCACCTGAGCGATCGCGAGTGGGATCAACTCGACCCGGAAATCGTGACCGTATAGAACGATGGCTGCCGCATTGATCAACTACGAAGAGCGACTTCGCCAAGCAGTCCGATTTTTCTGGCGGGGGAGGAGGAATGCGGCCAAGAAGCAACAGGTAACGGGAAAAGTGGATCAGGGAAACCGGGGTGCTGTCACAGGCGGAAAAAATCTCGATGCCTTCCGTGACATGATCGTTGATGTCGTCCATCGGTACGGTCCGGAAGGATGCGAGGTGCATTGTGACAAATCCATGGTCGTTCTTCCGGGATTCTTCCGACCCACCAAGCAATGGGACCTGCTCATCGTTTTTCAGAGGCGGCTGCTGGCGGCCTTCGAGCTTAAGTCCCTCTGCGGCCCATCGTTCGGGAACAATGCCAACAACCGCTGCGAGGAAGCCATGGGCAGTGGATACGATTTTCGAAAGGCACAAAATGAAGGATTGTTCGGACGCGGTGCCTCTCCATTCCTTGGTTACTTCATCCTTGTCGAGGATTCTCCCGGTTCGCGGGAGCCCGTCAGCGTCAAGTCGCCTCATTTTTCAACGGACAAAATCTTTCACTCCTCCTCCTACCAGCAGCGAATGAAAATCCTCTGCGAGCGGATGGTGGAACAACAACTCTATTCTTGCGCTTCTGTGCTCGTTGCTTCAAATGAGGCGAAGTTCGGCAACTCATCTCATCTTTCAAATCAGACCTCTTTTCGCTTCCTCCTCTCCCGTCTCGCCGGGCACATTGCGAGCGAGGCGGATTTGGTTGGTGGCTCCAGAATACGAATCAAAGAAGAGCCGACGATGTTTGAAAGCGGATCGCTCCTCGCAGGAGATTGGTTTACTCCTATTGAAACCACCGAAGAAGCCGCTCCTTGAGGTGAACCCCTGAATTTGGACCAGTTGAGAAGCTATAAAAAGCGATGTTTTAGTGCTTAGGGGTCAGAACATTTTGGAAATATTCTTCGACTAGAGGCTCTGGGGAAACAAAGAGCATTGGGGTTTCTGTGCCGCGTCGGGAGGCAGGGGCAATCCCGCGCAATGATGCCTTTGCCAGAGGTCTTGCCTTCGCGTGGAGGAAGCCAAACAGCGGTACCCCAGATTCGTTCCAACTTGTGAAGTTCCTCGAAGCGGGTTTTGACATATTGCGTCTCTGTTTATGAGGTCTCCCGTTGCCCTTTGTCGCGACTTTATAAAGAAACACGCCAAATGAGGGAATGCCGACAGCAACGAACGACTCCACGATCACTACGGCTTGGTCAACTTTCCCATGCACAGGTAAACCGAAGAACAGCACTCCGAGAGCCGGATGCGGGCAATCTGCACGTCCGATTCGATGAGCAGGAGTTCACCAAGGCGGTCATTGGCCCTCAGCTCCGTCCGGGATTGCTCTTCTCAGGGGAGATTCCGGAGCGCGTCGAGCAGGATCGACTCGGTGAGAAGCTCGGGCAGCACGATTGGCTGGCCGGGATTTCCCGCCGGGTAGATCACGTAGAACGGAACGCCCACACGCCCGAATTTTTTCAGTGCGGCGGTGATTTCCGGATTGGCATTCGTCCAGTCGGCGCGCATGGGAACGATGTTTTTTTCCTGGAGCAGCTTCCGGACGGCGGGCGTGTTGATGGCCGTGCGTTCATTGAATTTGCAGGTGATGCACCAGTCGGCGGTGAAATCCACGAAAACCGTCCTGCCGGATGATTGCAGGGACGCCAGCTCGCCGGCGGAAAAAGGCACCCACTCGATGCCGCCAACTTCTTTTTGTCCGGCCATGGGAAATTTCTCTCCCAGAAAATACAGGCCGCCGCCCACCGCGAACAGCGCCGCAAGGAAAAGGGCTGTCATCCGCGCACGAAGACCGGAAAGTGGACCGCAAAAACTGCCGTAGAGCCAACAGGAAACGGCCAGGCACAGGAGAAAGCACAGGAACCAGAAGACGCCGTCCGCCCCGCGCTGCGCTCCGACAATTCCCAGAATCCACACCAGTGTCGCCAGGAGCGGGAATCCCATGAATTGCTTGAGACGTTCCATCCAGGCTCCCGGTCGTGGAAGGAATTTCATCCATCCCGGCCGGGCTGTCAGCACGAGGTAGGGAAATCCCATGCCAAAAGCGACGGAGGCAAACATCGCGAGGATCACTCCGGTCGATTGACTGAAGGCAAAA
>JADHED010001879.1_pt1 | contig 16130 bp, 21 predicted proteins | sample 8952041 | NCBI WGS metagenome assembly JADHED01 (sample SAMN16124423, study PRJNA663239) | bioreactor sludge metagenome | isolation source: sludge (control) | place: India:Bengaluru | collected 2018-09-08
GGGTGCGGACGGTTACCTGTGAGGTAATCGCCACGCGGACAGCGCGGTGGTCACCTGGGGGAAACAGGGAGACCCCACATGCATCGCCGCTCGATCCTCCGCTCCGTCCTGGCCGCCGGCGTGGCCGCGGGCGCTGCTTCCGCCGTTGCGCCCGGCGCCGCCGCCGCCGGCGCACGGTCGCGGGAGCGGGTCAGGCTGTTCCACCGCGACTGGGGCTCGGGTCCGCCGGTGCTGTTCGCCGCGAGCTGGGCGCTGGACAGCCGGATGTGGGCCTATCAGGTCACGCAGCTGTCGGACCGCGGGTTCCGCTGCATCGCCTACGACCGGCGGGGCCACGGCCGCTCGCCGCTGGTCCCGGCGGGCTACGACATGGACGTGCTGGCCGACGACATGGCGGACCTGATCGCGCAGCTCGACCTGCGCGAGGTGACGCTGGTGGGCCATTCGATGGGGTGCGCTGAGATCCTGCGCTATCTGGCGCGCCACGGCTCGGGGCGGGTGCGGCGGGTGGCGCTGCTGGCGCCGGCGGCGCCCTATCTGGTGCGGACCGCGGACAACCCGTTCGGCGCGCCGATGGCCTATCACGAGGCGACCATGCGCCGCTGGGCCGAGGACTTCCCGGGGTGGGCTCAGGAGAACAAGGCACCGTTCTTCACGCCGCAGACCTCGCCGGCGCTGGCCGACTGGCTGACCCAGCAACTGGTCGAGACGCCGCCGTGGGTGGCGATCGCGACGTACCGGGCGCTGCTGGAGGCGGACCTGCGGCCGGGGCTGTCGCGGATCGACCGGCCGACGCTGGTGCTGCAGGGCGACCGCGACGCGTCGGCGCCGCTGGAGTTCACCGGCCGGCGCATCGCCGCCGCCGTGCCGGGCGCGGAGCTGAAGGTCTATCCCGGCGCGCCGCACGGCCTGTTCGTCACCCACATGGACGCGGTGAACGCCGACCTCGAACGCTTCCTCCGGACGTAGGGGCGGGTAGGATCGCCCCATGCGGCAAGATCGGAAACCCGTCGGCGAACACCTCCGCGAATGGCGCCGGCGCCGACGGCTGAGCCAGCTCGACCTCGCCTGCGAGGCGGGGATCTCGACCCGGCACCTGAGCTTCGTGGAGACCGGCCGGGCCCAACCGAGCCGGGATATGGTGCTGCTGCTGGCCGACAAGCTGCAGGCGCCGCTGCGCGAGCGGAACCTGTTCCTGGTCGCGGCCGGGTTCGCGCCGGTGTTCCCGGAGCGGCCGCTGGACGATCCGGCGCTGTCGCCGGCGCGGGCCGCGGTCGAGCTGATCCTGAAGGCGCACGAGCCGTGCCCGTCGCTGGCCATCGACCGCCGCTGGAACCTGGTGATGGCCAACGCGGCCGTTGGGCCGTTGCTGAGCGGCGTCTCGGCGGCCCTGCTGGAGCCGCCGGTGAACATCTTCCGCCTGGCCCTTCACCCCGACGGCCTGGCGCCGCGAACGGTCAATCTCGCCGAGTGGCGCGCGCACCTGCTGGAGCGGCTGCGGCGCGAAGCCGAGATCACCGCCGACCCGGCGCTGGACACGCTGCTGGCCGAAGTGGCGGGCTATCCGGCGCCGGTCGGGCCGCTGGCGCGCGGGGACCCGGCGGCGATCGTCGCGCCTCTGAGGCTCGCCACGCCGGGCGGGGTGCTGTCGTTCTTCAGCACCACGACCGTGTTCGGCACGCCGGTGGACGTGACGGTCTCGGAGCTGGCGCTGGAGACCTTCTTCCCGGCCGACGAGGCGACCGCGCGCGCCCTGGCCGCGGCGGCGCAGGACCGGTCGCAGCCCCTGGCGAGCTAGGCCGCCCCCGTCGCCGCCCGGACGGCGTCGCGCAGGCTGGCCCGGTCGACCTTGCCCATGGCGTTGCGGGGGATCTCGGTGGTCCAGGCGAACCGGCAGTCGGTCAGGTCGACGGCGCGGGCGAGCTGGGCGGCGAGCGGGGCGGCCAGGGCGCCGGGGTCGTGGCCGGGCGCGGGGACGACGGCCAGCCAGGCCGCGTCGAGGCCGTCGGGTCCGGGGACCGCGAAGGCGGCGGCGTCGGCCACGCCGGGCGTCGCCAGGGCGGCCTCCTCGACCGCGGCGGGCATCAGCTTGCGGCCGCCGAGGTTCATGCGGTCGTCGGCGCGGCCCTCGAGCACCAGGCGGCCGTCGGGCAGGCGACGGGCGATGTCGCCAGTCATGCCCCAGCCGTTCCGGAAGCGCTGGGCGGTGGCCTCGGGATCGCCGAGGTAGCCGGCGACGGTGCGCTCGCCGCGGACGCGCAGCTCGCCGGGCTCGCCGGGCGGCAGGGGCCGGCCGTCCTCGTCCACGACCTCGCTGATCGCGCCGGCCGGGGTGTGGCCGATGACGCCGGGCAGCGCATCGAGGTCGGCGGCGTGGCCGAAGGCGCTGAGGCCGGCCTCGGTCGCGCCATAGACGATGCGGACGTCGGGGGTCAGGGCGAGGCGCGCCTGGCGGGCGAGGGCCGGAGAGAGCAGCGAGCCGCCGACGCAGAACCGCCAGTGCGGCTGGGCCCGGTAGTCGGCCCCGATGTGGCTGATGAGGTTCCTGAGCTGGATCGGGGTGATGGCCACGACGCCGGGGGGCAGGGCCTCGATCCAGCCGGGGAGCGCCTCGAATGGCAGGCCGTGGGCGAGGGTGGCGCCGAGGCCGAAGGCGGCGACGAGGGTGTTGAACCCCATCATGGCGTCGAGGCCGACCACGGGGATCCAGGTGGCGTGGCGGCCGCTGCCCCAGGCGCGGATCGTGGCGTGGGCGCCCACCTCGATGCGCCGCCAGGAGAGGGCGACGCGGCGGGGCGCGCGGGTGGTGCCCGAGGAGAGCATGACCCGGCCGACGGCCTCGGGATCGGGCAGGGTGGGCGGCAGGGGCGTCGCCGGCCGGCTCGAGGCGGCGCGCCACCAGGCCGGGGTCAGGGCCAGGGCGCGGGGGCCGCCCGCGGGCTGCGGGGCGTCGGCCAGCCGCAGGTCGGCGGCGTCGTCGGCGGCGGGCGAGGAGATCACCCCGAGCCGGGCGAGGGCGCAGAGCGCCACCACCTGGAGGTAGGGCTCCTCGATGCGGACGGAGACGACGCCGCTGGCGGGGCCGAGGCCCTCGTCGGCGAAGGCGGCGGCGCAGCGATCGATGTCGGCGTCGAGATCGGCGTAGGCGGCGGTGCGCGCCGGCGTCACCACGGCGGGGGCGCGGGGGCTGGCGCGGGCGGCGTCGCGGACGTAGGCGTCGAACATCGGCGTCAGGCTCCGGACGCCAGGGCCGACCGGACGGCCGCGCGCAGCCTGGCGCGGTCGACCTTGCCCATGTCGTTGCGCGGGATTTCGGCGGTCCAGGCGAAGCTCGGGACGGGCATGCCCGGGTAGGCCGCGAGGTGCGCGCCGAGGGTCTCGCGGTCGAGGCCGGGGGCGGAGACCACCGCGAGCCAGGGTTGGTCCATGCCCAGCGGACCGGGGACGGCGAAGCAGGCGGCGTCGAGCACGCCGGGGCAGGCGAGGGCCGCATGCTCCATCTCGGCCGGCATGAACTTGCGGCCGCCGAGGTTCAGGCGGTCGTCGGCGCGGCCCTCCAGCACCAGCAGGCCGTCGGGCGTGAAGCGGGCGAGGTCGCCGGTGACGAACCAGCCGCCCTGGAAGCGCTCGGCCGTGCCGGCAGGGTCGCCCTCGTAGCCGGTGGCGCAGCGCTCGCCGGCCGCCAGCAGCAGGCCGGTCTCGCCGGGCAGGGCGGGCGCGCCGTCCTCGGCGATGAGGCGCAGGCGCGCGCCGGGGGCCGGGAAACCCACCGCGCCGGGGGCCTGTTCGAGGCGCGCGGCGTGGCCGTAGGCGATGAGGCTGGTCTCGGTGGCGCCGTAGACCACCTGGACGTCCGGGGTCAGGCGCAGGCGCGCCTCCTGGGCCACTGCCGTCGGGAGCAGGCTGCCAGCCACCACGATCCGCAGGTCGGGCCGGGGGCGGAAGCCGGGCGGCAGGGCGACCAGCAGGGCGCGGAGCTGGATCGGGGTCAGGGCCAGGAAGGTGGCGGGCAGGGTCTCGAGCCAGCGGGGCAGTGCGTCGGGCTCGAAGCCCTGGGCGCAGACGCCGCCGGTCCCCCAGGCGGCGATGGCGGTGGAGAGGCCCATGGCGGAGTCGACGCCGGTCCACGGGATCCAGGCCTGGAAGCCGCCGGCGGCGTAGGTGGTCAGGGCGCTGCGGAGCACCGCGTCGATGCGGCGGAAGCTGAAGGCGATGCGCTTGGGCGCTCCCGTGGTGCCGGACGACAGCACGACGCGGGCCGTGGCGTCGGGGTCGATGTCGCGGGGCGGCGGAGGACGCGCTTCGGCGCCGAGGATCGCGGACAGCCGCTCGCGGGTCAGGTGGATCAGCGGCGGGCCGGGAGAGGGGTCGGCCGCGTCCGAGAGGCGCGCGTCGGGCCGCTGGTCGGCGGCCGGCGACGAGGCGATCCCCAGCCGGGCCAGGGCCAGCAGCGAGGCCAGCCGCAGGTAGGTGTCGCCGATCCGCACCGAAACGACGCCGACGTCCGGCGCGAGGCCCAGGTCGGCGAACCCCGCCGCCAGCCGGTTCACGTCCGCGTCGAGCGCGGCGTAACCGACCGGCCCGGCGGGCGTCAGGATGGCGGGCGCACGCGGGGTCTGCCGCGCCTTGCTGGCGACGTGGGCGTCGAACATGGCGGGCAGGCTTAGCGCCTGGACCCGCCGTTCGCCAGCCGCCCGCCCCGCCTTAGCTGCCCGCCTTAGCTGCCCGCCTTAGCTGCCCGCCTTAGCTGACGGTGTCCTCGCGGATGGTGCGGCGGGCGATCCAGAAGCCGGCGAACGCCACCAGGCCGAACAGCGTGGACAGGATCAGCGCCCAGCGCACGCCGTCGCCCGAGGCGGCCGCGCAGGCCGCCTTGGCCTCGCCCACCGCGCCGCGGCAGGCCTGCACGCTGAGGCCCTGGTCCGCCAGCATCATGTTGGCCGCCAGGTCGGAGACCGCGCCGACGGCCAGCGGGCCGAGGCCTAGGCCGATCAGGTTGATGATGAACAGCAGCAGCGCCGCGGCGGTGGCGCGCATGTGCGGCGGCGCCACCGACTGGCCGGTGCCGTAGACCGGGCCATACCAGAGCGTGCCCAGGAAGGCGTTCACCGCCAGCAGGCAGAAGGCCAGCACCGCCGAATCCACGGTCACGGCGATGATGAAGATCGGGATGGTCAGCAGGCTCGCGATGGCGGGCGTGACCATGTAGGCGCGCAGGTCGTTCCTGCCGAAGCGGTCGGCGATGACGCCCCCGGCCATGGCGCCCACCGTGCCGGCGATACCGCTCATGATGCCGAGCGCCAGGCCCACGAAGCCGCGCGACTGGAGGTCGAAGCCCAGCAGGTCGCCCCAGAAGGCGGCGAGGCGGCCGACCTCCTCGGTGTGGTTGCGGAAGAAGAACGAGGCGGTGAACGGCGCGTGGCCGTAACCGATGAAGGCCTTCACGGCCGCCGCGACGGCGATGAACCAGAAGGTCGGCTTGGCGGCCAGGTAGCGTACGGTCTCGCCGAAGGTGGCGCTGGCGGCCTGGACCTGGGCGGCGTGACGGGCGAGGCGGGCGCGCGGCTCCTTCAGGGTGAAGACCGCCAGCAGCGCGAAGATCAGGCCCGGCGCGCCGGCCACCAGGAAGGCCGCGCGCCAGCCGTAGGCGTCGGCCACGAGGCCGCCCATGATCAGGCCCAGCAGGCCGCCGATCGGGGTGCCCATGGAATAGAAGGCCAGCGCCGAGGCGCGCTTCTCCTTGGGCACATAGTCGACGATCAGCGAGTGGGCCGGCGGGGTGCACCCGGCCTCGCCCACGCCGACGCCGACGCGGAACAGCAGGAGCTGCCAGAAGTTGCCGGCCGTGGCGCAGAGCGCGGTGAAGCCGCTCCAGACGGCCACCGACGTGCCGATGATCGCCGCCCGGTTCTTGCGCTCGGCCAGCCGGGCGATCGGGATGCCGAGGATGGTGTAGAAGATGGCGAAGGCCAGGCCGCCGAGGAGGCCCATCTGGGTGTCGGTAAGGTGCAACTCGAGCTTGATGTCCTCGATCAGGATGTTCAGCACCTGCCGGTCGAGGAAGTTGATGATGTAGATGCCGAGCAGCAGCCACATGACGTAGCGGGTGTAGCCCTTGGAGAAGGGGGCGGCCTCGGAGTCGGCGGCGGGCGCAGCGGCGCCGTCGCGGCCGGCTCCAGGGGACACGGCGTCGGTCATGGGGGGCGTGTTCCTCGGTTTCTTTTGTCGTTGGAACCGAAATAGATGGCGCCGCGCCGCACGCCGCAACAAGTGAAGTGTTTCAAATCAGCAGCATGGAGCGTCGGCCGATGGAACTGGTGATCGGGACGAAGCGGTGGTCCACCTGGTCGCTCCGGCCCTGGCTGGTGCTGAAGCGCTCGGGCCTGGCTTTCACCGAGACGCTGGTGGAGCTTCGCCAGGAGAACGACATGAGCGAGGCCGAGATTCGCGCGCACTCGCCCTCGGGCCTGGTGCCGGTGCTGAAGGACGGCGACCTGGTGATCTGGGACTCGCTGGCGATCTGCGAGTACCTGGCCGAGAAGGCGTCGGGCCTGTGGCCGGCCGACCCCGCCCTGCGCGCCCTGGCCCGCTCGGCGGCGGCGGAGATGCACTCGGGATTCGCCGCGCTGCGCGGCGAGTGCCCGATGGCGCTGGAGGCCGAGCCGCGCGCCGTGAGCCTGTCGGCGGCGACGCAGAAGAACATCCGCCGAATCGTCGAGGCGCTGGGGTCGATCCTGAGCCGCTCCGGAGGTCCGTTCCTCTGCGGCGACTGGTCGATCGCCGACGCCTTCTACACCCCCGTGGCGACGCGGTTCCGGACCTATGGGGTGAAGCTGGGCGACTTCGGCGACGACGGGACGGTCGCCGCCTACTGCCAGCGCCTGCTGGAGACGCCGGAGTTCCGGGCGTGGGAAGCGGACGCGCGGGCGTGAGGAAGCTGGCGGGCCTGCTCAGGGCTGTGAACGTCGGCGGGCGCAAGCTCCTGTCCTCCGACCTGAAGCGGGTGACCGAGGCGGCGGGGTTCGCGGGCCCGCAGACCCTGCTCGCCAGCGGCAACGTCGTGTTCGGCACGGACCTCTCGCCGCCCGAGGCGGCGGCGCGGCTGGAGGCGCGCATCCTGGCCGACCTGGGCCTCGCCGCCGACGTGATGGCCCGCGACCTGGAGGCGCTGGACGCGGTAATCGCCGCCAACCCGTTCCCCCGCCAGGCGAAGGAGGAGCCCAGCCGGCTGATGGCCATGTTTCTCGGCGGCGCGCCGCAGGCCGGCGTCGAGGCGCTGGCGGACGCCTGCGGCGGGGGCGAGGCGGTGCGCGACGGGCCGGGCTGCCTCTATGTGTGGTTCCCCGCCGGGGCGGGAACCTCGAAGCTCTCGAACGTGCTGATCGAGCGCCGCCTGAAGGTGCGGGGCACGATGCGGAACTGGAACACGGTCGGGAAGCTGCGGGAGATGGTGGCGGGGTAGGGGCGCGCAGCCTCACCTAGCCGCAGACGGGCCCCGGACAGCTTCGGGGCCACGCGACGTGCTCATCGGATCAGGCGGCGAACGCCCTTCGGCGGCGCAGCATGGCGCCGGCGCTGGCGAACCCGCCGATCATCAGCGCCCAGGTCGCGGGTTCAGGCACCGCGCCCGCTCCACCAATGAAGGCAAGGCCCGCGATGTTTGCAGCCGTGCCGTAGCCGCCGACGACCGTGCTGGCGCCCGTGGCCTTGTTCAGGGTGAGCAGGGAGTAGGTGCTCGAGGTCGCGGCGAAGAGCGTGTTGTCTTCAGGTCGCGTGGCGATGTCGAAGATGAAATTGACCCCCGGCGAGCCAATGGCGGTTGCGGCCCCGGTCCCGGTGTTGACGGAAAGCAGGGCTCCTCCGTCCTGTACGCCAAAGAGGGCGCCGTCCTGGCCGAAGCCCAGGGAATAGACGTTGGTGACGCCCAACGCCCCGATCAGCGTCGCCGCGCCGGTGCCGGTGTCGATCTGATAAAGCGTATCGGCGCCGCCAAAGCCCGACGTCGTATTGCCATAGAGCGCGCGGGACACCGGGTCCCAGGCGATCGACGTAATCGCGCCCTGAGTACCCGTGATGGCCAGCCCCCCGGAGGCCGCGCCGGTGGCCGTGTCGAGCGCATAGAGGGTGTTTGAGGAAAGATCGATACCGATGAGGGTGTTATCGATGCTGGTGAGATCCCCGATGTTCCTGCCCGTGTTGCCGATCAGGGTGAGCGCGCCGGTCGACTGGTCGACGCTGAAGAGATTGCTCTGCAGCGTGCCCGTGTAGGTCGTCCCATAGAGGGTGGACGCCTCAGCAGCCCCTGACACCGCCAACGCCAGGGCGGCTGCGACGAGAAGGTGTTTCATGGCCGTTCCTCCAGACTGTGAGCGCCTCACCGTCCCCCGTTCAGCAAGGTTAACGAAGTCTGGATGGGTATCCCCCTGCGCGCGAGCCGTTTCGCCTGAGAGGAGAGCCCCGCCGCTCGGCTCAACGCCGGACTGCAGCCTGGATCCTGGACAGGCCGGTAACGGTGAGGGAGCCTTTCTGGCGCCCCGGGGCTTTGGTCATCCACCTTCCTAAGGCGCGTAAAGGCTCCGCCAAGGGCTCGCTCAGGCGTCGCTGTCTTCCGCGAGGGTGTGGGCGACGATGGCGTTGGCGTGGCCGTGCCCCATGCCGTGGTCGCGCTTGAGCATCGCGACGAGGTCCATGTGCCGGGCGGGGCAGTGCGCGCGGATCAGCGTCTTCCAGGCCGCGATCGGGCGGCCGTAGGTCTTCTCAATCGAGGGGAAATAGGACGCGGGCCCCTTGGTGCGCTCGTCCGCCATGTCACATCCTCCCTGTTGACGCCCCAAGGACGCGCAACAGGCCGCCGATCCGACAGGCGTAGGACGCGGCGTCGCGCCCGGTGTCAGTGTCCGGGCGGAGAGAAGGGAAGGGGAGCGGCGCTTTCGGCGGCCGGGGCCCCGTCGGCGCCGAGGCGCTTCAGCCAGGCGGCGCCGGCGGCGGTGATGTCCCAGCCCTGGCGGCTGCGGACAGCCAGGCCGAGTTCGGTGAGCTGGCGGGCGTCGGCGATGTTGATGAACGCCGTGAGGGCGCCGCCGCTCTTGAGGGACAGGTTCTTCAAGGCCGAGAGCTGGCCGTCGCTCAGGGGATCGGTGTCCATGCGAAGGCGCTCCTCAGGTTCGGGCCCAAGCTTGGGCCCCAGGTTCGGGTCTCGGGTTCGGGTGTCAGGTTCGGGCCCCGCGATCTGGGACCCCTGGTTTCAGGCCCCGGGTCTCAGAAGACGGTGGTGGAGACGCCCCAAAGGCGCTGGTTGATCTGGTCGGCCAGGTCGCGCGCCTCGGCCTGCGAGACGTCGCCTCGCAGGTCCAGCGTGAACAGCGAGTTGCTGTAGGAGGAGACGGCGCCGCTGGACGGCTCGAAGGCCAGGTAGGGGGCGCCGTCGGCGCGGATCTGCACGGTGCAGCGGTGCTGTTGTTCGGGGGTCATGGACGGATACTCCTGTCACTGCCGGCGGCCCGACGTCCGAGCCGCTCGATGAGGTCGTCCGCCTCGATCCAGCTCATGCCCGACTGCTCGGCCCCGCAAAGCGTGACCGGCTGGCCGGTCCAGCGATCGAAGACGGTCCAGCCGCGCGGGTCGCGGCGGGTGTCGTATTGGGTGGTCATGGTTCGGCGCTCCGGCCGTTTCCATTGTCAGGGGGAGGGCGGCCCACGAGGGACCGCCCACCGAGGAGGCCCTTAGGCCGCCTGCAGCTGACCCGCGGACATCTTGCCGCTCTTGCGGTCACGCTCGAGCTCGAAGCTGACCTTCTGGCCTTCGGCCAGCGAGGTCATGCCGGCGCGCTCGACCGCCGAGATGTGCACGAAGACGTCGTTGCTGCCGTCTTCAGGTTGGATGAAGCCGAAGCCCTTTTGGCCGTTGAACCACTTCACGGTGCCGGTTTGCATATTCGTCCCTTTCGGACATGAGTTCTCGCGCCCGTAATGGGCATTGAGATCAAATTTTCGGAGAGGGTCGATGTCGAATCCGCGGCTGAAATCCAGGATTTCGGCGGGGAGTGGAGGCGAGCCAAAACGATATTTGACCGGCTCTAGATACGCGCATTATTTTTCGAACGCAAGAAAATATTCTGGAGAAACTACGCATCAATAACGCTTGTTCGTGGTAATAACAGGCATGCGCATGGTTCTTGAGCGAACGATCCTGACTGTAAGCCGTCGCGAGGGCGTCTGGCGCGTCGAGCAGGAGGGCCTGGAATTCGGGCACTCCAGCGACAAGGAAATCAGCAAGGCGGCGGCCAACCGCCGCGCCCGCGAGATGCTGGACGGCGGCCGCCCCTGCGAGGTGCGGATCTCCGGCGAGCACGGGTTCTGGGCGTCGTGAAGATGGCCACCGCCACCTCCAAGCCGGCCCAGGGCTCGCCCGACACCCGCTTCCGCGCACAGATCCAGGCGGCCATCGCCGAGGGGGTCGCCCCCGAGGACATGACCCTGCGCCTGACGCTTCGCGACGTGACTCTGCTGTCGCGGGACCGCACCACGCCGGTGGCCGACATCAGCTACGCCGGGGGCGAGATGCGCTTCCTGGGCGTGCGGATCGAAAAGGGCGGCGTCGACCGCAGCGCTCTGATCCGCGACGGAAGCTGACGCACGCGCGACCGGTTGGCCGTCATCGCGGGGGCGAGGGAAGGTCGGACTCGTGAGCTACAGGATCAGCGGCGAGGGGCGACGCGGATCGCTCGCCAAGGAGCGCGAGACGGCGCGCGCCGCGCTGGCGGAGGCGCAGGATCTGGAGAAGCGCGGCTACACGCGCGTCCGCATCCGCGACCCGCGCGGCAAGACCCATGACCTGAAGGCGTTCGGCGAGCTCGTCGCCAGCGGCCGCATCGCAGCGGACGGCTAGATCTTCCACTCACCCAGACGCGGCCCGGGCTTCCCGGAAACCGCGGAGCCGCCCATCGGGTTAGGCGGCTCCGCTTGCCGTCGCGTGGGGCGACGGTGGCTCCGGGGGGCGGATGACGCCCCCACGAAGCCAAACCGAGGGGTCATCCACAGTGAGCGCTACAGCTGGAGCCGTCGCGGCGCACCCGGCGCGCGACGAACGCCGACGGGGCTGCGACGGACGCCTCTGGAGGGTCGAGCCGTCGGGCGGCTTCAGGCCGAGCGGGGCAATTGGGCGACGCCGACCTGCAGCTCGCGCTGGGCCACCTCGGCGGCGTCGCGCACCAGGGCCTCAGCGGAGAGCTCGGTCTGTTCGATCTGGAGGGACATGAAGACCCCGTCCAGAAGCTGGAGCACGAGCCGGCTGATGCGGCGGACGAGCGTCTGCGCGGCCGCGGGCTCATAGGCCTCGAGGTCGACCAGCAGGGCCTGCTCCAGGGAGTCCCGCCACATCCGCCGCACCGCGACCGCCGCCTCGCGGATCCGCGGATCGCTGGCCTGGTGCTCGCTGGCCACCACCATCAGAAGGCGCAGGAATTCGGGGCCGTCCTCGAAACCCGCGGCCGTCGCGCGGATGGCGTCGCCGAGGCCGGACAACGGCAGACGCAGATCGTTGGCCGCCGGCTGGTGGCGCTGCTTCCACTCGTCCGCAGCCGCGGTCAGCGCCTCGGCGAACAGCGCTTCCTTGGAGTCGAAGGCCCAGTAGATCGAGCCGGCGAGGACGCCGGCCCGCTTGGCGATCTTGGAGATCGAGGCGGCGGTGTAGCCCTGCTCCGCGAACAGCTCGCGGGCCGCCGCGAGGATCCGCGCGCGGGTGTTGACCTGCTCAGCCTCCTCGGGCGCGGCCTTGGCCATGCGGGTTCCTCGATCGCCTCCGCTCCAGATGCCGCGATTCAGGGCTGGAATTCGACCGGATTGACCAGTCGGCCGACGCCTTCGATCTCGATCGTCATCGGCCGGCGCGCCTGGGCCAGATCCCACTGGGTCAGCGACCGGTACGGGCCGCCTTCGGCCGGCCGCATGGCGGTGCCGCAGTGGAGGATGTCGCCCGGCTCGAGGGTCATGTAGTCCGATGCGTGGGCGATGATGCGCTCGACCGGGAAGGTGAGGTTGGCGGTGGAGTCCTCGAACACCAGGTCCTCGCCATCGTATGAGTGGATCGCCAGCCGGTTCGGGTCGCCGATCTCGTCGGCGGTGACGATCCAGGGGCCGATGGGGCCGAAGGTGTCGGTCCCCTTCGAGAGCGCGTGATAGGTGAGGTAGATCGACCGGGCGTCCTCCTCGTCGCGCACGCGCCGCCAGCTCATCAGATCGCGATAGCCGCCCCCGGCCGAGGGCGGCGTGACCAGCTCGATGCTGTCGCGCTCCTTCAGCCCGGGCGAGGTGATGTCGTTGATGATCGTGTAGCCGAACACGTGCTCCAGGGCCCTGGCCTCAGGGATCGCCTTGCCGCGCCGCCCGATGACGACGGCCAGCTCGGGCTCCGGGTGGGTGAGGCCGTAGTCGCCGCGCACGACCACGGGCGCGCCGTGGCCCGTCAGGGAGGTGGCGGGCTTCAGGAAGAAGGCCGGCTCGGCGAAGGGGCGGAACGCCACCTGCTGGCCCATGCGGTTGTTGATCGCCACGCCGATGATCTTCCCCGGCCGGGAGACCGGCGGGCGCCAGGCCACCGTGTCGGGGTCGAGGGCGCTAGCGCCGTCCGCGCGGACCGCTAGGGAGGCGAGGTCGACCCGCCCTTCGCCGGTGGCTTCGATCAACTCTTCCAGGCTGCCTGGAGCCTCCCCGCCGAGGAGGGTCCTGAAGTCGACGATACGGCCGTCGGCGCGGACGACGCCGTAGGATCGGCGACCGCCCGCCTCAAAGCTGCAGAGCCTCATCGCCACGTCCTCAATAGATGGCCATGTCGGGGTCGAGTCCCAGGAGGTCGCGGCCCAGGCGCTGGGTCGCCACGTCGTAGTCCGAATAGGCGTGCGCGCCAGCCATGTTGGCGTCGCGCCATAGGCGCTGCATCTCGTTGTGGCTGAACCACGCCGAGCCGCCCGAACCGCTGAAGAGGATATTCACGGCCTCGATCGCGGTCCGAGTGGCGTAGGCCTGATTGGTCCGCCACATGGCAAGTTCCGCCGGCGAGGGCAGCTGACCGCTGCGGCTGCGCGAGGCGATTTCGCGCCAGTCCTGGGAGAGGGTGGCGTAGGCCGCGCGCACCATGTGGGAGGCCTCCGCCAGCCGCATGTAGGCCGGCGCGCTCTCGGCCACCCTGGCGCCGGTGTAGGCGCGCGCTCGGCCGGCGATCTTGTCGCGGTAGATCTCGAGGAAGCGCCGGGCGACGCCCACGGCCACCGCCGAGAAGCCGAACGAGAAGTAGGGCACGAACGCGGCGCGGTAGATTCCGCCGTCGTGCAGGCCGAAGCCTTTCGACGCGCCAGTATTCATGGCGATGATCGAGTCGATGCGATACTCGGGGACGAAGGCGTCCCTCAGCTCCAGCGTCTTGCTGCCCGTGCCGCAGAGCCCGGCCACGTGCCAGTCATCGACGATCGTGTAGTCGCTGCGCGGCACGAGAGCGTAGAAGGGCAGCATCATGCCGCCCATCTCGGCCACCGGCATGCGGAAGCCGAGGCAGGCCCACTGGGCGTGATCGCAGCCGCTGGACCAGCCGAAGCGGCCCGACAGGCGCACGCCGCCAGGCACGGGGACCGCCTCGTTGATCGGGGCCACGGACGATGAGACCAGGGTGTCGGGATCGCGCCAGACCTCGTCCTGCACGTCCTTCGACATCAGCGCGAGGCCGTGGGCGTGCTGGGCCAGCAGGCCGGCGACCCAGGCGGTGGACGCGCAGGCGCCCGCGATATCGACGATCACCGGACAGTATTGCTCGGGACTCAGTTCCAGCCCGCCGTAGGCGAGCGGCTGCAGCGCTCGCGTGAATCCCGCCGCCTTCAGCAGCCGGATATTCTCTTCCGGCACGCGCCGGTCAGCTTCGGCCTTGCCGGCGTTGGCGATGATGGTGGGGAGCAGGGACCTCACCCGTTCGCGCATCTCCTCGCCCCGGCGCACCTGTTCCAGATCGGGCAGGACGTAGTCCCGAGTGACCTGGTCGCCGCCGAGCGCGGCCGCTCCATCGGCCATGGCCATTTCCTCCGTTGTCGCGCGGCCTGCGTGGCCGCGTCTTGTACGATCATTCAAGTAGGCCTTGTTTGAGCGATCATACAAGATCAAAGATGCGGACGGACGGACATCGAAGCCGCCGGGAGGAATGAATGCCGTACTTCATGGTCGCCGCCTCGCACTCGCCCCTGCTGGACTTCCCGGCGCGGGAAAGTCCGTCTGTGGTGAACATCCGCGCGGCGCTGGACGAGACCCGGGGCCGGATCGAGGCATTTAACCCAGAGCTCGTGATCCTGTTCGGCGTGGACCACTACGGCGGCCAACACATGGACTGCATGCCGTCCTTCTGCGTGGGGGTGGAGGCCATGGCCCTGGCGGACGTGGGCGGCGCGCCGGGGCCGCTTGACGTGCCTCGCGACCTCGCGCTGTCGGCCGTCCGGGCGATCCGCGCGGCCGGCGTCGACACCGCCGTCTCCTTCGCCATGGACGTGGACCACGGCTTCTCCCAGGCGCTGCAGCGGCTGCTGGGTGGAGTGGACCGCTATCCGGTGCTGCCGATCTTCGTGAACTGCATTCAGCCCCCGTTCAGTCCCTATGCCCGCGCCCGCGCCCTTGGCGCGGCGGTCGGCGAATTTGCCCGCGGCCTTGGCGACAGGCGCATCCTGTTCCTCGGCAGCGGTGGCCTAGCTCACAATCCGGCGGCCCTGTTCCCGCCCATCGACGCCGTACAGCCCGAGTGGCGTCCTTACATCCTGCACGGCAAGGCGCAGTCGGAGGCGCCGCAGCAAGCCTGGATCGACTACGAGATCCAGGCCCACCGGATGGGCGCCCAGATGCTGGCCCAGGACCAGGTTACGCCAGAAATGGCCGGCCTGAAGGATGCCTGGGACAAGGCCTTCCTGGCGATATTCTGCGGCGGCGACCTGTCGGTCTTCGACGGGTGGGATCCCGAGCAGGTGATGGACGAGGCGGGGATCGGGGCGGTGGAGACCCAGTCATGGGTGGCTGCCGGCCAGGCCATGCTCACCGCGTCGGGCGCCGCGCCGCGGGCGACCTTTCAGGAAGTCTCCAAGGAGGTCGGGATCGGCTTCGGGATCGCGGAGGCCGGACCCGCGTAGGGGCGCGTCGGATCAGCGCCGGTCTGCAGAGACGCCGAAGGGGGCGCGGGTCTCCAGGTCGGCGAGGGCCAGCAGCAGTTCGTCGGTGGAGAACGGCTTGCAGAGCGACAGGTCGGCGCCGAGCTTCTCGGCAAGCCGCAGGAGGTCGAGCGCGCCCATGCTGCCGCGGCCCGACATGGCGAGGATGCCGGGGCGGGGCGTGCGGCCGCGGATGGCATTGATCAGCTCCACCCCGTCACCGCCGGGCACCATGATGTCGGTGAGGATCAGGTCGGGCGTGATGCGGGCGATGACCGAAAGCGCCTCGGGGGCGTCGCCAGCCTGGTCGACGTCATAGCCGTTGGCCCGCAGGGTGCGCGACAGGGCCGTCCGCAGCGCGTCGTCGTCGTCGACGATGAGTATCCTGATCGGCACGTCGGCTCCTCGACGTGAAGTTGTAGAACGGGCCGGCGCCCGTTGTCACCCCGCCCTTTGTGGATAACACCGTAAGGGATTGTGGCGGCGATGGAAACGGGGCGGCTCAGTAGAGCAGGAACGGCGCGCGGGCCTCGGCCCAGGCGGCTTCGTCGGGCCGGGTGAGGGCGTCGAGGTCGGCGGGCGTGGCGGCCGGGTCGTCGACCCATTCGCGCAGCAGCGGGCCGCCGTTGATGACGTCGATGGCGAGCTTGCCGAGCTCGTACTCGTAGGGGAAGTCGCGCCAGAGCGGGTAGTCGGGCTGCAGGCGCCGGATCGCCTTGAAGGCCAGCGACTGCAGCCGCCAGGGGCGGAAGGCCTCGTGGTCGTAGGCCGGGCCCTCGGTGTGGATCATCACCCCGGCGCAAAGCTGGCCCACGTGTTTGTGGAACGTGGGCTCGAACCAGCAGTCGCGTAGGGTGCAGCCGTCAAGCCACCGGGGCGCGAGGCCCCGCATCTCGGCCATCACCGCGCGGGCGTCGATGTCGGGGGCGCCGAACAGCTCCAGCGGGCGAGTGGTGCCGCG